>Ga0209500_10003435_pt1 | contig 10816 bp, 8 predicted proteins | sample S_140212_EF_Meta_FD_187323 | JGI IMG/M metagenome (GOLD analysis project Ga0209500, IMG submission 187323) | Freshwater microbial communities from Lake Simoncouche, Canada to study carbon cycling - S_140212_EF_MetaG (SPAdes) (version 2) | ecosystem: Environmental > Aquatic > Freshwater > Lake ...
CATGTCCGGCCTCTACGCCGAATACATCCAGCACGAGGTACTCCCGCTCGTGGAGAAGAATTACGGCGTGAAGTTCACCAATGACCCAGAAGGCCGCGCCACGATGGGTACAAGCTCTGGCGGTTCCGCCGCGCTGATCATGGCCTGGTATCACCCCGAGTGGTTCCGCCGTGTGCTCACGCTCTCCGGTACGTTCGTGAACCAGCAGTGGCCCTTCGACCCCAAGACCCCGGGCGGCGCCTGGGACTTCCACGAGACCCTGATCCCGCAGAGCGAGCGCAAGCCCATCCGCCTCTACATGGCCGTTGGCGACCGCGACAACTTCAACCCCAACGTCATGCGCGACGGCATGCATGACTGGGTCGAAGCCAACCACCGCATGGCCAAGGTCCTCAAGGACAAGGGCTACCCCTACCAGTATTACTTCTGCCAGGATTCCGGCCACGGTATCGGCAACGCCCGCGCCCAGCTCCTCCCCGCCGCCCTCGAATGGCTCTGGCAGGGCTACCAAGGCCGCTGAGGCAACCGGAAGGCGGCGGGACAGGGGGTTTACGGCAGATTGCCGACGCCAAAGGGGATAAACAGTGGGGCAGACCTGTCCATTGACTCTCCCCAGTAGAGACCTATAAAAATCCCATCATTAGTTGTCCTCGTGACCCCGCGCGGACGACTTTTCATTCTTAAGCCTCCTTTCAAAATGAGCCCACCCCTCTCTTGGTTTCGCCTACTTCCATGCCTCGGCGCCCTTGCTCTTCTCACCCACGCCGGCGCCCTTCAGGCCGCCCTGCCCACAGATGAATCTGGCGTCATCGCCTACCTCACTGACAAAGGCCTCAACATCACCAAAAATCCTGAGGGCCACGCGATCAGACTATTCTCCCGTGGCGCCTCCGTCCCGACGCCCGATAAGCCCGAAGTCAAAGGCGAGACACTGCTGACGGCCGAGGAATATCAACTCATCGCAAAATTAACCCACCTCGAAATGGCGGCCTTCAATTTAGCCCCACTGCGCGATAACGAATGGGGTTTCCTCCAAGCGTTGCCGAAACTAAAGAGGCTGTCGATCTGGCACGGACATAAGTTCGCCGCCTTGGAACAATTCTCCGGACTGCCCGTCGAATCGCTGACCATTGGCGGCTGCATGGGCCTGCGGGATTTGAATCGCGACAACCCCAAGAAACAACGCGACGCCATTCTGGCACTCCATGATTTGCCGAATCTTAAGCGGGCTAGCTGGTATCACTCCCCCCTCATGCCTGACGATTCACAGCTCACCCACATCGTCAGCCACTTCCCCAAACTCGAAGACCTCGGCCTTGATTTCACGGCGCCCAGTGGCTCCCAAGCCACTCTAACACCCACTGGTCTCGCCCACCTCCAGAAACTTCCACTCACCGCTCTGAATATTGAAGGCCTCGGCACCCTGACCCCCGAGCATTTCAAAGCCCTCGCCGGGATTAAGACCCTAAAAAAACTGACCCTCACCGCCGGCAAATTACCCATTCCGGCTGACGGACTTGCCGTATTCAAGCAGGCCAGACCAGACGTGAACATCCTCACCACCCCTGTCAGTGCGGCACCCGTCGCCTTACCCAAGAAGAAATAATGAGGTCACTACTAACCTTGGGGGCCCTCGGCTGGGTGCTCACTCTCCCTGCGGCGGACGTCCCAGGCTTAAAGCCATTTCTGGAAAAGCACTGCTACGACTGTCACGATGCGGACTCACACAAGGCGGGCCTGCGATTGGACAATCTACCGGTCGATTTCCGGGACGAAAAATCGGCCGCCACTTGGGCGCATGTATTCGACAAGATTAAATCGGGCGAAATGCCCCCCAAGAAAAAGACCCGGCCGGCCAGCGCAGACATCACCACGGTTACGGGTGGACTGCAGACACAACTCCAAGCCGCCTCCCTCGAAAAGCAACGCACCAGGGGTCGCGTGCTTATCCGGCGCCTGAACGCAACGGAATATGAAACTGCCTTGCAAGACCTCCTCGGAACCAACGTGCGGATTCGTGAAATGCTCCCGGAAGACGTATCGACCGCAGGCTTCGACAACGTGAGCGCCGGGCTCGATCTTTCGGCGGCCCATTTCCTACGCTACCAAGAGGCCGCCGCCAAGGCCGTCGCCTCCGTCGTCCCCCCCTGCCCCCCGATCCCGTTCGCCGCCACGCGCACGGGCGAGGACATGACTAAATTAGGTTCCAATTTCAAACAAACGCTCGGGAAGAGCGCCAAGCTGGATGGTACCGCCCTCATATTTTACAGCCAATTGCCGCGCTATGGATTATGCGCCACGCCCCTCGTCCGCGCCGCCGGGCGATACCGCATTCAGATGAAAGCCTCCGCCGTAGGAGCCGAAGGAAAACCTATTTCCGCCGCCTTCATGACCGTGACCAACGGTAAGGAACTTCCGGTCCTGCGAGAAATTCGCGACATCCCTCCTGGCGAACCCAAAGTCGTCGAGTACGAGATCGAACTCGAACGGAATCAGGGTTTTGTGGTCAATCTGCTCACGTATTGGGACATCCGAGGGACCAAGAAAACCCTCGATGAACACACTGGGAGCGGTCTCCGCATCGAATGGCTTAAAATCGAAGGACCCATCAATCCCTTCCCCGGCCCGGCCTACGCTAATCTCTTCGGAAATCTTCCGCTGAAGGCGCAATCCATCGCCAAGGCCGAAAACGAAGGCGCCAAACCCGTTTTCAACGGAAAAAATTGGACGGTGGATAACTGGTATGCCGATCCACTCGTGCCCGTATCAGCGGCGCCCAAGGAAGACGCCGCCCGACTTATTCGCGCTTTTCTTCCCCGCGCCTTCCGCCGACCAGTCAATGAAGTAACGGTGCAACATTTCGTGAAAAAGGTGCACGCCCGGCTCGACCTGAAGTACACGTTTTACGATGCGATGACTTATGGTTACAAACTGATCCTATCATCCCCGGATTTCCTGTTGTTAACGGATTCGCCGAGCTCCGTCGCCAACGCCCAAGGCAACCTAACCTCGACCAAACTCGACGACCATGCGTTGGCCTCGCGACTGTCCTTCTTCCTCTGGTCGAGCGTGCCCGACGAGGAGCTCCTGAACACAGCCCGCAAAGGGGAATTAAGCCGTCCCGCCGTCCTGTGGGCCCAGGTGGAGCGGATGCTCAACTCCCCGAAGGCACATCGCTTCACGGAAAACTTCACCGGGCAGTGGCTCGATCTAAGGAAAATCGATGCCACCATTCCCGACCCCCAGCTCTACAGTGAGTTCGATTACCTACTCCTTGCGGCGATGCCCAAGGAGACACACCTCTTCTTCGAAGAAATCCTCAGAAAAGACCTGAGCCTGCTCAACTTCGTCGACTCCGACTGGTCGATGCTCAATGAGCGCCTGGCCACCCTCTACGGCATCCCAGGCGTCAGCGGGGATGCGTTCCGGAAAGTGATCCTTCCAAAGGATAGCCATCGGGGCGGCGTGATGACGCAGGCCAGCGTCCTAAAGGTGACGGCGGACGGCACCCGGACTTCCCCCATCCTTCGAGGCAAGTGGGTCCTCGAACGTATCATCGGAAAACCTCCAACCCCGCCTCCGCCCGATATTCCCTCCATCGAACCGGATATCCGCGGTGCCACCACCATCCGCGAGCAACTCGCCAAGCATCGCGATACCCCCGCCTGCGCCAGCTGCCACAACCACATCGACCCGCCGGGCTTCGCGTTGGAAAACTTCGACCCCATCGGCAATTGGCGCGAGTTTTACCGTGTCCCCGTCCGCACCAAGGCTGGTATCGTCAAACTGCCCTACGCGGGCGGACGGGTAGCATATCGCGGTCTCGATGTGGAAAAAGGCGGACAGACTCCCGAGGGACGCCCCTTCAAGGATATCGTCGATTATAAAAAGATCGTCCTACTAGACAAAGATCAGCTGGCCCGCAGCCTGACCAGTAAACTCATGATTTATTCCACCGGGGCGGACATCGAGTTCGCCGACCGCGAGGTCGTCGAAGGAATCGTCGCCAAGCTCCGGTTGAAGAATTATGGATTCCGTACGCTCGTCCACGAAATCGTCCAGAGCCGCGTCTTCCTCAACAAGTAAGCCCTCACCCCTTAACCCCACCAAACCCATGGCCCCTCCCCGCCTCGACCGTCGAACCTTCCTCCGTGCCTCCGGCATCGCCATCGGCCTGCCCTTCCTGGAAGCCATGATCCCGGCTAGCGCCGCCGACGCCAAGAAGAGCGCTGCCCAGCAATCCCGCATGGTGCTCATCGGCCAACCCCTCGGGATGTATTCGCCGAACTTCTTCCCGACCAAAGCCGGTCGTGATTACGAAGCCAGCCGCTACCTGAAGAGCCTCCAAGCCCATCGGGAGCAATTCACCGTTTTCTCGGGCATGTCCCACCGCTACGCGGCCGGCCACTTCGCCGAATGCGGCCTGTTCACCGGCGTACACTCGGAAATGATTCGCTACAACGAAATCAAGAACGGTATCTCGCTTGACCAGGAAGCTGCCTCCCACATCGGCAACCAGACTCGCTTCGCTTCACTCAACCTCGGCGGCGGAGACTTCGTTTGGAATCGACGCGGCGTCCGTGTGCCCTCCGAAACGCGGGCGACTCAAGTCTTCAAGAAACTCTTCATCGCCGGCACCGCAAACGAGGAAAAACGTGAGCTCCAAAAAGTCAAAGACGGCCAGAGTATCCTCGACGACGTCGGCGAGCAGATCAAGTCCCTCAACCGCCGGGTGAGCAGCGCTGACCGCAGTCGCCTCGACCTATTCCTGTCGTCGTTACGCGACGCCGAGCACACCTTGCAGCAGGACGAACATTGGAGCAAGACGCCGAAGCCGCGCGTCGACTACCCCACCCCCACGAGCGAATTCACTAGCGCTCAACTCATCGAGCGTTCGCGCCAGTGGTACAATATCGTACATCTTGCGCTGCAGACGAACTCCTCCCGCGTCATCACCCTCTCGCTCAGCACCGGGGAGCGCCCGGAGATCCCCGGCGTCACCCTAGGCCACCACGATGCCTCTCACCATGGACTCGATCCGGCGAAACTCGAACAACTTGCCTTGATTGAAGAAGCGGAAATCAAGGTCTTCGGGGAATTCATCGAGAAGATGAAGCAAAGCCGCGATGGCGAGCGCACCTTGCTCGACCACACCGCCATCCTCTACGCGAGCAACCTCGGCAACTCTTCCTCGCACGACAATAACAACCTGCCGATCATCCTAGCGGGAGGTAGCTTCAAGCACAAAGGCCACCTCGCCTACGACACGAAGAACAATCAGTTGCTCTCAAATTTATACGTCCGAATGCTCCACCACATGGACATTGAAGCGAAGTCCTTCGGCGCGAGCACGGGGATGGTCAGCGAAATCTGACCTAGGCACACCATCGTCCGGGGGCGGAATAACCGGGCACCCTAGGCATCCTGACCGCTGCGCATCCCCGCCCTCGAAAGGCTCTGGGAAGTATACCCGGTGCGCCAAGGCAACCGGAAGGCCACCCCAGCCGCCAACCTAGGCGCCCCGATTGAGAGAAGTAAAAGTCGTTAAATTAGACCCGGCAGGCGGGTCTGCTTAAGACCCCCCCTCAACAAACGGAACAAAAGGGGTGTGGCTAGGTCGTGCCTTAGAGGATACCTAAGCAATCAAGAGTTACCCCCTTTCAACTCTACCCTCTAATAATCCATACCCCATCCATGAAGACTCAATCCCCCACCTTGGCCCTATTCGCCATGGCCCTCGCCGCCCTCTCCCGCCCCGCCGCGGCCGCGGAGTTCCCCATCCATGATGGCGATCGCGTGGTCTTACTGGGCGACAGCATTACCGAGCAGCGCCTCTACACCACGGTCATCGAAACCTACACGCTGAGTCGCTTTCCGCAGTGGAAACTCAGCTTCCGAAATATCGGTTGGGGTGGCGACACCGCCCGGGGTGGTCTTGGTCGGGCTGCACGCGACATGCTCCCACTCAAACCCACGTTCGTCACCATCGACTTCGGTATGAACGACCACGGCTACCGTGCGCACGATGAAGGTATTTATAAAGGCTACATCGAAAAGCAGACCCAGCTCGTGGCCCTGCTCAAAGCCAACCATGCGCGCGTCGCCCTACTGACGCCTCAGCCCATCGAAGAAAAGCGCCCAGATCCGGATAAGGATGCAAAGAACGGCTCGCTCCGCAAAATGTCGGATGGCCTGCGCGAAATCGCCGCCAAGGAAAACGTCCTCTTCGCCGATCAATTTGACCCGTACATGGCCGTCATGCTCACCGCCCGCCAAGCCAACCCCACGGCCTTTATCGGCGGAGGCGACGCCGTCCACCCCGGGCCCGTCGGTCACACGGTCATGGGCTGGGCAATCTTGAAGGCACTGGGCGCCCCCGCCGCCGTCTCCGGCGTCGAATTGACGGCTGCCGGCAAGCTCGTAGCCTCGTCTGGTTGCCAGGTCACCGAAGTTAAAGCGGAAGCTGGAAGCCTCAGCTTCATCCGCAAGGACGAGACCTTGCCGATGCCCTTCAGCCCGCAAAGCGAAGCAGTGACCAAGCTCATCCCTGTGCTCGCAGACCTCAGCCGCTACGAACTAAAAATCACCGGCCTGACCGCCGCTAAATATCAGCTACTCATCGACGACAAGCCGGTTGCGGTGCTCACGGCCCAAGAACTGGCCGCAGGTTGCAACCTGACGCTCACCGCCGGGCCCATCACCGAGCAGGCTCGCCAGCTGTGGGCAACGGTCTTGGCTAAAAATAATGCCTTCTATAAACGCTGGCGCGACGTGCAGCTTTACGTACCGGCCGATTGGTCCAAGTGGCCGGGATTTGAAGACGCCCGCACCAAGGAATTAGCTAAGCTCGACGGCCTGGTCGCGGAACTTGAAGCCAAGATCGATACCCTGCGCCAGACGTCGGCACACAAGTTCTTACTGAAGCCCTCCCCTCAGTAATCCCAAGGGCAAGCCTTGGGCTCTGAATTCCCCCAGATCCCGCCGGCCAAATAGCCCTTGGTCGGCGGTTGCCCGCCAGCTGATTTATCCGATGCTAATGCGGCCGCCCCCCCAGGCGGTCTCTTACATATGGGAGACTCCCCCACCCACTCCGACCACACCCTGCAGGTGCAGCGACTCTTCGTCCAGCACCAGCAGGTGGTGCTGTATTACGTCCTGACGATCGAACCGAACCTCGGCGACGCGCAGGACATCGTCCAGGAGACCTTCCTCACGGTGAGTCGCAAGGCGGCAACTTACACCCTCGGGACCAACTTCCCCGCCTGGGCCTGCACGGTCGCCCGGTACCAGACCCTGCAATTCCAGCGCACCCGCGCCCGGGCCACGGGGCGTCTCGATGATGACGTCATGGAAATGCTCTACGGTGAAGACGGACCGACGCCTGAGATGCTTGAGCCGCGCACCCAAGCACTCAAAGGTTGCCTCGGCAAACTCGCCCCGAAGGCGGCCGATCTCATCCGCCGTCGCTATCACCTCGGACAGATGCCGGAAGACATCGCCGCCGCCGTCGGCTGGACGCCCAACTCTGTGCGCGTCGCCCTCAGCCGCGCCCGCCAGACCCTGCGCGCCTGCGTCGATCGCACGCTCGGCTCTTCCGAACTTTCATGAATCAAGAACGCCTCGACACCCTCTTCGACGCCTGGTCGGAGTCCCGCCTGACTCCGGCCGAAGCGACCGAACTCAGTGCGCTCCTCCGCACCGACCCCGAGGCCCGCTCACGCTTTCAGCAAGCCGCCACCTTCCACGGCCAGCTGCACGCCGCGCTCGACGGACTCAACCTTGATCAGGCCGCCGCCCCTGCCAAACCGATCGCCTTCCCTGCCCGTGGGCGCCCCATGAGCCTCGCTGCGTCGCTGCTGGCCTTGGGAATGGCCGTGACCTCGCTCGGATGGCTGTTCGCCGCTAGGGCCGATACTTCGGAAATCCACGCCGTCGAAATCGCGGATGGCAGTTTTGAACTGTCGCAGGGCGCCATCCCTCACGGCTTCCCCAAGAACGTCTTCACCTGGGGCGGAGATCGTAGCGACGTCGTGACCCACGACGGACATCACCGCCAATCGCTCCGTTTCATCGAAGCCGAAGGCGAACCCAATATTCCGAACAGCCCGCGCCAATCGTGCGATGTCTTCCAGATCATCGACCTGCATTCCGTGAGCGGCGAACTACTGAACTCGAGCGAAGCCTTTGTCGAACTGCAGGCCAGCTTCCTCGACGCCCGCGATCAAGCCGACATGCCCATCCGCTTCATCAGCAAAGTATATGTATTCGAGGGCTCACCCAAGGATGTCGCTGGCAACTGGCCGCCGCACGTCGACGAAGCCCTTTGCAGTGGCACGCAATTCCATGTCAGTAAAGGCGTACACCCGCAGGAGTGGAAAACGCTCACCACCCGTTGCGTCCTGCCGCCCACCGCCGGCTTCCTCGTTGTCCACATCGGTGCAGGCAGTGCTGGTCAGCCGGGTCAGGCTTCGCCCAAGCTTGGCGCGCAATTTGCCGATGATATCCGCCTGACCCTCCATACTCGCCAGAACAAAGCCGAACTTGCCGCCCGCTGAAACTCTTTAACCTACCACCCTATGAAATCCTTACTTCTCATTATCGCCACCCCACTGCTGGCCCTCGAATACGCCCACAAACCCGCTGACCCGCAGCCGACGGGATGGCCGCTCACGGCCGAAGAAAAAGCCTTCATCGGGAAGCCGGAATACAACCGCCGACCTGGCCGCGAAAACAGCCAACACCTGCCGCAGCTCTGGCCCGCCGTGCCCTCCGCCGGCTCCTGGGGCGGCACGTCCTGGGTCGATACGCACGCGAAGCTGGTCACCTACGTCCAGGCGAATCAAGGCCCGTGTGACGTGCTCCTCGTCGGTGACTCGATCACCCAGCAGTGGGGCAGCCCGCTCGACAAAGGCGTGCTCAACGCCGCTTGGCTGAAGGCCTTTCCGGACGCCAAGACGATCAACATCGGTATCGGCGGCGATAAAGCGCAGAACGTGCTGTGGCGTCTCGACCACGGCGGCGTCGAGGGACTCAAGCCGCGCGCGATCGTGCTGATGATCGGCAACAACAACATGTTCTTCACCCCCGAGACCGGCGTCGCCGCCGTGGCCCAAGGCGTGAAGGCGTGCCTCGCCAACCTCCGCGAGAAATTCCCGGAAGCCGACGTGGTCGTCGCGAAGATCCTGCCCTGCCACGCCCCGAAGGTCCGCTTCTACGAAGACATTATCCTGACCAACGCCGAGATCGAAAAACTCAAGCTCGGCGCCGACCCGAAGGTCAAGGTGCTCGACCTCACGAAGGACTTCCTTAACGCCGACGGCACCATCAAACCAGCCCTCTTTACAAAGGACCATATCCACCTTTCGCTCGATGGCTATACGGTCTACGCCGACCGCCTGAAGCCGCTGCTGGATGCGACGCTCAAACGCTAAGACCCAAGTGAGGTTCCTCCTATTAATCATCCTGCCCCTCACCACCATCGCGGCGGCGGAGCCGCGCGTATTCTTGGAGAAGCATTGCTATGAGTGTCACGATAAGGAGACGAAGAAAGGCGGACTCGACCTAGAATCGCTCGGCTCAGAAAAGCAGCAGCTCGACCGCTGGATTAAAATCCACGACGTGGTGGCCGACGGCGAGATGCCTCCGGCCAAGAAGAAGACGCGCCCGCCCGAAGCCGATAAAGCCGCCTTCGTCAACGAACTCGACGCCCGCCTGACCGCGGCCGCCACCGCCGCCCGTCCGATACGCACGCAGCTCCGCCGCCTGACCCGTCAGGAGTTCGAGAACTCACTCAAGGACCTACTGGCCTTGCCACGCCTGGACATCACGGGGATGCTCCCGGCCGATGGACGCGTGTCGGGCTACGATAAGATCGGCAGCGGACTAGACCTCTCGCCTGGCCACCTCGCCGCCTACCAAGAAGCCATCGAGAAAGCCCTCGACCTAGCTATCGCCACGCAAAGCGCCGCCCCACGGGTATACCAGCAACGCATCTACCCGGCGGGCCTGTTCAAGTTTGGCGGCAACCTCGCCCACGGCCAATTCGTCTTGCTGAAAGACAAACAGCCCGACCCTGCCCTGCCTGTCCGCGGCGGCTTCGAAGACAAGCAAGGTCATGTCGGCCACGATGGGCCAGACCTCAAGGACCGTGGCCTGCTCGTGAAAAGCCCGGCGGTATCCAAGAGCCAGAGCGCCGTCGGCCTGCTCAATCCGAACCTCGCTGGCTATGAGGCCGCGATGAACGTCTCGCCTATTTACGCCGGCAACTATCACCTGCGTCTGTCAATCTGGGGCTTCCGGTGGGCCAACGGTAAGCCGAATCCCTGCGACGCCCCCCAAGCCGCGGTCCTACGCGCCCACGAAGAGGGCAAGCAGCAGGAAGGCGGCCGACTTCTCTCCGCCTTCACGGCACCTTCGATGGAATCAAAGGAAGGTGAGATCACCACCTGGCTCGACGCCCATGAATCCATCGTCTTCGACCCGGTGTCAGTGCCCTGGAACGGACTGCGCATCGGCCAGGTCGCCGGCCGCGCCGCGAAACATGTTGGCCCGGGCGTCGCCCTCGATTGGTTCGAGATCGAAGGCCCCCTCAACCCAGTCTGGCCGCCGGTCAGCCATACGCGCCTCTTCGGGCAGCTTCCGATCAAGCCCTTCGTCGCCAGGAGCGATATCGTCCCGCCACGCCGCGAAAAGATCCGGAGCTTCGGAGGATTCCTGCCGAGCATGTACCTCGACCTCACGCCGGCGGAACGTGAACCGAAACTCGAAACGGTCCAATGCGCGAATCCGTCCGACGACGCCCGTAAACTCCTTTCCG
>Ga0209500_10003436_pt1 | contig 10812 bp, 16 predicted proteins | sample S_140212_EF_Meta_FD_187323 | JGI IMG/M metagenome (GOLD analysis project Ga0209500, IMG submission 187323) | Freshwater microbial communities from Lake Simoncouche, Canada to study carbon cycling - S_140212_EF_MetaG (SPAdes) (version 2) | ecosystem: Environmental > Aquatic > Freshwater > Lake ...
TAAGAAATACAAAAATAAAAATAAAGATTCAATTAAGGATAGAAATAAGCAGGCTAGAAATATTGTGATGGAAAATCTAAAGAATAACCCTCATTTAAAAAGAAGACGAAGCGACATTGATCCTATCTTGGGAAGATTTTTTTGGGGCTACAGTTGTCGTGGAAAAGAAGTATGGTTGAGAAAAGATGCCTTTGAGAGAAGACACAAAAATACAAAGGTTAAAAGAAATCTTAATAGGATTAAGAAAAAAGGTGAACAAAATGGTGGAGGGTGCGTTACAAACGAAAATAATAAGACCATCATTTATTGATTATTTTATGGCTATTGCAGCTGTTGCAAGCAAAAGAAGCCATGATATGCAAACACAACATGGATGTGTTATTACAGATGATAATAACAGAATTTTAAGTATTGGATATAATGGATTTGCGAGAGGAATGAAAGACGATGATCTCCCTAATTTAAGACCGAAGAAATATACATGGATGCTTCATGCTGAAAGAAATGCATTGGCTAATTGTCTTGTTAGACCAGATGGTGGCATAGCATATGTTACGGGTCAATGTTGCCTAGATTGTGGTATGGCTTTATGGGAGCACGGTATTAAAAAGATATACATGATAGATGGACATGGAACTGCTTTATACGATGATGAGATGAAAGCTAATTGGAATACATTCATAGAACATACAGGAATAGAAGTATTTAAAATAAAACCTGATTTTGACTGGGTAAAAACAATTTTTGATAAGTTTTTTAATTAGGTTATGTTATATATTTGGATTTTTTCTCATGATAGAATAGAATTATTGGAACGGAGTAAAATATGGGTTACGAAGTACATTTTAAATATTATAATAAAAAGGAAAATTCCTTTGATTATGATTGCGATAGCCCGCAAATATTGAAAAAAGTTTATGGCAAAATAGATGAAGAATATCCTTTAGAAAATCTTATATCTCATATTAACATTCAGTATGCAAGAAGAGATGTTTTGATTTTCGATGCAGACATTTATGAATTTGTAAGAAAAAAAATAACTTTCAAACAGAATAAAAATGGGTTTAATATTAAAAATAAAAAGTTCACAATCAAAAACGAACCTGTTTTTGATTGTGAGGATGAAGAATCCCAGTCTGATGTTTTAGTATTGGGACACAACAAACATTTGCCCCACCATCACCCTGTAGTTGAACCACAGTCAGAATTAGTACCACGGCCAACCCCACCTGCACAAGTAAATATTAATTTAGCTCCACCACCACCACCCAAGCAAAGAAGGGTGATAAAAACAGTTATCTTTACACCGTTGACTATCGAGGCAAGACAAAAATTTCCTTACAAGTTCACGGTGGATAAAAAATACCCAGTATTTTCAGAAAAGCCAGTAATGAATGGAATTGGAATTACTATAGAAACCGTAGATGATCTTGGAAATATTGTTTATGTAAATGATGAACTATTTATTTCTGATAATATTAGTCTTATTGGTGATAGTGAAGTAGACTTTTCAGCTAGATCAAAATCCAGCGTAGATAATCGTTTGGATTGGAGTGGTGTCGTTAAGGACGGAAGTGTCCCAAAATTGAGGTGATGTAATGAGTAAGGAAAGAAATAAGCTTCAGAAAAAGAAAGCTCGTCAAAAGGCTGTTAAGAAAAAAATTATTGGAAAGCGATTGGAAGCTCGAAGAGAAGCAAAGCTCGTTCATGAGCGAGATGAAGCTTATGAGCGTGAATTTGCAAAAAAACAGAACCTCAATCTTTCTGCGGAAGAAATCAAGGAAAGATTGGAGCACAATATGAAAATTCTTGAAGCTCTAGAAGAAGAATACATGAAAGATAATCCAGAGCACCAGAAGAATATTGAAAGTGTAAAAGAACAGCTTGAATTGCAAAAAGAAATGGTTCAAGCCGTTAAAGAAAAAGAAGAATCCGAAAAAAATTAAAAAATTCTGATTGAAAAACATCTTGATATTAATACAATAAATTAAGTTGTTTGCTTTCATACTTTCGTTGAAAGTAGGCAAGCAACTTAAAAACTTTTACTTTTTTTACTTTTTTTACTTTTTTTACGAGGTTTGGACATGAGTTACGAAATTGAAGATATTAATATGGAGCAAATGGGCCTTGAGGCTGCTGCTCTTAACAAAGAAACCACAGCGATGGACAACTTTGTTAAGATGCCTGAAAAAGAAGGCTATGTCCTTCTCAGGTTGCTCCCGGCTCTAAAGGGTAAGTGGCACTTCTGTTCCACAAGAATTCACCGCCTTGGTGAATACCCAAATTCAAAAACATTTCATTGCTTACGACAAAGGGTAAAAACCCCCAAGGGTTTCATGTGGTTGAATCCCACAAACAATCCTAAAGATGACTGCCCAATTTGCCAGAAATATGGTGAATTATGGAAGGTTGCTAACAACCAGCATGGTGATGAGCAAATCCGAACCCAGAATACCGCCCGGAGCATCAAGCCTATTGAGCGGTTCTACTGGAACACGATTGTTCGTCAGCAACTTAATCCCAAATTAAACTCCATGGACACAAATGTTGGTCCCAAGGTGTTTTCTTGTGGCAAGACACTACAAACTATTATTATTGATTCTATTAATGGTAATCAGATTACTGGCTTGAAGAAGCTTGGTAATGTCCTTCACCCATCTGAAGGCAGAGACTTCCGTTTGGTGAAGAAGATCAAGAAAGGCAATGCAGGATTTGAATATCCTGACTATGCCCAAAGCAGTTTTGAAGACATTTCTTCTCTAGGGACAGATGCAGAAATCAAATCATGGTTTGCAAATCTTCACGACCTTGAGGGGTTCCGGGTATTATTGCCAAGAGAAGAAATTATTGCAGCGATGACTGAATTCTTCAATGGTGGCAATGAGAAAGCTGATTGGGAAGATGATGCTCCAAAGGCAGCAAAAGCCCAGCCCGCAGCAGCAAAGGCAGCTGCTCCCGCTGCTAAACCCGCAGCAAAGGCTGCTCCCAAGTCCGAGATTGAAGATTTGATAAATCTGGGCATGGATGATGAACTGCAAGCTGCGCTTGATAAACTAGGCTAAGAATAATTTCTCCGCACCAAGGGGCTGTTATGTCCCTTGGTGCGTCCTTTCGTATAAATTTTTAAAAATTTAGGAGATTTAACATGGCAAGATCAAAAAAAGCCGATGCTGCTGACGATGATATTTTTGCTAGCTTGGCTAGCACTACAGGTGGTGAAGTTGTTGGAGAATCTGAAAAATCTTCCAATTATTACATCGATACTGGAAACTTGGCAATTAATTATTGCTGTTCTGGCAAGTTTATTAATGGTGGTGTTCCGGGCGGTAAACTTACAGAAATATATGGTCCTAGTGCAAGTTCTAAAAGCTTGCTTGGCACCAATTTGCTTTTTGGTTGTCAGAAATTGGGTGGTGTACCTATTTTGATTGATAGTGAAAACGCTATCAACAAAGAATTTATTAAAAAAGCTTCTCATGCCGATTTAAATCGAATAGTAAGATATACTCCTGAAACTCTTGAGAAGTGTTTTCATGTGATGTACCTTGCTATTGAACATATTCGTAGCAACAAAAAATATACTGACAAACCGATTGTCATAGTATATGACTCTATTTCTGTGAGCCCTTGCGCTAGGGAATTCAGAGAAACTGATTTGCCTGAAGGTTACACACAGGCAGATTTCAAGCGAATTGTGGGAGGGAACGAGCAGCCCGGAGAAAGGGCTAAAATTTGTTCAAAAGAGCTTAGAAAACTAAATACTATCATGGAAGAGAATAATGTTAGCGTTGTTATCATGAATCAAATTCGTGATAAAATTGGAGTCCTTTATGGCAACCCTGAAACTACTGCTGGTGGTGGAAACGCTTTGCCTTTTTACGCTAGCTTGCGGTTTAGAACACAGACCCAGAAGAAAATTGAGGAGAAGGTTCCGGGTTTAGCTAAAAAGAAATCTGTCGGTATCAATATCAAGATAAGCAATAAGAAGAACAGGAGTGTTAGACCTTTTATAGAGGTTGAAAACATTCCTTTGTTTTTTGAAAAGGGTATCAACCCTCTTGGTGGATTGTTGGGTGCGTTGTTAGACGCTGACAGGCTTGTAGCTGGGGGTGGTGGTAACTTCACAGTCAAACCAGAGTTTGCTGGAGGTAAAGAAGGATTTAAATTTAAATCCAGTATGGAAAGAAATGATGTTCCTATCGATGTTCTTGCTGAGTGCCCTGCTTTGATTGATGCATCTTCTTCTGAAGAAGTTATGGAGTATCTTGCTCCATTCAAGGATGCAATCAATGCTACTGATAATCCTGATGTTGAGGCTTTTGATGCCGGTGATGGCGATGATAATGAAATTGATAACATCTTAGGTTAGTGAAGATTGGTTGGAAAAAAAACAACTTCCGGTATAATGCCGGAAGTTGTTTTTTTAGGAGATTATGATGCAAATCCAGAATACAGTTGAATCGGTTGTTGAACAGATTTATTCTGATATTTTTGGTGAAAGATTATGCGTAGAGGACTATAATGTATCCTTATCTAATAAAGGAATAGACAGTTTAGACACAATAGATTTGATTTATAATATTGAGGAAAAGTTTAATATCAAATTAGATTTTGATATTAAAAAATCCTCTAGCATAACATTAGCAGATGTGGTGAATGTCATTAAGTCTAAGATTTAACCTTTTGCAGATAATTAGGTTTTTTTTGGTTCCTTTGTTTTTTGAAATTTTTTGTTATTTTTTGTTTTTTCACAGTTTAAATTTGTTTTTAAAACGACATAAGAAAATTGATTGTCTACATAATTTTGATTGCAAAATAATTTAGCAAAATCTGTTATTTCATTTATATTTTTACTATCTGTTTTTACAATTGATAAAGTACAATTTAAATTATTGGAAAACTCTATTAATGATTTCATATACTGTCTGGATACAAAAAAATTTTTATTTTCTTTAGTTGCAACCATTAAACAAATTTTTTGTGACATAATACTGCCTTTCTTTCCGGTTATAATATTATAAGTACAAATCTATAAGGTTTGCAAATGTTTAGTTTTTGTTCTAGAAGGATGGGTGTAGAGTTAGAGTATAATTCATTTGATCGGCAAAGTCGTTCAAATTCTGAAAACAACTTGCCTAATGGTATTTATGTTTTTGGAGACATAATAAAAAATACCCTTGGAAAAAGTGTCGATATTAATAAGTGGCATCAAACAAACAATAATGATCATTGGATAGTTAAACCAGATTCAAGCTGTGGATTAGAGGTTTGTAGCCCTCCTGAGCAACCATATCATGCGCTTATGGAAATACGAAAGGTAATTGAGGGCCTCCTCTCCAATAAATCGATTACAGCGGATGACAGATGTAGTCTGCACTTGCATGTAGAGATTGAAGATTTTGATGAAAATGATTTATGTTTTCTGGTAGAGAAATGGATTCAATATGAGCATTTTTTCTTTTTTCTTACTAAGAAAAATAGATGGCTGAACAGATATTGTAAACCATTAGGTTTTTATTATGAGTTTGATAGCGCAAGTAAAATTACAATAAAAAAATGTATGGAAATTTTGAGTGAAAACAAATATTTTGCTATCAATTTTTTCCACTATAAAAAGGATAAAAGAAAAACGGTTGAATTTAGGATCATGGGTAATGATGCATGCGTGGATGTTGATGATGCTATTAATTGGTGTAAATTAATATTGTGCTTTATTGAAAGAGTAAAAAAGACAAATCATAATTTGAACTATTTGAATGAAATTGAATACAAAAACATCGATAATGTTAATGAATTTTTTGAATTACACAATTTTTTCCAAGACGAAGAAGTAATAATGTGGGTAATTTCTAGGCTTAATGAATCTTTGAACGAACAATTACAAGAAAGTAGTATCTGGAATCAAATAATGCATTATTCTAAGCCAAGCATAAGAAATCTGATAGAAAATCTACAAGGAAAAATTCAATGTTAAAGGCAGAAAACTTTCTTGAAATGGTTGATCTTTGCAAGCTTTGGGCCAAGATCATGCGTCCGTTTTCAACTTTTAAAATGAGTAATGAAGTTGAAAACAGATTAAATTCTTATAGGCTTTGGAATGTCAATTTAGATGGATATAATATCTGTATATTTTACACAGAAAGCGATATTGAAAAGAATCGGGTAAAAAGTATTCAAATATTCAGTAAAAATTTATTCACTCTTCCTTTTCACATTGTTTTCAAAGTTGGAATGGCTATACTTGGCAACGATAATACAAATATATTTTTTTCATTTGTCAGGGAAGGAACAACTGTACTTTGTTGGACAAAAGTAGAAGATGAAAATGGCAACTCTTTACCGTTAGTTGAAGAAGAAGTAGAATATAAAAATTATCTAGGAATAAAATTTGCTTGTATCAGCGATTAACAATAGTTTTTTGTTTTATATTCTTATAGCATAAATACAATAGTCTTTTTTAAAAAGGACAATTTAATGAAAACTAATAAAATTCAAGCTTTGCTCATTAATCATCTTTTGAAACATGGGCATATCCAATTAAGACTCCCAGATGGAGTTCTTCTAGAGATAGGAATTACGGAGGAAAATGAAAATGGAAAAATTCAAAAGTCAGATGAATACTGTTGGGTTATAGCCAAAAAAGAAAACAGGGCCGCTGTAATTGATAGCTATAATCTTGGGATTAGGTTTGAGGATGAGGATAAGGCAATCATCTTTGATGAAACCTTCGTTGATTCGGATGGTGTATCTATCAGGCAAGTGAATGTAGTCTAGCTGTTGTAAAAAAGATTACCTACTATTTTCTCAATGTGGTAATTACCAGACAAATCTAGGCATAGCTCAATAGTGCCAATAGATAGTTTGTTTTCTATTGGCACTTCAAAATCTACCCAAAAAAGCAATCCTTGCTTAGTTAAGATGGTTTTGCTTACCATAATTTTATTTCCTTGAATTTTTTTGTCATATTCTAACATTGACCAATTACTTGCATATAATTTAACAGAGTTTATTACAAAGCTCATAAGAGTTCTGTAATCAATAAACTTTGTCCAGTTGGCTGTTAGCAAATCCGCTAATTTGTCTTTTTTTAAAATTGACATGGAGAAATCTCATGGCAAATAAGAAACCAGAGCTTGTATTTAAACAATTCGCACATGCTCTGGGTGATGGTGATCTCAATTTCTTGTGTAGCAGATTACACTATAGGTATCAAGATGATTTTGCTGAGGCATTAAATTATCTCGATACTTTAAAGATGGATGAAAATGAATCGAATCCAGCGTCATATTTTTTATCAAATGCAAAAAATTATGATGAATTTGATAATATAGGTGATATGCTGACATATTTTTTGTTGAAAGAATATGATAAAAGAGGATTTAGAGCCGAACAACTCGTATAATTGAGTCATTTACCCTGAAAGGTGGTGATTTTTAGCCTGACTCAATTTGCCGGATTCCACAAGGAATCCGGCTTTTCCATTGACATTTCAACAAAATCTTTGATAATTATCTCATGAGCAAAGTATTTGAATTGTCTGAGATATCAACATTAGTTCCAACATCCAAACATCAATTTGGGAAATGGCCTTTTGAAAATTTTAATATTGTACAATCATCTATTTTTGAAACTGTTGAAAAAGATTGTAATTGTTTGATAGCGGCTTCAACCAGCGCAGGCAAAACAGTAATATCAGAAATGTATGGGTCTTATGAGATCAGAAAGAATAAAAAGAAATTTTTATTCCTTTGTCCTTTGAGAGCTTTGGCAAACGAAAAGTTCTATGACTGGACTGATTCAAACCACCATTTTGCTGATTTGAAAATTGGTATATTTACTGGAGACTATAAAAAAGATAATAAACAAAATGAATTTGATAAGTTTGATGTCATTATTATGACATCAGAGATGCTCAATCATAAATTGAGGACAAGTAAAAAAAATCAAGATTGGGTAAAAGATATTGGCGTTTGTGTCGTTGATGAATCACATCTACTTACAGTTGAAGGAAGAGGAGATCACTTAGAAGCTGCCTTAATAAACTTTTCTAAAATAAATCCAGAATGCAGAATGATATTTTTATCTGCCACTTTGCCAAATGTCCATGAAATTGCTGAATGGATATCCGTATCATTAAATCAAAAAGATACTTACATAATAAAAAGTAAATATCGTCCTTGTATTTTAAACATACATACCAAGACATATGATGATCAATCTGGAATTCGAGCATCAATATATGAAATGATTGATGAAGCTTGCGAATTAGTTTTGAGGCATTTTAGTGATAAATTTCTTATTTTTGTGCATGCTAAAAAAATTGGGGAGACTTTTATTGAAGAATTAAAAAGAAAAAACATTAAAGCAGAATTCCATAATGCTAACTTAGATAAAGACCAAAGGCAAAAGTTAGAAAATAAGTTTAAATCAGATAAGGATTTCAGAGTTTTAATTGCCACCAGCACTTTGGCTTGGGGAGTAAATCTTCCGGCAAGAAGGGTTATTATTGCTGGTGTTACAAGAGGTAATGAAGTAGTTGCGTCTTACGACATTTTGCAAATGGTCGGCAGGGCAGGCAGGCCAGCATTTGATCCGCAAGGCGATGCCTATATTTTGCTTCCTGCCAATAGAAGAACTGAACTAGAGAAAGTGGTCCTGACACCACACAACATCGAATCCCGCATGCTTTCTGTAAGCCTACTGGCCACATATGATACTTTGGCATTCCATATCGTTTATGAAATATATGTGGAGAATGTAAAAACTATTGATGATGTTAAGACTTGGTATTCTAAAACCCTTGCAGCATTTCAAGGCAAAAAGTTAAGTGAAAGTATTTTGGAAAAAACAATTAGTCGGTTAATTATGCTTGGGATAATTGGAGTCGATGATAAAACGCAAGACTTTTTTATCAAGGGTTTAGGTAAAGTGTCTGCATTATTTTATGCAAATCCTTATGATGTATCGAATTGGTCCTCTAATTTCAGCAAGTTATTCCAAAATCCACAAATATATGATTTAGATTTGTCATTGGCTCTTGCAAATACTTCTTCTAACCTAGTTGGAAATTTATCCAAAGAAGATAAGAAAGACATGGAAAAGTTTTTGCAAGCTGTGTCAAAGAGGACTACCAAACAATATCCAGAAAATGTGATAAAGGTAGCATATCTTTATTATAAAATTATGAATGGAAGATATGAAATGAGGCATATATCAATATACAACAATATAAAAAAAGATTTCCCAAGAGTTGCAGAAATTCTCAAAGGTATAGATTCAATAGCTAAAGGCTGGAATCAAAAACAATTTTTTGATGTTTTGCAAAAAAGAATGCAGTACGGTGTGCCAGCAAAATTTGTTGATCTTATTGAAGTCAAAGGTATTGGAAAAGTAAAAGCTGAAAAACTGTTTGATAATGGATTTAAAAACAAAAAAGAAGTTCTACAGAATCTCGATGCAGCTTCTAAAGTATGTGGGTTGAAGCCTGAAACTTTAAAAAAATATCTAGATTCTTAATGCAAAACTTATTTAGGATTTGCATCTTCTGGACCAAAGAAATCGTTCGGATATTCTATTTTTACTTTTCCATTACCATCTATAGGATTTCCGTTTTCATCTTCTACCCACCACCTAACTTGTTTGATTTCTATGTCAAGTTCTTCAAGATGGCATTTGTCCCCCGGATCAACAGGTAAATGATATTCTTTTCCTTCAATTAAAACTGCAACTTTACATTTTGAGTTGGCTCTATTGTATAGCATGCAATTATTGCAAATTTTTTTCAAATTATTTTGTTTTGAATCCATTGTGAATAACCTCAAGAATCTTTGGTTCTTTGTCTATAAAATTATTATAGGTTTCCAAAGCTTCGAATTCGTGTAGTGTAAATGTATCTCCATATTTCAATGGTCTTGGAACATATGGTATCCAGACTGTTTGCATTTTTAGTTGCAACAAAATATTTTCAATATTACCATCGGGAGAAGATTGTGAAAGTATTTTTGGGAAGTCTATGTTTGCTACTCTGAATGTTATTGAAGGAAGAGAAAATGTTTGATTACTTATTTTTATTGACATGGTATTCCTTTCTCTGTTAAAATTTCAATATAGTTACTTTATTTAAGAGAGAAAAAATGAAATTAATTGCAGTTTACGGTCAGTTAGCTAATGGCAAAGATATTTTGTGTGATGATCTGGCTGTTGAACTGAATCAGAAATCTGGTGAAAAATGGGAGCGTGGTGCATTTGCAAATGCTGTAAAGAATACCTTTTGCTCTGCATTTGATATTGATCGTGATTTTATTGAAAAGTGGAAGAGAATTGATTCTCCTCCTCCCGGCTTTTTATTACCTATTAGAAAAGGGTTGCAGAACATTGGAGACGGATTCAGGCAAATTGTCCCTGATATTTGGATTAAAATTGCGCTACGAGAAGCAATAAATAATAATATGATTATATCTGATGGAAGATATATTAACGAAGCAAAAAGCGTTAAGGAGAACGGTGGTATTAATGTTTTAATTTACAGAGATGGATTTTTAAATGATGATCCAAATCCATCTGAGGCTCAATTACGACCATTAATTCTTTATGCACAAGACTATTTGTCAGATGGAGTCATTAACATTAATAACCTAAGAAATTACCCAGAAGGTATGCAATATTTTGATGTTTTTATCAGAAATGAAACAGATAAGAACACATTTTTGAAAAAATCTAGAAGCATCTTAACGCCATTGGTAAAGTCTGACAATTAAATAGGATTTCTGCCTTTTTTAAACATTTTCAAGCCTCGTTCGGTGACTACGATAA
>Ga0209500_10003441_pt1 | contig 10798 bp, 10 predicted proteins | sample S_140212_EF_Meta_FD_187323 | JGI IMG/M metagenome (GOLD analysis project Ga0209500, IMG submission 187323) | Freshwater microbial communities from Lake Simoncouche, Canada to study carbon cycling - S_140212_EF_MetaG (SPAdes) (version 2) | ecosystem: Environmental > Aquatic > Freshwater > Lake ...
ATTGATTCACTTCACACGTCAACTTGCCAGTGAGATTGGTCCAAACAGGGTGATAGGAATCGCGCCTGGTTTGGTGAAGACAGATTTCGCAGGCTTCTTGGTGGAAAACTTCGGAGACAAAATTGCTGCGACCGTTCCGTTAAAGCGTCTTGGTGAACCAGAAGACATCGCGAACTTGGCAACGTTCCTTGCTTCTGATTCTGCGAGTTGGATTACTGGCGAAACATACGTCATTGATGGTGGTGCTGGTTTAAGCACCTCGAACGCCGGCTAAGACTTTTGTAGTCCCTCGACCAATACCGAACGCTGGGGTTTGCCGAGTGACGTTCTTGGAATCTCAGTAACTATGTGGACGTGTCGCGGGGCAAAATGCGCTGGCAGTGTCTGTTTGACATGGCCACGTAGGGCGTCAAGTGAAACCTTGGTTGTGTCTGTAGTGACAATCCATACGTGAACCGCGTGGCCCCATTCGGGGTCTGGAACACCCGCAACGCAGAGGTCAGTGATCGATTGAAAATCGCGCAACGAATCTTCAACGACCTCGGGCCAAACGTTCTCGCCACCGGTGATGATGAGATCGCCGTCGCGCCCTTCAATACTGAGAACGCCCTCTTCGGATATTGACCCTCTGTCGTTGGTGCAGAACCATCCGTCGCTGTCTAGCGGCACAGAACCATCACGGTATGCACGCAACAGCATTGGAGCCCTCACATACACAATGGAATCTCGTATTTCTAACTCGACACCACGAAGCGCTTTACCGTTGTACACGACTCCACTTCCGGTTTCTGTGAGCCCATAGGTGGTTATGCAATTAGGTGGTAACTGAGATGCCTGTCTGGAACCGCCCAAGACAATCGCGCGGAACAGTGTGGGGTCAACTCTTTGAAGTGTTGTTGAAACCAGTGAGACGAGGGTCGCTCCGTTCTGGGCAGCCTCTGTAAACGATTCGGGAGAGAAGCTGGGCATGGCTATGAGAGACGTGCCCATGATGAGGGAGCGAGTGATCACAGAAAGCCCTCCAACGTGTGAAGGAGGCAGGCATGCAAGCCACGTATCGCGCAACGTGACATTGAGGCGTTCTGTGGTGGCACGGGCGCTTGCTTCTACCGCGGACATTGTCAACACGGCTGCCTTAGGAATTCCAGAAGTGCCACTGGTTGCTACAACGACGGCGTCGCCTTGCTCCACCGGTTGACCGTCAACGCGAGTGTCACCGTCGGTCGTAGCCATGATGGTGGGCTTCACTACGTCGAGAATGTATTGGCGTGCCTGAGGGGGGAGTCGTTGATCAAGCGGGAAGATTGCATCGTCGTTATCCCAAGCCCGCGACAGGCGATCAACGAAGAGCTGGCTGTTTGCCATGTCAAGACATACCAACTCGTTCACGCATCTAGCGTACGACTCGTGCGACACTAGAGGCATGACTTCGCCAATTAACCCCGCAACTCTCGGATGGAAGAAATGGATCATTGGTGCTCGTCCACGTACATTGCCGGCAGCAATAGTCCCAGTCCTCGTTGGTATTGCGTGCGCAAGTGGCGCGCCAAGTCCAGTGTGGTGGCGTGGCGTACTTGCTGGCTTGGTGAGTCTCGCGTTGCAAATTGGTGTCAATTACGCCAATGACTATTCAGACGGGGTGAAAGGAACGGATGCTGTTCGAGTTGGTCCATTGCGTCTCGTCGGTTCTGGCGCAGCTACTGCCTCTCACGTGAAGCAGGCTGCTTTTCTGATGTTCGGCATTGCCGCGTGTGCCGGATTGGCTCTGGCTCTGATGACATCACTCTGGTTGGTGTTGGTGGGGGCAGCGGCCATTATTGCCGCATGGACTTACACAGGTGGCCCACGACCATACGGATACGCCGGATGGGGAGAAGTGTTCGTCTTCATTTTTTTTGGAGTGGTAGCTACAACGGGAACTCAATTTGTCGTTGCTGAAGAATTCACTCTTGCTGGACTTGTAGCCAGTGTTGCAGTCGGATGTATCGCATGTTCTCTTCTCGTGATTAATAACCTGCGAGATATTCCTGGAGACACTGTGGCTGAAAAACGCACACTGGCGGTCAAGTTGGGAGATGCAAACACTCGTAAGTTTTTTGCGGCTCTCGTTGTTCTTGCTGCAATTTCCATCTGCGCTACATCAGCACTGTTGGGGGCTTATGCACTGTTTGGACTAGTTGGAATAGTGGTTCTTCGACCTGCACTTGAAGCTCTATCGCGAGGAGCAAAAGGGAAAGACCTGATTATTGTTCTCGGCAATGTCGGTCGTGCGCAGTTGGTACTTGGTATTACTTTTGGCGCAGGAATTGCGCTTTCAATCGTTTCGTAAAATAATTGAATCCAGCATCTGGCTGGTCGTTGTTGGGTCCTCAAGATGAACGGTGTGGCCGACGTTCGGTACAACTCTCATTTCGCATGATTGAAGGAGTGATGTCATCTCATTAGCAATGGAAGTGAACTTGGCATCTGTTTGTCCGACGATTAGGTGAACTGGCATTGTGAGACGGTGTAAATGTTCCCACTGAGAATCTTGAGTACCGGTTCCGGCATTCCGTAATGAATCAGCGAGTCCCTTTGGAGAGTTATGAAGCCGGTCGCTCCGCTGATTCGTCTCTTTGGTTAATCCGGAAAATATAGGTAGGGCGAGCCATTCATCAATAAATGCTGGTGTACCAACCTTCTCGATGCGATCTGCAAGTTCATTGTCGCTTTGACGGCGAGCCTTTCGCTCGGACTCTGTTTTCAATCCGGGGGTGCCACTGATGAGAACTAACTGGGACACCATCTTGGGTTGTTGCAGAGCTACGTGAAGCGCCATTCGCGCACCCATTGAATAACCAATCAGGATTCCGGGCTGCATTGCGCCCGCTATGTCGTCAGCGCATTGCGGCAGTGAACGCACACCGTCGACATTGGCACCGTGGCCAGGAGCATCAAGACATTGTGATGTGAATTCGGTCTGCATCAGTTCCAAAACGGGAGACCAAGAGTTACCCGTTTGGGTAAAGCCATGAAGGAACGTGACGTGGGGGGAGGTCAACGGGTCAACGCTCTCTCCAATACGTTGACAAACACATCGACGTCCTGGGCGCCAGGAACGAGAAAGCGATCATCAATAACAAAAGAAGGAACAGCGGATATTTCACGCATCGCTGCGCCCTGAAGGTCTTCTTGCACGGCGTCGTAACCTTCGTCTGAATCAAGCCATGCTCGAACTGCCGCGCCATCTAGGCCGACTTCCGTGGCGCAATGAGCGACAACATCTGCATCGCCAACATTCAACCCATCGGTGAAATACGCCTTCATGAGTCTTTCCTTAAAGACTGCTTGAGTGACTGCGCCATGATGTTCGAGAACCCAATGCAATGCTCTGTGAGCAAGAATGGTGTTTGCGCGTAGTGCTATGTCCATGTTGAACTCGATGTTGTCCGCTGCGGCGACATTGGTGACGTGGTTCAGAATTTGTTCGGCACGTTCGCGCCCACCAAACTTTTTGGCATACCCCTCAACGACGGGGGTTGGCTGGCCGACAGGGGCTGATGGGTCGAGCTGATAGGCCTTGAAGACGACCTCTATAGGTTCGGTAATGCCCTTCTGTCTGAGGACTTCAATGGCGTTGTCAAACCGACGCTTTCCTATGAAGCACCAAGGGCATACGACGTCGGACCAGATTTCTACACGCATAGGTGACACGATAGGTGGCATGAGTTCTTCTGGCGACACTGCAGCCACATTTTGCGCAACATTGGTCGACGAATGGGCACGCCAAGGGGTGCGCCATGCTGTGGTTGCTCCTGGCAGTCGAAGCACTCCGCTTGCTGTTGCTCTGGCCCGGAATGAGGCCATTGAGGTTCACGTATTTCATGATGAACGAAGCGCATCATTTGCCGCACTGGGAATCGGATCTGCATCTGGTTTCCCCGCAGTATTGCTATGTACGTCCGGGACGGCAGCTACTCATTTCCATGGGGCGGTTGTGGAGGCTCATCAGAGCGATGTTCCCATGATTGTTTGTACTGCTGATCGTCCTCCTGAATTGCGCGACGTTGGAGCGGCCCAAACGATTGACCAGACGAGTCTGTTCGGTTCAGCAACTCGTTGGTTTCATGACCCTGGTGTTCCGTCACGTGACGCCGCATCTACGTGGCGTTCCCTGGCTGCTCGCACCGTGCAAGCAGCCGTAGGAGTTCGACCAGGACCAGTGCATCTGAATCTTCCGTTTCGCGAGCCATTGACTGGTGAAGTCGTAGACATGCCGCAGTCTCGGGAGAAGAAGTGGTCAGACGTCATCCGTCTCGGGTCATCTGAGAATCAAGACATGTCGGAAATTATCAAGGCGATCAGTGGCCGACGTGGAGTCATCATTGCTGGACGTGGTGCCAGTCGTGATGTGCTGTCGTTGGCTGAATCGCTCGGTTGGCCAATCTTTGCGGATGCTGTCAGCGGGGTTCGCGAACAGAACAGTTCTGTTGTCATCGGTTTCGATGCGATATTGCGCTCTGAGAAGTTCTCATCGTCTCATGTGCCGGAAGTTGTCATTCGAATTGGTGCCCCACCTGCTTCAAAAGTTCTTGCTCAGTGGGTAAAGAAGAACGAATGTCGTGTTGTTCAGCTGCGTTCGTCAGAGATGGTGACTGACCCTGATCACACGGTTGAGTTCACTGTCATTGGAGATATCGCTACTAGTACGCGACTTCTTGCATCGTCCACAACTTCGTGTGACAAGGCATGGATCCAGGATTGGGCACAAGCAGAGGAGGCGACGCAGAAGGCAATCACTGGTTGGACCTCGGAGAACTTCAGTGAACCTTCGGTGGCAAGAACGATTACATCGGCAATGAGTGTTGGATCCCATTTGGTTGTTTCGTCTTCGATGCCTATTCGTGATGTTGAGTGGTTCGGCACAACAACATCAGGAGTGACGGTTCACTCCAATCGCGGTACGAACGGAATAGACGGAGTGATTAGTACTGCCGTCGGAGTTGCTTTGTCTACAAGAGCGCGTGTCACAGTTTTTATTGGTGATGTTGCATGCCTCCACGACTCAAACGGCCTGTGGGCGTTGAATCGTCGCTATGTTGATCTAACAATTGTTGTTACCAACAATGACGGCGGAAGTATCTTTTCGTTTCTTCCTCAGGCTCAAATAGTCAGTAACTCTGATTTTGAACTTCTGTATGGGACTCCACACGGGGCGTCATTCGAGCATCTGGCGGCTACTCATGGTATTGATTACGAACGTGTCACTTCAGTGAAAGATCTTGAGACAACATTGCAACGTGGCGGTATTCGCCTTATCGAAGTTCCATGTGATCGTTTTACAAATGTGGCTCAACACGAAAGTTTGAATTCAGCCGTTGTTGCAGCAGTGGAGGCTACGGCCTAACAATCGCTGAGAGCATCGCCTGAAACTTCGCTTGTGTCTCGGCCAATTCTGCATATGGGTCACTGTCGGCAACTATCCCGCCGCCCGCAAAGAGGCGAGCCGTGCGCTTGTCGCTAGACATTTCAGCGCACCGAATCGTGACTGCAAAAATTCCGTCGCCACGTGAGTCCATGTAACCCACGGCGCCTCCGTAATAGCCGCGATTGAGGCCCTCTACTTTTTCAATAAAAGCCAAGGCTTCAGATGATGGATGGCCACCCAATGCGGGTGTTGGACATAATGCTCGTACTAATGAAAAGACGTGGGATGGTGGGTCAGTCAAGGCGCCTTCTATTGCGGTTCCAAGGTGTTGAACATTTGCAACCGTCACTACCGATGGTTCAGCTTCCCAATCAAGGTACGAACAAAAGGGCAACAAAGTGTCGTGCACCATGTCGATAACGATTCTGTGTTCGATTTGATTCTTGGTGCTCGCTACCAGTTCATCTGCGAGGCGTTTATCGGCTGCTGGGTCCCCGGTTCGTGGCGCCGTGCCTGCCAACGGATGACTGCGTACTACAGAGCCCTGAACCGATACCAATAGTTCTGGGGATGCTCCGATGATGTTGTTCACGCAATAGCGATAACTGGAACCAAAGGAAGCGCGAAGCCGAAGCAAAATAGCGTGGACATCAATGGGGTCATCAGCGTGCACTTCGATATCGCGGGCGATGACGGCCTTCTGTATTGCGCCTGTTCGCACTGCGTCTCTGGCTTGTACAACTGCATCGAGATAGTGGCCGACGGCTGTTTTCGGCGCAACTCGATATGAATTGCTGTGCGGCCTCGGTGGAGGAGCCGTGATCGCATCCCTCACTGCGTTGTGCAATTTTTCATCGGTGAGATCGTCTTCTGATTCACCAATCAGTGTGACTGTGGCTGCTTCATCGTCTGCTTTGCGAAAAACGATACGCGGCAAAATAAATTCAGCTGGTTGGGAAGGGGAGAAGGGAACAAGAGAGAACAGAAGGGGACCACAATTGGTAATTGAGGGATCCGTTAGTCGACTTGGAGAGATTGACTTAAGAAAAGTCATCGAGTCTGACTCCGAGACTGTTTGCACTGCGTCTCGTCCGGCAACACCTACCCCATCGCGTACGAAGAGGTAGCCATCGGCGCGACACACTGTGTTGAGATCAAATAGCTCCGTCAGTGTTGCAGTACGAAAAATCATGATTAGTTACGAGTGCCAACCATCAATTGAGTGAGGCCGCCAGACAATTGAGTGTGCACCGCATCAGCAAAGCCAGCTCGTTGAAGTTGAGCCACTAGAACCGATCGATCTGGAAGATACGCAATGCTGCGTGGCAGGTAGCGGTAAGCAGCTGCGTCACTGAGGAGGGCTCCGATTCGCGGAACGATCTTTCCAAAGTAGATGTTGTTGCCGAAGCGAATAAAAGGATTGTGCGGCACGCCCACATCAAGAAGTGCAATGCGACCGCCGGGGCGAATAACTCGGGCGCATTCAGCAAAGAAGACTTCTAAGTCCACTAGGTTGCGAAGCGCGAAGCCGCAAATGATTCCGTCTACTGAGTGTGTAGGGACAGGAAGACGCAAAATGTCTGCTTGCGCGCGAGGTGCGTTACTGCGGTCATTCGACAACATGCCAAACGAGAGATCAATCGCTATCGGGAGAAGATGTGCTCGGCGCAAGTCAATGCAAAGGTCTCCTGTGCCGGCGGCCAGGTCGAGCACCGTTGAGTTGGCTGGCAACGCAAGATCTCGGACAGCTCTGCGACGCCAGCGTGTGTCTAAACGAAAGGTCATGATGCGATTGACAAGGTCGTAACGCGGTGCAATGGCGTCGAACATGTTGCGAACCATCTGTGACTTGTCTTCGCCCTGCGGCAAAGAAGAGGTGTCCCAAGAGGACGGTGTATGGGGATCTGATTGATTCACATTGCAAGGCTAAGGGTGGCAGGGGACCACACCCAAGCACGACTCGCCGATTTTGGTCACGGCACAGCAGAATGGGCTATCACCGAGTCCACAGGGAGGACCCCTCATGATTGATTTCACCCTTGCCCCCGAGCATGAAGAGATTCGTAACCGCGTACGTGACTTTGTCGACAATGTCATCAAGCCTGCAATGGAGCCATTTGGTCACCGTGATGACATGGCACCTGAAAAGCACAGCGAGTACGTGCGTGAATTGATCAACCTTCGCAAGAAGGCTGTTGAGGTTGGTCTATGGCTTCCTCATATGCCTAAAGAGTGGGGCGGCATGGGACTTGGTCACGTTGCTTTAGCAATGGTGCAGGCTGAAGCTGCAAAGACTCGCGTTGGGCCATGGGTCTTCAACTGCTCGGCTCCGGACGAAGGAAACATGCACACCTTGCTTCATTGGGCAACCGATGAGCAAAAGGACAAGTACCTTAAGCCTCTTCTTAATGGCGTGTCCTCTTCATGTTTCGCTATGACCGAGCCCGAAGTTGCCGGTTCTGATCCGACATTGATTCGCACGAACGGAATCAAAGATGGTGATGAATGGATTCTCAACGGACACAAGTGGTTCATCTCCGGTGCACGTCGTGCAAAGTTTGCAATCCTTGTTGCTCGCACAGAGATGGACGTTCCGCCAGGATCACGCGGAGCAAACACTGCTTTTATTATCGATCTTCCTTCCAAAGGCTGGAACGATGTTCGCGAAATTGAAACCATGCACGGTGCGACGGGACACTCCGAGATTGTTATCGAAGATCTTCGAGTGCATGATTCGCAGATTCTTGGCGGCAGAGGAAATGGTCACCGTCTCGGTCAGTACCGTCTCGGGCCTGCACGCTTAGCTCACTGCATGCGCTGGGTTGCTCAAGCCGAAACAGCTCTTGACATGATGGTTGCACGCTCGCTTGAGCGTTATTCACACGGTTCACTTCTTGCTGAGAAGCAGGGAATCCAATGGCTCATCGCAGATTCTGCAATGGAGATCTACCAGTGCAAGTTGATGATTCTTCATGCTGCTTCAAAGATTGATGCTGGAGAGGACTTCCGTCAGGAAGTTTCCATGTCAAAGCATTTCGTGGCAAATAGTTTGAATCGAATTATCGATAGAGCAATCCAGGTTCACGGTGCACTTGGTTATTCCACAGATACCCCGTTGGCAGGCATGATGCAGAACGCACGTTGGGCTCGCTTTGCTGATGGTGCTGATGAGATTCACCAAATGCGTATTGCTGAAATAACAATCAAGTCATTCACTGATACGGGAAGCACCCGCGGCGCTACCGGTAATTTGCCGCTCTAATTTGCTGCGTCAATAGCTATTTGCTTCGCCCATCGGTAGTCGGCCTTGCCGGCCGGTGAGCGAACAATAGTTTCAACAAAGACAAACTGCTTTGGCAGTTTGAATCGAGCTATGTAGTTCTGGGCGACCTCTAGAAGAGATGCCTCTGTGGTGGTTGCTCCAGCTTTTAGTCGTACAACCGCGACGACTTCGTTACCCCATCGTTCGCTGGGGCGTCCTGTGACAACACAGTCGTACACATCAGGATGTGCCTTGACTGCTGCTTCTACCTCTTCAGCAAAAATCTTTTCACCACCAGAGTTGATGGTGACTGAGTCGCGTCCGTGTACTTCGATAAACATGTCTGCAGTCAAACGTGCCCTGTCGCCTGGGACCACGTAACGAACTCCATCAACGATGGGGTATGTCTTTTTGGTTTTCGCTTCGTCATTGAGATAGCCGAGAGCGAGTCTTCCGCTCTTTGCGAGCCAGCCAAGACCTTCGTGCCCTGCTTGCAACTCGCTAGAGAGGTCTTCAGACAAAATGTGATTCTGCGGGGCTAGAGGAAAGCTGCCCGTAGTTGAACTATCACCGCTTGCCACTTGAGACAACTGCCCACCTGCTTCAGATGAGCCAAGGCCATCCACCAACATCACCGCTGGTAGATATTTATGAAATTCAACTTTCAGATGAGCAGACAATGCCGCCCCGCCTGAAAGAATGGAAAGGAGAGAAGACAGGTCGCGTGAAGAGGTTGCTAGGCCGTCAAGAAGCGGTCGAGCGAAAGCGTCTCCAACGATGAGCAGGAATGTGGCCTTCTCTTTTTCGACGAGTCCCCAAATGTCGTCGGCATCAAGTCGGTCTGGTTGTGATTGAACGATGATGGTGCCGCCGGTGAGCCAAGTGCGCATTGCAATCCAGTGGCCTGCTCCGTGCATGAACGGAGGGCTTGGTAGAGCACGAAAGTTTCCTGTTGCTTCTGCAACGAATTCTTCAATGGTTCGTGCTGTCTTTGAACCACCAAAGCATTCAACAACAGCGTCAGCATTGCGCCACAGAACTCCCTTTGGCATGCCAGTAGTTCCGCCGGTGTAGAGGATGTACAGATCATCGCCGTGATATCCGGCTGCGGGTTTATCCGTAGAAGATTGACTCAGTGCATCTTCGTACCAAACAGCCCCTTCCAAAAGTGGATTGTTCGAGGCATCAGGTACCTGCAATATGACTCGCAAGTTTGGTAGCGCCCCACGAATGTCAGCGAGCAATGGTGCAAACCGAGAATGGATAACGCAGGCAGCTGCATTTGAATCGAGCAATAGGTACTGCAATTCTTCAGCCACATAGCGATAGTTCACATTGAACGGTGCAACTCGTGCCTTGAACGAGCCGAGCATCGTTTCCAAATATTCATTTCCATTGTGCAAATAAATGGCCAAATGATCCTGGCCGGATTCCCAACCGTTTATCAGGTCACGCTCCGTACGGCATCCAAGGCCCTGTGCGGCAAGGTAGTTGGCCAATTGGCGGGTGCGGGTCGTTACGTCAGCCCAGGTGAGGCGCTTGTCGCGAAAGATGATGCACTCTTCATTGGGACGTGTGGCTGCGATGGCTTCGTGAATTTCAGCGATACCGAGAAGGGCTGGTGGGAATTGCGACATTGTTGAACGATAACCTCGTGGCACAAGGAGGGACCATGTCGAACGAATCCCATTCACCAATATTTGGAGTCTTCATTCCGCAAGGATGGAAAATGGAACTCGCCGGTATCACTGGTGCCGCTGAGCAATGGAAAACTGCCGTCGACATCGCAGTTCTTGCAGAAAATCTTGGTTATGACTCCATTTGGGTATACGACCATTTTCATAACGTTCCGAAACCAGCGCAAGAAGCCGTGTTTGAATGCTGGACGACTATCGCTGCCATTAGTCAATTGACAACGCGCATCCGTCTGGGCCAAATGGTCGGATGCAACAGTTATCGCAATCCAGGATTGCTTGCGAAAATCACTTCAACCGTCGATGTGGTCTCCGGTGGTCGTCTTGACTGGGGAATTGGCGCTGGTTGGTACGAGAGCGAATACAAGGGCTACGGATTTGAGTTTGCCAAGCCTTCTGATCGCATTGGAATGTTGCGCGAGACCGTTGAAATTG
>Ga0209500_10003445_pt1 | contig 10790 bp, 14 predicted proteins | sample S_140212_EF_Meta_FD_187323 | JGI IMG/M metagenome (GOLD analysis project Ga0209500, IMG submission 187323) | Freshwater microbial communities from Lake Simoncouche, Canada to study carbon cycling - S_140212_EF_MetaG (SPAdes) (version 2) | ecosystem: Environmental > Aquatic > Freshwater > Lake ...
ACACCTGGTGGTTATACAGTTGACGGTGAAGTAACTCAATTTGGCAAGAAAGGTGATTCTCTGAAGAAGTACAAATTTATTGGTTTGTTCCCTTCAGATGTTACACCTATCGATGTTGATTGGGGTTCTAATGATACTATTGAGGAGTTTTCCGTGACTCTCACCTATCAATGGTGGGAATCAGTAGCAGACAACGTGATTTGAGCGAGAGAGGGACTTCGGTCCCTCTCCATTTTTTATAGAATGGACATTTAATGGCACTTAAGCTATTCGGGTTTACACTCGGAAATAAAGACATTGTTCGGGAACAACTTCCCGAGCAACCTTCCTTCACACTTCCAACCACAGCAATGGATGATGGTGCAGTTACCATCACCCAAAATGCTTACTATGGAACGTATGTTGATTTGGAAGGCGCAGTTCGTAATGAACTGGAACTAATCACAAGATACCGTGAAATGGCAAACCATCCAGAATTGGAAATGGCCATTGACGATATCGTTAACGAAGCAATTACACACGATGTAACTGGTCGTACTGTTGATATTGTTTTGGATAAACTAAAGCAACCAGAAAATATTAAGAAAAAAATCATTGAAGAATTTGATAACATTTTAAGGTTGTTAAACTTCAATAATCTATCTGATGACTTGTTCAAACGCTGGTATATTGACGGCAGAATTTATTACCATGTGGTAGTAAATGAAAAGAATCCTAAACAAGGCATTCAAGAACTAAGATATATTGACCCACGAAAGATTCGTAAGGTCAGAGAAATCAAAAAAGACCGTGACCCGAAAACAGGCACGGCTATTATCAAATCTATTGCCGAATACTATGTGTACAATGACCGTGGTACTTCTACACAGCAGTACAGCGCACAAGTATCACAAGGTGTCCGCATTGCGCCTGAGTCGATCCTACATGTAACCTCAGGGCTTATGGATGCAAAGAACACCTTTGTTATCTCATATCTACACAAGGCAATTAAACCACTTAATCAGTTGCGTATGATTGAAGATGCGGTAGTTATCTATCGTATTTCAAGGGCACCTGAACGCCGCATTTTCTACATTGACGTTGGTAACTTACCAAAGGGTAAGGCTGAACAATACTTGCGTGATGTTATGGTCAAGTATCGTAACAAGATGGTTTATGATGCACAGACTGGCGAGTTGCGTGATGACCGCAAACACATGTCTATGTTAGAAGACTTCTGGTTGCCACGCCGTGAAGGTGGTAAAGGTACAGAAATCACCACACTTCCTGCTGGCCAAAACCTTGGTGAGTTGGAAGACGTTAAGTATTTTAGACAGAAACTTCTTCAATCATTAAATGTGCCTATCAGCCGTTTGGAACCACAACAAGGTGGTATGATTGGTATGGGTCGTACTACTGAAGTGACCCGTGATGAAGTTAAGTTTACAAAGTTCATTATCAGACTTCGTAATAAGTTCTCTCAGATTTTTGACCATGCATTAGGAACACAATTGGTACTTAAAGGTATCTGTTCTTCAGAAGAATGGGATGAATTTAGAGAAGTAATCTATTATGATTATAAGAAAGATAATAACTTTACAGAAATGCGTGATGCAGAGTTGCTGACCGCACGACTACAATTATTGCAAACTGTTGACCCATATATTGGCCGTTATTACTCTGCCGCTTGGGTAAGTAAAAACATTCTTCAAATGTCTGATGAGACTATGGATGAAATGAAGAAACAGATTGCACAAGAAGATAAAGATGGTACTGGTGGTCCAACAATGCCAATTGGTGGCCAAGAACCACCTCCATCACCTGATGAATATCCACCAGTTGATAATACTGTTGATGACAATGCCGCAGAATCTAAAACACCATCATTAGATGCTGAAACGGATAAATTTTCATCTAAACTAAATAGAAAATAATGGAGAATAATATGGATGTACAAGACTTTATTAATAGCGTTGCTACAGGTAATGCTGCCGAAGCCAAAGATACTTTAAATGACTTACTGTCTGCTCGAGCCTTTGAGGCATTAGAAGCAAAGAAAATTGAGATTGCTCAAAATCTTTTTGGTGACAAACAAGAAATTGAATCAGAAGACAACACCGAAGCTGCATGAAATCCCTATTAGATTTTAAATCTATCGTTGAGGAAGAAAAGTCAGACTACTCAAAGTTTGATGCTTTGGTTCGTGCTGGTCTGGCCAATAAGGCACAGATACAACGCATTCACAAAATCTTAGATAAGATGGGTGAAGAAAGACCTAACTTCAACAATGCTGACAAGATGATTATTCAAAATCTTTTCAACAAAATGGTAGATTTAATTTCTAATAACAAACAGATTAATCAGCAAGCTCGCCGAGTAGTTAAAGAAGAAGTCATTGAGTTGGATGAGGTAGTTGATACACCTAAAGATCCACCAAACACTCTTGTTCTAAGACGTAAATCTATTCGCATTTTTCCAGATAATACTAGAATTGCTCTGTATTATAACAATACATTAGATAAATATTTTTCGGTGCCTTATGGACCAAAAATAGATTCTGCCATTCAGGCAGAAGAAACACAAATTCAAGAAGCAGTAATTGATACTCTACACAAGATTGTAAAGTCCAAACAACATGAGCCGGTACAGTTTGCTGATGGTACTAAATTAAAAGTTGACCACTATACTGCTTCTGCCATTACTAAGGTACATGGTGCCTTGAATGATGATAATAAAAAGAAGTATGCTGACATGGTTCATAAGTCAAAAGACCATTTCAAACGAGCTTCAGACTTTGCTTTTAGGCACGTAAAATGAGCGTGTTGGATTCCATTATACATAGACAATTGGGTGAAGCAAAAGATATAATCTTTGCTCGTATGAATGAGCTTGTTGCTAAAAGACTTTCTGAAGCAAAACGATATGTTGCTGCTGATATGTTTGAAGAAGTACAACTAGATGAAGCAAATTCAAACATTGTTAAGATGGGAAGAATTCAAAAGATTCGCCGTAGAATTAGAAGAAATAAAAAAGGCAGAATTATTGTTCAACGAAATGTTAGACGCTCTAGTATTAAAGGTTATAGAATATCAGGCAATAGTGTTAAACGCATTACTGCCACTGCTCGTATTCATAAAGCAAGAATGTTAAAGCGTTCATGGAAGACAACAAGAAAATCTAAATTGCGCCGCTCATTACTAAAAAGAAAAATGTCAATGCGTAGACGCTCATCAATGGGAATAAAATAACATGTCATATGAAATTATAAACACTTTAAGAGGACCATCCATCATTAGATGCGTTGATCCTGGAACATACACCATAAATCTTACAGATTTAAGAAAAAATCCAACTAATGAAGTTGTAAAATCTGCTGATATTAAAAGGGTAACTTGGTCTAGCAATGGTCATATTACCGTAACTAGAGCTGCAAATACATCATTACTTGCATTACACAATGCTGGAGAAATGCGATTTGATGACTTTGCATATTCAGTATCAAATACTAATACATCAAACGTGATAGTTACTATTGTTACTGGTGGTACAATTGTATTAGAAGTATCTAAGAATTCAACATACAACGTAGACGTTTATACAGGACAATCAATACCATGAAACTAATTACCGAAACAATTGAAAGCGTTAAGTACTTAGCAGAAGCTTCTGAGAGTGGTAAGAAGCACTTGTACATTGAAGGCACTTTCTTAGTTGGCGATAAAGTTAACAAGAACAACCGCATGTATAAAATGGGTACGTTGAGAGAAGAAGTTAGACGTTACTCAGATGAATACATCAAAACAAATCGTGCTCTAGGAGAACTAGGGCATCCAGATACACCGTCTATTAACTTAGAACGGGTATCGCACAAGATTGTTTCCCTCGTTGAAGACGGAAACACATTTTATGGTAAAGCTTTGATTCTCGAAACGCCTTATGGCCAAATCGTGAAGAACTTTATTGAAAATGATATTCAAGTAGGTGTGTCGTCAAGAGCCATGGGTTCTGTCATTCAAACAAGAGAAGGATATAACCTGGTTCAAGACGACCTAAAACTTGCAACAGCGGCTGACATTGTTGCCGATCCATCTGCACCAGGCGCATTCGTCAATGGTATCATGGAAAACAAAGAATGGATGTTTGTTGAAGGACGCTTCGTTGAAGTAGACTTTGATAACGCCAAGAGACAAATCAAGTCAGCTTCTTCTAAACAATTAGAGGAAGTTGCACTTAAATTGTTCGAAAATTACCTACGAAAACTTTAATTTTATAAATAAGAAATCAAAAGGAGATTCCTAATGGCAAATAGTAAACTAATGGAAGCCGCAGCAGATATTCTGGCAGGAAGCAAGAAATCAGCTGGAGGCATGCCATCACAAAAACTGCCTGGCGCTGAGGCTCAAGACCTTGGTGGCCCAACACCAGAAAATGGTAAACCAGATGACGATTCTGAAAAGATTGACACTGGTAAAGGTGCTACACAAATGGCTGCACCAACAACCAAACCCTCAGCTGCTTCAGCCGACACGCAAAATAAAGTTGCTGGCGGTAAGAAGACTATGAGTGAAGAAGAAATGGCCCACGACATGGAGTCTTTGTTTTCGGATGATGATACCATCTCTGAAGATTTCAAATCTAAAGCCGCAACAATTTTTGAAGCTCGTGTCTATGACCGTGTGACTCAAATTGAAGAAGAAACTGAAGCTAGATATGCTGGTATGCTTGAAGAAGCTATCGACACTATCAAAGCTGACTTGACAGAGAAAGTAGATGATTACCTTTCTTATGTTGTTGAGCAATGGTTGGCAGAAAACCAAATCGCAGTTGAATCCGGTCTACGTGCTGAGTTGACTGAAGACTTCATTGGCGGTTTGAAGAACTTGTTTACAGAACATTACATTGATGTTCCTGCTGACAAGGTAGACCTAGTTGAAGAACTTGCTTCTAAAGTTGAAGAACTTGAAAGCAAGTTGAACGAAGAAATCGAATCTGGTATTCAATTGAAGAAGTCTCTTGTTGAATCCCAAAAAACAGAAATTGCACATGAAGTCTGCGAAGGACTCACAGCTACTCAAGCTGAAAAAGTAAAATCGCTTGCAGAGAGCGTTGATTATTCCACAGAGGAAGAATACAAAGATAAGCTTGAGACAATCCGTGAGAACTATTTCCCATCACATGCTAAAAAGGCAGATGTGAAAGACTTACATGAACAAGTGGAAGACGGCAGTGAAAAACCACAAACATCTGCTGACCCATATGTTGCATCAGTAATGCAAGCAATTTCCAAAACTAAACTTTAATTAAACAAATCCACAAGGAGAAATTTATGTATTTGTCAGAATCACTACAAAAGAAATGGGAAGGCGTACTGGACCATCCAGACCTCCCATCTATTAAAGACCCGTACCGTAAAGCGGTTACTGCTGTCGTGCTTGAGAACCAAGCAGTCGAGATGCAGAAATCTGCTGGCATGTTGTATGAAACAGGCGCACCAACAAACTCTATGGGTGCCACAAACGGTGGTTTCCAAGGCGGTTCAGCTGCTGCAGGCCCTGTTGCCGGTTTCGACCCAATCCTAATCAGTTTGGTTCGCCGTTCATTGCCTAACTTGATTGCTTATGATATCTGCGGCGTTCAGCCAATGACTGGACCTACAGGTCTTATCTTTGCAATGCGTACTAAGTATGCAGGTCAATCTGGTACAGAAGCTTTCTATAACGAAGCTAACACCGGTTTTTCTGGTTTGGGTACCTCTGGTAACAACGCATTCGCAGAAGGCTCATTGCCAACTGAAGTGTTTACAAACAACGCTGCAGCTGTTGGTGCAATGACTACAGCTCGTGCTGAAGCATTGGGCGATGGCGCTGCTGCTAACGCATTCCAAGAAATGGCATTCTCTATTGAGAAAGTTACTGTTACTGCAAAGACACGTGCTTTGAAGGCAGAATACTCAATGGAACTTGCACAAGACTTGAAAGCAGTTCATGGTTTGGACGCAGAAACAGAATTGGCAAACATTTTGTCTTCTGAAATTCTTGCTGAAATTAACCGTGAAGTTGTTCGTACAGTTTATGCATCTGCTAAAATCGGTGCACAAGTTGGTACAACTACTGCTGGTGTATTCAACCTTGACACAGACTCTAACGGTCGTTGGATGGTTGAAAAAGTTAAAGGTTTGGCATTCCAAATCGAGCGTGAAGCTAATACTATTGCCAAGACAACTCGTAGAGGCAAAGGTAACATCATGATTTGTTCATCTGATGTTGCATCTGCTTTGGCAATGGCTGGCATCCTTGACTATCAATCAGCTTTGCAAGGTCAAGTTAACCTAACAGTTGACGATACAGGCAATACATTTGCTGGTACTATCTTTGGTCGTATCAAGGTCTATATTGACCCATACTTCCCTGCTAACTTCTCCAGCGAATTCGCTGTTGTTGGTTACAAAGGTACTAACGCATATGATGCTGGTCTGTTCTACTGCCCATACGTACCGTTGCAAATGGTTCGTGCAGTTGATACTGGTACTTTCCAACCAAAGATTGGTTTCAAAACTCGCTACGGCTTGGTTGCAAACCCATTTGCAGAAGGTACTGCTCAAGGTTTGGGCGCATTGAACGCACAAGCTAACAACTACTACCGTGCATTCCGCATCAGCAACTTGATGTAATATAAACCTCCGTTAAGAGAGGTACTTAAAAGAGGGACAGAAATGTCCCTCTTTTTTTTGCTTTATAAATACCACTATGACAGCACTAACAAGAAACCCAACCAATCCTAATTACTTACAACCGAATAAGTTTATATTGACGTTTGGAAGAACGCCTAATGTAACCTATTTCTGTCAGTCTTTGAGCGTACCAGGTATATCATTAGGTGAGGTACCAGTTAACAACCCGTTCTTGGATGTTTATTCTCCTGGCGAGAAGGCCATCTATGACTTGTTGAATGTAACCTTTATGGTCGATGAAGAATTGAAATCGTGGTTGGAGATACACGATTGGATTCGAGCAATGACTTTCCCAACAGACTTTGCCGAATACAGAGAGTTGCCTAGGTTGAATAAGTTTATGAGTTCTAGGCAAGATGCTAAGCCACAATACTCAGATGCCTCTGTGGTATTGTTATCGTCATCAAATAAACCTTATTACCGATTTAATTTCCATGATGTTTTCCCAACATCATTGTCTACCTTCATTATGAATACCCAAGATGATCCAAACACCATCATTACTGCCGATGCCACATTCAGGTATACTTACTACGATATAGAAAAACTTTTCTAATATAGCTTGACAGAAGGTTACTATTAGTGTAACCTTCCAGTTAAAGGATCTTTATTATGCAACAATTGAATGAACTACTAGAAATGTGGCGGCAAGATGCCGATATTGACCGCACAGAACCCGGCAAAGCCTTGCTGGATATTCCCAAACTACACAGTAAGTATCTCAATATACTTTCAAAGCATCGTTTGCTTGCCAAAGAATCTCAATTCAAATACAATAAAACAAAGAAGTTGAAATGGGAATACTACACAGGTAAACTAGACGATGATGATTTGGCCAAGTATGGATGGAAACCATTTCCGTTTGTACTTAAAACCGACATTACTACATATATGGATAGCGATGAAGATATGAACAAGTATCTTGCTCACAAAGCCATGCATGATGAAATCGTTGATGTATGCACCGCTATACTTAAAGAGTTGAACAGTAGAACATTCCAACTCCGTGATTTTATAGCATGGGAAAGATTTATACAAGGTGTCGGATAATATAATATTACATAAGAAGGATGAAGCATTCATCCGATTTGAGTGTGACAGAAACATAGCACAAGAGCTATCAGACTACTTCACATTCTATGTTCCAGGTTACCAGTTTGTACCTGCGTATAAAAACCGCCTATGGGATGGCAAGATACGACTGGCAGACCTGAGAACATTTGCGATATATCATGGGTTGATTCCTTACATCCAAAAGTTTTGTGAAGAACGGGATTACAAGTTACACATTGACCCTCATATCACAACAACAGAAAACTTCTCTGCAATTGAGGCTGATGAATTTGCCAAGTCTCTAAAATTGCCACATGAAGTTCGTGACTATCAATTAAAATCTTTCATACAGGCAATCCGTAATAGACGGATTCTTTTATTGTCGCCTACTGCATCAGGCAAATCCCTCATACTCTACTTAATTGTACGCTTTTTACAACAAGAACACAAGAGGGGTCTGCTAATTGTGCCAACTACATCGTTGGTTGAACAGATGTATTCCGATTTTGAATCTTATGGTTATGATTCGGATGAATACTGCCATAGACAATACTCTGGTAAAGAGAAACACACTAGAAAGTTTTTGACTATCACCACATGGCAGTCAATTTACAAGAATGAAAAAGAATGGTTTGAACAATTTGATTTTGTTCTTGGTGATGAGGCACACCAATTTAAAGCCAAGTCTTTAACAACCATTCTATCTGGTTGCACTAACGCTAGATATAGAATTGGTACAACTGGTACATTAGATGGTACACAGACACATCGTTTAGTATTAGAAGGACTATTTGGTCCAGTTTATAAAGCCACGTCTACTGCCGAGTTAATTGACAAAGGCCAACTGGCAAGTTTTAAGATTAAATGTTTGATACTTAAATATCCAGACCCTATCTGTAAAGAAGCTAGGTCATGGGACTATAACAATGAAATGGATTACATTGTTGGCAATAAGGCTCGAAATGAATTCATACGCAATTTAACCCTGTCTTTGACTGGCAACTCACTTGTTTTATTCCAGTTTGTAGAGAAACATGGTAAACAACTACACGAAATCATTAAAGATTCCGCAGGTAAAAGAAAAGTATTCTTTGTATTTGGTGGTACCGATGTTGAGGTGAGAGAATCAGTACGTGCAATTACTGAGAGAGAAAACGATGCCATTATTGTTGCTTCATATGGCACTTTCAGTACAGGTGTCAATATTCGTAACCTACATAATATTATATTCGCTTCACCTTCAAAGTCCCGAGTTAGGAATCTACAGTCAATTGGCCGTGGTCTCCGACTAGGAGAAAATAAAGAAGAGGCAACTTTATTTGATATAGCAGATGACTTTAGAATTGGCAAATTTGCCAATTATACCTTGAAACATTTTGTTGAACGTGTTAAAATATATGATGAAGAAAAATTCAATTACAAATTCTACAATATCGAGCTTAAAAATGCCTGAATTAGAACCAAACATCCGAATTGTCCGCTTGCAAAGTGGTGAGGACATTATCGCAGATTGTATTCCTAGTTTAGATGAAGAAACTGTGGAATTAAAAAGACCCATGCATATCATATTCAAAAGAATCCAAACTGGAAGAAGTATTATGATGATGATGCCTTGGTTGCCTGTTGAATTGATTAAAGAAAATACAGCTCACATATATGGTGCAGACATTCTAACCTACATAGAACCCAAAGATGATTTAATTGAGTATTATAATAATGCCGTTAATGATGAAGATTTAGAAACTGCTTCTACCAGTTCTATTAGACCTCAATTGTTTGATGAAGATGACGAACCAACTGATGAAGAATTAGATGAAGAAGAATTGCAAGAGTTAATGCAAGAACGAAAAAATAATAGGGTACATTGATATGTTATATGATGATGTAGTAGTTGCTAAACCATGGGGCAAAGAATACCTTTGTTACCGAAATAAGAATATTGCTATTTGGTTTTTACACATTGAGAAAGACCAACAGACCTCAATGCATTGTCACCCAAATAAGAACACAGGGTTTGTTGTACTAGATGGTGAAGTTGAATTGTCGTTCTTACGCAATACTATACCTTTAAAGTCCTTAGATAAGATACATATCTTTAGGTCTAGGTTTCATTCCACTAAGGCCATATCAGACGGAGGCGCATTCATTTTTGAAGTAGAAACTCCTGAAGACAAAAATGATTTAGTGCGATTAGAAGATGCATATGGCAGAGAAAAGACTCCGTATGAAGGCAAGAACTTTCATACACCAAGAACAGAAGACTGTCTAATGATACCTGAAGCCAAGGTTAGACCTAAACCTTTCATGTTTCAAGGTTGTGAAATCTCCCATTTAAAATTAATGAGAACTGATTTATTGGATAAAAAAGAAGAAGAACTATACATTATTACAGATGGTGGTGTAGTTACCTCAAAGAATCAAAATGTTGTATGGCCTGGTGATGTGATTGATGGAAAAACTTTAAGTAGATTACTGAAATCATTTCAATTAAATGCATCTACAACCATGATAAAGATTGTAAAATGATACACCTGTTTGATTTAGATTTAACAATATGGGAATGTTTAAATAAACATGGCCATTCCATTTGGGCCAAACAAATGGTTGCACCATTCAAAACACAAGGCAATATAATCATTGATGATGTTGGTTCAACTTGTTTTTTAAAATATGGTATAAGAGATTATTTGGAGTATTTGAGAATTGAGAAACATGAACTTGGGTTTGTATCAGCAGGAAGGTATCTTGGTTTACCTGATAATTTCCAACCATCTATAGTCTTGTTGAAAGAGTTTCAGATATACCACACGTTTGACCTTATGCGGATACTTGAATACAAAACTTACAACAAGGCCAATTTGTTAAAATTCATGGATACACCAGTTGTTTTCTATGATGACAATGTGGATGTGCTAAATAGTATTAGTGAGATAGAAAATGTAATAGCAGTTGACTCGAAAGAGATTAAAGACTGGACTAAATTGATAGGAAATAATTATGACAGATATATTGTTCGTACACCCTAATG
>Ga0209500_10003452_pt1 | contig 10782 bp, 18 predicted proteins | sample S_140212_EF_Meta_FD_187323 | JGI IMG/M metagenome (GOLD analysis project Ga0209500, IMG submission 187323) | Freshwater microbial communities from Lake Simoncouche, Canada to study carbon cycling - S_140212_EF_MetaG (SPAdes) (version 2) | ecosystem: Environmental > Aquatic > Freshwater > Lake ...
AACTTATTCATTACTTTGTGAAATAAACTCATTAATATCTCCTATCTGATTGACTATTATAACATACAACTGAATTAAACACAAGTCTAAAGGCAGAAAAAGGGTGACGAATCACCCTTTATTCACATCTCAAATTTGAGATTAAACAAGGCCCATTGCCATGGCCTTGTAACCAGCGGCTACAACTTCACGACTAGGAGTACCCAAACGGTACTTAGTGTATGTACCACCAAGTTTGTTTGTACGCTTGTTAGCGTAGATTGCCAAACCGCCACGCAAGCGCAAATCGCTTACTGTTGCTGTTGGATTAGCAAACCCAAAACGTTGGGTAATTTGCTTTGCAGTCAATTCTGCACCTTGCTCAAATGCCTGGATAAGGCGTGCTTGTTTAGTTAATGTCATTTTATTTTCCTTTAAAAAATCGCTGTTTTCACAACGTGTTACTATTGTATAACAACTAGGAGTTATATACAATATCTTTTGGTCACCTAGTTTAATTTAGATGTCCAAAAACTTTAACTCAAACACATCGGCTTGAGGATCAGCACCCTTGTAACCTCGAGGATTACATACCACACGGGTAGTGCCAATATTATAATCAAATGGGTCATGCATATGACCATGAGTCCATAAGGTAATTTGTGGATGATCTAAAATGAATTCACTCAATTCACTATGATAACCACCGTTCATTACATAATGAACATTATGTTTATATCTGTCATGGGTACTCATTGCACTAGGTGCATGATGTCCTACAAATACAACTTTCTTATCCTTCATATCAACCAACACTTGTTTCAAATAACTTAATGTTTGTTGATGACGGTGTACAGTATGTGCTGGACGTAACTTAGTATATCCATGTTCATCATTACGAATTACCCTGTAATCATTCATCATATCACTTAGTGCATGTAGTGTTAGTGGATCACCTTTATTACAATCTGTCCACAATGTAGCACCAATAAAGGACACTTCATTGATAACCTTAATATCATTCTCAAGGAAGTAAATGTTTGAGTAGGCAGAACATGCTTCACGTAGGTGATCTAAACTAGCACTCCATCTTCCGTGATAGAATTCATGGTTGCCGGCAATATAAACAACATGAGGGAACTCATTGCTTACTCTAGTAAGAAAGTCACGGAACCTTTGTGCGGCCTTTTGTCTTGTACCCAATTCAGTATATGATTCATATGGGCTAGAGACTGTAGGCGGATGATTATGTAAATCTTCTGCTAACATAATATCGCCGGATAGGATAAGGACCTCAGCACCATTGGTGTTCTTAAGGTCAATATCTTCAAACTCTAAATGCAGGTCACTGCACAATGCAATTTTCATTTTATTTAACTATGTTTCAAAACAAAGAATACCTCATCTGTATTGATTTGTATTCTACTCAAAGAACCCCTTTCATCCAATATATATTCAATATCGTAATTGTATTTGTTCTTTAACAATTTTTTTACCAGAGGTCTAAACTCTCCTTGAGTATAACCCTTAGTACCTTTTGTTGCTTCCCCAATTAAATTACAAACAGTGATTGCAACATTTCCATGTTTCCAAGGATCGGTCATGTCAATGTCAATCATGCTAACTCCATAATGTGTTTACAAGTTCCACGATACATAAAGCCGGGGCATGTACAAGTTTTTTCATCAGTATCAATTGAATAAACATTACCTTTACTACCGGACACTTTGATGATTGTAGATTTTTCTTTTATTGCCTTAAAAGGATTTGGCTTTGCTGTTACAAATTTACGACCACGCTTGTCTATTGTGATCGGGTTTTTGAAGTAATGAGGAGTAGTAGAACCAACCTTGATATATGCAACCATTTTGGTTCCATCAAGTAAGTATGTATGATTAGCATTGTTGCTATCATTCCAAACTGTTGTTTCTACTACTGCTTCCATATTAAGCTACCTCTGTTTCTTCTTGTGCAATACGATCTTCCTCATCCATAATTGCGGACTCTAACGTAACAAAGTCACCGTCATGATCGGATACGAACCAAGTAGCAACACCATTTACATTTCGCAAAATGTAATCATATTCTTCAGCTTGACCGTCAACCAAAAAGTGTTCATAGTCCTTGAAGTATGTAGCATCAGCACTACGTTCACCACGATCACGTTCATAGAATGTACACATGTCACGATACAAGTTAGCGAATTCATCCTGTGTCATGTTTGCTTCAAACATACTGAAGGGGTGCTTCGTACCAATTTGAGGACGCAAGCTAGACAAGCTACCGAGGTCAATCAAGTCACGCAAGATAAAGGGATTAGAATAATACTCCATCAACATTTTACCGTTGTGAGCCAAATAACCGTCCCAGTGACAGTACACTTGACCGATAGTACCATCAGCGAATTCTAATGCAATTGTAGAACGAGTAGCCATTTTGTAAGTCCTTTATTTAACTGTTTAAGATTCTATTATAGCACAAGTGCCATTTATTGTCAAAATTTACACCAAATCCAATTGGACTTGTTTGTTGCGGAAAGTATGACCTAATCCTGTAGGAACCGTCTCATTTTTGCGCTTTGCCTCATAACGCAAATAAGACAATTTAATCAATGCATCCCAGCAAACTGTGCGGGCTGTAACTGTAGCAAATTGCTCGGTCATTTGCTTGATAGTCATATACATACCAATATCGTTTTCGGATCCGTCACCCTTGAAAATTACACGGAATTTTTGTGAATTTTTGAAGCCGTCAATGATAGTTTTTGTACGCATTTTTTAGTCCTTTTCTTTACTGTCTAAGATTCTATTATATACCCAAAGCCATTTATTGTCAAATTTTCACATTGACCAATAAGTCTCTGTTGCAGGATTACAACAGTGTGGGGTATCAGCATCAATCTCTATTTCCTTGCCGGACATAAGATTTTTAACCGTTTTCTTAGGGAAAACATAGTATGGGTTAAGAACCTTGAACGCTTCCAAAGTCTTACTGGTTTGTGCTAACGGGTTAGTTTCAATGAATTTCATCATTGACAAGAAACCCATACCCAAAAATTCTGCATCTTTTTGGATAACTTTGATTGCTGTAACTTCTTTCATTTGTGTCCTTTAGTTGACTGTCTAAGATTCTATTATATACCCAAAACCATTTATTGTCAAATTTAGGATACTTTTTGATCCATCATTTCACCTAAGATAAATTTAGCAACATTCAATTGTTTGCGTACGGCCTCGGGGCGACTCATAGCACCTAATTCTTGGGCGTCAGAAAGAATGCTCATTACGACCATTTCCAAACCAGAAAACTTAGCGGTAATACTTTCCATGTATTGTTCACGGATGTCCTGTTCGGTCATACCGTACATGTTGATTTGACGGGTACGTTGCATGTCACGTGATACTGCGGCTGATAAGTTCATTGAAAGCTCCTTTTGACTGAATAAGACTCTATTATAGACCCAAAACCATTTATTGTCAAATTTTGAAGGTATTGTAACCGCGGATTTTGCTCTGACGGTTAGTGTGGCTTTCGTTGAATTTAATTTCATACCCACGGCCACGAAGGGCTACTAATAAAGTACTCAAATCACAGTCCTCTTCCAAGAATGCATTGGAACCATTCATATAACTATATGTGCTAATTTTGTCAGCAATGCCAAGCTTAACTAATCCTGCTTTGGGGAAACGTGCCCAAGCATGTCCGGGATCTGCGAATACTTTGATAGAAATTTTCTTAGTCATTTACTGTCCTTTATTTAACTGTCTAAGATTCTATTGTAGCAGAAAGCCCATTTATTGTCAAATTTTGTGTTCCGGCAATACCGATAGTTGGTCAAAACTGAGACTTCCCAGTGGGTTGTCTTTTTTACCAATCATACCCTTCCAGAATGTATTAAATGATATTGATTTTCTGGGAATAGAATTTATTGGAGTAGGGGTAACATGATGTTTAAGATTAGATAAAAATAATATTAAATGATTTTTAAGATTATTATGAGTTACAGGATTATGTCCATACATTTCTAATATTGATTTTAATGACATATTAGCCTCTTTATCTTGTTCAATAAAATATGGTATTATAGCACCTCTATTTTGTAAAACAAAATTTAAGTTTAAATTATCAATATTATTATCCAAATATATTACACCACTAACGACACTTAGTGGATGAATATGTTCATGATGGCTTTGTTTTGATTTTGTTATATTACCCCAACTACTAGTTATAGATATATTATCATACATATCCTTTATATTATAACATTCATTTAGATAACTTGTACATTCTAATTCCAATAACTTTTTAGTATTTTGAAATATAATGTTATCAAAGAATTTTAATCCAACCGTTATTTCATTATATTGATTTTTAGTAAATGTTAACTTATTAAACTCTGTATTAATGGATTTGAAATCAATTATATTACTCATATCTTTAATATAAATTAATTCCTGAGCCGGATTAAGAACCATATTCATTATTAGTCTCTTTTCTCCATAATTTTGTCAATCAACCCATACTCTTGTGCTTGTTTAGCAGACATAAAGTTATCACGTTCCATATCAGCCGTAAGTTGTTCAAACGTTTTTCCTGCGCTATTGTGCTTGACATAAATTTCTGTAAGGTTCTTCTTCATTGCTAGAATTTCTTCTACTTGAATTAGCATGTCAGTTGCTTGACCACGTGCTCCGCCCGATGGTTGATGAATCATGTGTCGGGCATTCGGCAACATAAAACGTTTACCCTTTGCCCCGGCTTGTGCAAGTAATGAACCCATTGAGCAGGCCTGGCCCATGACGATTGTTTGAACGTCCGGTCTAATGAATTGAATACAATCATAGATGGCCATTCCAGCTGTTACTGATCCACCCGGGCTGTTGATATAGAGACTGATATCTCGCTCTGAACCTTCACTTTCCAAGTATAGTAGTTGAGCAACGATTAAATTTGCCATTTGGTCATGTACTTCCCCTTCAAGTAAAATGACACGGTCACGCAATAGACGACTATAAATGTCATAGCTACGTTCACCTTTACTTGTTTGTTCTAATACCATTGGGACTAAACTCATATTGTTTCCTTCTTTTAAAAAAATTTGCGATAAATACGTAATGGTGCTATAATTAGCACTTCATTAACTATTTGAGATATTATACATGAGATATACTGAATTTACAAGAACTTTGGTTGAAGCGGATGACCAATTAAAGACTGTTACCAAACATGATGTGGAACAGACTCTGCGTAAAGCCGGGTATGAAGATTTCAAAATTAACGGCAATAAAATCAATGTTTTGGTACAAATTCCTGATGGTGCAAAGAAAGCTGAATTCCGAGATGATATCTTACAAGAAGTATTAGCAGTACTTAAAAAAGCATATCCACATGATGGGGTTGAATACTCTATGGATAAAGGGATAAGCAGTTTGGGTGGTATAATTTTTGCCAATGGTCCAGTAAAAGTTGTTATAAAAGACAGTGGCGGCCAAGGTGATAATAGTGCCGGTATAGCCAATGAGATTGAGTTAGCTAGTATCATTCAATCTGTAGTTGAAAAGTACGGGTCAGCTAATGTAACATTTGTTGACCCACGTGGTAAAAAGATGACCATTAAGAATTGTATCAATGTTAATGTTGCGGGACGTGATACCGGTAATCGTAAAAAAGCCGACGTTGTGTTACAAAGTCCTAAAGGATTTCTACCAATAAGTATTAAAAAGTTAAATGCTGATATGTGGGAAAGTGCTGACAATTTGTTTGGACAACGTGCCCGTAGTATATTAGATAAGTTAGTCAAAGAAGGTTATATTAAACTTAATAAAATTGGTGAGAGTAAGAAAAAGAATGGCATAGTTCCTGTGTATGAATTAAGTAAGGAAATTGTTATAGAGCCAACAGAAGAAGAAGCATTGAATGCTATCTTTGGAAGTGATTTAAATCCCAAAGGTGGAATTGTTATTCAAACATTCAAGCCGGAACACTTTGTACAAGATGGTCCTACTGTAACAGTTGATTGTCATGCAGTTATTACTAGTTCTGCTGATATACCAGAAAGCCATCTGATGGTTTGGCAGTTACGAAATGACAGTGGACGCAATAGTGAAAGTTTAGGAATAGCGGGTATTCGTCCTTTAGGAGTTACATTAACTCGCGGTATAGGTAAGAAGGGTACAAAAGACGTTATTTTAGTGGATCAATACGGTAACGTAGTTAAGAATCCAAATATTAAATAATTAGCATTTAGCAAAAGTTTGATGCTTAAGCCAACGCTTTTGACCATGTCCCATTTTTAATGAAATACCATGTTTAGCTAATCGTTCTCTATGTGCATAGAAGCTAGGACCATGACTCATTATTCTATTCTTACCTTCACGTTCACGTTTAGCTCCGTCAATATCCCATTGATATTGATGTACCATTTCATGTGCTAATGTAGTGATTAACCATTGCTTACAGAACCATTTGTCCATGAGACGGATTTTACAATAGGTTTTGCGATATTTAACTATATCATAACTAGCAAAGCACATGCCCCAGTATTTCCTACAGCGGCCGGTAACCTCAATTTCAGGCATGTTCAACTTATTGTTAAAGCATGCCTGATTGATTAGTTTATATAGTTCTATTACCTCAGCGTTGTTCGTTCGGTAGCTTAGACGTTTTTGGTAACCGATACTTGGTAGCGGTTCACGCATTAGTTTGGAAAGATCGGATTTTTTTGTCATACTGTATTTATTGTATTCTAATAGCGCAATCTAGCAATATATTAGGAAAAATAACTGTTTTGTTGTCCTTGATTAAATATATGTTTAGGAGAAATTAAATGGAAATTATTATAGGATTGTTAGTAGTGGGCGGAGCGGCTTGGTTCTTTTTTATGCGTAATGGAAAGAAAGAAGAAGTTGCGGCACCTTATAAGGTAGAATCTACCCCGTATGTTGTACCAGAGCCAGCCACTACTACAAAAATACCATTGGTAGTAGATATGCTTCCAGCTGGAACAGAAGCTTCAATTGCGGCACCTGCTAAGAAAGCACCGGCAAAGCCAAAAGCGGCCGCAAAACCTAAGGCACCTGCTAAAACAGCTACAGCAAAAGCTCCAGCTAAAACAGCAAAAGCTAAAGCGCCAGCAAAGCCAAAAGTTACAGTAGCAAAATAACTACTGATTTGATTAATGAAAATAGGGTTTGATGTAATCAGCGACTTAAATCTTAAACCTGACGAACTATTCAGTTGGGAAGGAAAAGCTACAAGTCTCTATTGTATTATAGCAGGTAACATCAGTAATGATTTACGTACTATACATCAAACCCTATTACATTTATCACATTTTTATCAAGGTGTGTTCTACACCGCAGGCTCATTAGAGTATGAAGGGGCAGTCAATATACCCGAACATACTACTGAACTTTTTAAAATTTGTAAAACTATTAGAAATGTAGCATACTTACATAACCACGTAGTTATCATAGATGGAATTGCTATAGTAGGAACTAATGGTTGGTATAATCTTACCTTCGACAATATTCTATTAAGTGCTGAAGAATTAGAGATTGAACGATATGAAGATATCGGATATTTAGGTAGTTCGCTAGAAAGATTACAATTACATTTAGATGTTAAAAAAATTGTAATCGTAAGTCATTCTGTTCCTAGTGAGGAATTATTCTTCGGGGAAGAACCTGATGAAATCTATACTATAGCCCCACTTAAACTATCATTAATTAAAGACCTAGAAGCCAAAGTAACCCATTGGATATACGGTGATTATGATAAAACCGTTGATACTGTAATTGACGGAATCAACTACATTAACAACAGTTATTATAAAAGAAACCCTTATTGGGCTAAGAGAATAGAAATTTAAGCAGTCTCAGACTCTACTTTAACTTGTAGGGGATAACCTTGACTTCGTGCTGATACTGTTACTTCAATGCCTTTTTGTTCGGCTATTTCATAGGGTAAAACAGCAACAACAGCACTACCTTGACTGTGAATATTTTCTGTAATATGTAATGCTGTATCATCAGTATAATTGAAATATTCAATTAAACTCCCCACAACAAATTCCATACTGGTTACTTCATCATTCAAATAAATGATTTTGAATAATGGGGGTTCTACTAAACTCAAGTTTGGTTTAAGTGTGGTTTTAATTTCTGTTTTTGCCATATATTTAATTTAGTTGTGAGTGCGAGTTTCCCCGCACTCGTATTTATGTAAAATTTATTATATTACTTAGTGTAAGTAATAGCAATAGATTTCGGCTTCTTTTCTTCTGGAATTTTGCGTTCCAAATAAACAGAAAGAATTCCGTTCTTTACTTCAGCATGTATAACTTCAACATGTTCAGCTAAAGGGAATGTTTGTGTAAAATCTCTACTACTCAATCCTCTATGTAGATATTCATAGTTAAGCATTTCTTCACGGACCTTAGATCCAGAAATAATTAACGCATTATTATCTAATTTAATATCTACTTCAGACTCACCAAATCCAGCTACAGCAACTTCAATAGTGACAGTCTCCTCACCTGTTTTAATAACATTGTGAGGCGGATAGTTATTATTTGTTTGTCCAGCTGTTAGCCGCATTAATTCATCTAACATAGAATCAAATCCGATTCCAAATTTATGAATTGACGGTATGTCAATAGCACGAAGGGTTAATGTTTTTGTTGTCATGTGTTTCTCCTAATAAGCAAGTTATGACGATATCGGGCCCGCAATGCGGCACCCGATTTTCTTTAAGTTAAGTTGATTGCTTAACTTCTGCATCAACTACATTGTCGTCAGACTTTTGTGGTTCAGATGCCTCTTTAGCTTTTTGTTCCTCTTCAAATTTCATTTTGGTGATAGGACCAATAGCTTCATACAGTTCTTTAATTTTGTTGTCGATTTCTTCAACTTCAGTTCCAGCTAGTGCAACTTCTAAGGCATCAATAGCATTGGATGCTTTTTCTTTTTCTTCTGCTGTTACTTGGTCACAGTATTTTTCATAATCTTTACGGAAACCATTTAATGTCGATTCTCCGCTATTTTTAGATTGAATCAATTTAACTTGTTTAGCATCAGATTCAGCATTAGCTTCAGCATCATTAACCATCTGTTGAATTTCTTTTTCAGTTAATCCAGAATCAGATTTGATAGTAATCTTGTTTTCTTGTCCTGTACCTTTGTCTTTGGCACTGACATTTAGAATACCGTTAGCATCTATATCTAATGTAACTTCAATTTGAGGTACACCTTTTGCTGATGGGGGGATACCACCTAAACTGAATTCACCTAATATCTTATTGTAAGTAAACAACTCACGCTCACCTTGAGCAACTTTAATAGTTACTGCTGGTTGATTATCTTCCGCTGTACTAAACACTTGACTATGTTTAGTTGGGATAGTTGTATTTTTAGGAATTAACTTAGTAAATACTCCACCCATTGTTTCAATACCCAAAGTCAATGGTGTTACATCCAATAACAATACATCTGTACGCTCACCAGCTAATACACTACCTTGAAGTGCGGCACCTGCGGCTACTGCTTCATCTGGGTTAACATCTTTACGTGGTGCCTTGCCAAACAATGATTCAACAATTTCTTGCACCTTAGGCATACGTGTCATACCACCAACAAGAATAACTTCATCAATATCTGATGTTGATACTTTAGCATCTGTCATTGCTTGTTTACATGGTTGAATACTACGTTGAATCAATTCATCAACCAATGATTCTAATTTAGAACGTGACAACTTAACATTCAAGTGTTTAGGACCACTTGCATCGGCTGTGATGTACGGAAGATTAACGTCTGTTTGTGCTGAACTTGACAATTCAATCTTAGCCTTCTCAGCCGCTTCCTTTAACCGTTGTAATGCCAACATATCTTTCTTAAGATCAACTGCATTGTCTTTCTTAAATTCATCAACCAAGTAATCCATAATACGTTGGTCAAAGTCTTCACCACCTAAGAATGTATCACCATTAGTTGATAATACTTCAATTTGAGTTTCACCTTCAACGTCTGCTATTTCAATAATAGATACGTCAAATGTACCACCACCCAAGTCATAAACGGCAATCTTACGATCCCTTTTATCTTGTTTATCTACACCGTATGCTAATGCAGCCGCTGTAGGTTCATTGATGATACGCAATACTTCTAGTCCTGCAATGCGTCCTGCGTCTTTAGTAGCTTGACGTTGACTATCATTGAAGTAAGCCGGTACTGTAATAACAGCTTGTGTTACTTCTGTGCCAAGATAGTCTTCCGCAGTCTTTTTCATTTTGCGTAGTACTTCAGCACTAATTTGCGGCGGGGCTAGTTTTTGTTCATTTACTTCTACCCAAGCATCACCATTATCGTTTTTAACGATTTTATATGGCATCAAATCAATATCTTTTTGAACAGCGTTTTCGGTGAACTTACGTCCAATTAATCGCTTGGCAGCATAGATAGTGTTTTGTGGATTTGTAACTGATTGACGTTTAGCACTAGCACCTACTAAAATCTCATCATTGGCATAGGCAACGATTGAGGGTGTAGTTCTAGCACCTTCACTGTTTTCAATTATTTTGGGGATTCCGTTTTCAATAACGGCGACACATGAATTTGTGGTACCCAGATCGATACCGATTACTTTGCTCATAGTTTTCTCCTTTGTAAAGCAAGATTTTTTCTCTATAGACCCGTTAGGCATCTACAGAAAAGTATTTATTATAATAGATTGTGTAAAAAAATATATTATTTAGGGCAATTAAAACAACTTTTTAGGTAAAGTTTGTTCACGCAAATATTT
>Ga0209500_10003453_pt1 | contig 10778 bp, 4 predicted proteins | sample S_140212_EF_Meta_FD_187323 | JGI IMG/M metagenome (GOLD analysis project Ga0209500, IMG submission 187323) | Freshwater microbial communities from Lake Simoncouche, Canada to study carbon cycling - S_140212_EF_MetaG (SPAdes) (version 2) | ecosystem: Environmental > Aquatic > Freshwater > Lake ...
AACAATACGCTATGGCACATCGGCTCCAAGTAGGAACTAAGGATATGCTCCTACAGGCAGGGCGTGGTGACGGCAAGTCTGTAATCATGGCATGCTATGTCTCATGGTTACTCTTGTTAAATCACAATACTACAATACTTGTATTATCAGCAGGGGCTGACCGGGCTATTAAGTTTGTATTCCAGACCAGAGCTATCTTAACTCAGGTTCCTTACATGAAGGATCTTGAGCCATTAGAGAATGACAAGGACAGTGCCTTTGGTTTTAATGTACATACCCGTACCCAGTTCGGACAGGATCTGTCAGTAACTGCTAAGGGTATTACCTCACAGATCACAGGTCTACATGCTGATCAGATCATTGGTGATGATGTTGAGATTGTAGAAAACTCTGACTCCCCTCAGGCTAGAGAGAAACTCTGGGAGAGATGCTTGGAGTTAGAGAATGTAGTAAATAAAGTTGATGTGGCTAGTATCCGATTCTTAGGTACACCACAATCTAAAGACTCTGTATATAATAAACTAGGTGGGATTTACCCCACCGTTAAGTTTCCGGCTGTCATGCCAGACTTAACTAACCCCGAAGAGATAGAAAATGTTGATGAATATATTCTTGGTCTGGGCTTTGAGCCGGGAGAATCGACTCAGCCTGAAAGATTTCCCACAGAAAAGCTTGCTGAAATTGAAGCGAAGATTGGTCCGACCAACTTTGACTTACACTACAAGCTTAAGACATCGACTTCAGATGTCAAAAGATACCCCCTTAGATTAGAAGATTTAATTGTATTAGATGTAGATCCACAGGTCTTCCCAGTCAAGGTAGTTCATGCTAAGAGTGTAGTCAATAAAAGAGTCTCTTCATTTGGTATGAAGGGTGATCTTGTTTATGAGCCTATGCATATTGAGCCATCCTTTGTCCCCTACAATCAGACGGTCTTATTCATAGATCCCTCAGGTCGTGGTGCGGATGAGACAGCTCTGTGTGTGGCTTCCTTTGCTCATGGTTATATTGTGATACATGAATTGACAGGCATTCAAGGAGGATACGATAGTGTTACCCTTATGAAGATCTGTAAGCTTATTAATCAATACAAGATTAACCTTGTTAAGTATGAGTCTAACTATGGTGATGGTATGTTCGGTAAGATCATCCAGCCTGTCATTGCACAGAACTGTGGACAGATTGGTATTGAAGAGTACAAGGTTACCGGATCTAAGGAGAATAGAATCTTAAGTACACTTGAGCCAATCATGGCACAACACCGTCTTGTATTTGATGTTGGAGTTATCCAAGACAAAGAGAATCAGATGCAGATCACTCGACTACAGAACAAGCGTGGTGCTCTTAAGCATGATGACCGTGTTGATGTACTCAGTGCTGCTGTGTCCCATTGGGTTAATGCTTTGGCTATTGATCCAGATAGAGAATTGATTTACAAACAACAGGAAGACTACAAGAATCAGATTAAAGATTGGATGGGAAACAAAAGAGTACTTGGTCTTCTAGGTGATAGAATCTCCGGTGCTGTCTTGTTGAATGGAAAGGATATTCCAAAGGGTAAGTTCGGTAAATCTATATTAAAAAGAAATCGTAAATGAGTATAGCTGTTGTGACAGGTATTGGTCCCCGTACTGGTACTTCATTTGTAATGCAGAGTGCTAAGAAGGCAGGACTTCCCATTATAGGGGAGGCATTTAATAACATAGTTGTTCCTAAACATAATCCTGAGGGCTACTGGGAAACAAACACACTCAATCCCAAAGAACTTAATAACCATATTGTTAAACTTTGGTATCCTAATTTAATCACCATTAACACAAACAGAATATCTCGTATTGTTGTCTTAGAAAGAAAAGATAAGCTGGCTCAGATGTATAGTATATATAAAGTCTTTAAAGACGAGTGTGAACTACATCCTATCTTTCTTGATCTGATCAACCCCGTGGATATATTTTACGAGCATGCTACTTATTTAAATGAGTGGCTCAATAAACAAAATCAAAATAAAATAATGCGGGTAAATACTGAGGATCTTACAGATTCAATACCAGATATCTTATCCTTCTTAGAAAGAGGACTCAAATGGGAGTAGCAATTGCAATGGGCGGTATGGCATTAGCCTCTGGAGTTATGGGTGCATTAGGTGCATCTAGCCAAGCAGATGCCGCAGCAAAAGCAGCAGAGATCCAGCAACGGAATGCAAACTTTCAGAACCAATGGGCAAAGGCAACGCAAGACAGAAATGTTATGCGTGAGTTCCAAGCCAACCTTCAGCGTAGTGCTCAGATTGAAAAGGGTGCTGCAACTGAACGAGCACTAGCAGAGTACTATTTAGACAAGTCATTCTCAAATCAAAAGAGTACACTAAGCAAGCAAACCTCACAGGTCAATGCACAGTTCATCTCTTCAATGACATCCCGTGGTATCACTGCAAACAGTGGCACTGCTAGAGCAATGCTTCGTCAGAACATTGAAGCCCTAGGTAGCAACATGGTAGCCCTCAAGCTGAACCATCGTAGTGCTTACCAAGACATCATCACACAACAACAAACAAGACTAGGACAACGAGGCAATGCCTTTGCTCCAGACCTTGGAGTCTTTATCCCATCTAAGGGTGGTATTGCTAACAATTCCTCAACTGCATTGACTACTGGTTTAATTCAGGCTGGTCTGCAGGGAGCATCTGTTGGTATCCAAGCTCAGATGCAGTATGGTGGTGGAAGTAAAACACCTGCGGCGGGTGGTTCCGGTGGTCTAATGGGCATGGGTGGAATGCCAAGTCCAAGTTTAGGTAATACTGGTTTTAGTAATTTTAGATTTTAAAGAGAATAACAAATGGCTAAAAAAGATTTATACTCTTCATTGCAACAGATTGCAACGGAAACAAATACCAATGCCGTTGAGGCAGTTAACACTGAAGAGATGATTGACAAGCAAGACATTGCTAAGATTAATCAGATCACAGAGTTAGCAACTAAGATGTACCCTACTAACGCACAGAATAGATTCAATTACTGGAAGAACAATAATTCCCTCGACAGTCTTTCCAACAACAGTAGAAACTACTTCTGGAAGGAATACGAGAAGATGCACCCGTCTGGTAAGGATGGGGCAATCAGTGACTTTATCAACACCAGTCTTATTGAACTAAATAATATTAGTGGTGTCTCCAGTAAAGAGTTCTTCCTACGAGATCGTATGGCTAACTCCCCTGAGTGGGCAAGAACAGCCTTAGCTCCGGAGTTGGCTAAACTATCTACTGTAGTAGCTACGGCTAACTTCAGTAAGGCTAGTCAAGTCTACTCTAACTCATTGAGTGGTAAGGTTAATAAGTTCCTTATGGACAATGAGCTAGACCCTGATGTGTCTACTGACCAACACTCCGCTGACTTCATGAAGCTAGAACAAATGAACTTGTTTGATGTAGCCTCGGTAGTGAATGGTCGTATTGGTATCTACAATCAGAATGGAACCTTTGTCCCAAGCTTTGGTCTACAAGACCGTAAGCAAGCTTTACCAAATGATCCCTATGGTGCTCCTTCATTTGCTGAGCAAGTCTTAGTTAAAGACACAGCAACACAGCCAATCAAGGAAGCCATTGAGAATAAGATCTATTCCCAACGCAGTGTTATCTCTAGACAAGAGCAGCAATCAGCAATGGAAGTCTCTAAGCTTTTAGAGTCAGGTCATTATAACATTGATAGATGGAATGAAGCCTTTGCAGTTAACCCAGAGTCTTCCGCTAAAGAGCAAGTATATCGTGGTCTTCGTGGAGAGATTGCATCTGGTCGAGTTAAAACAACAAAAGAACTAACAGAAAGTATTTATACAGCTATGTCTAAATACCCTAATATGTTTGGAGATACAACCAATGGCTGATACGAATATACAGAAGGAATTAAGTAATTTACTCGGTAAGAAAACACTAGACCCTTTAGAGCAGACTGTTTTTGAAACAGGACCTAAGGGTGGGTTTACTCCTCCTGAGTCTGTTAACCTCTACAAGGAAACTCCAACCCAATTTGGACAGCAACCTATTGGAGTTGAAGGTGCTGATATTGATTGGTATGCATTAGGCGAGAGTGGATTTAAGATTGCCAATGAAACCTTTGGTGCAGTAGTTAATCATTTGATTTCATCTAAGGGTAATGCTATTGCCGAACTTAAGGATGCTTATTCAACCAAATTGAATGATGCCTATATTGAACTGAACACAAGACAAGCTAATGCTAGAGCTAAAGGTGAAGCAATAGACCAGCCAATTATAGATGGGTTAATTACAAATATTAATAAACTCAGAACTGAATGGGATGAAAAAGCTCGAAAGGTGGTAGAGAATAATAAAGGTAGTTTATTCCAACCAGCTATTGATTACTGGGATCCTAATCTAGATATTAAAAGTTTAGGCTCTAAGTACCAAGAACTTGCCTTAAGAGTTCGTTCTTCTGATAGAGATATCTCTGCCGCATCAACAAAGCTTTTGTTTGATGCTCAATTCAATAACATTGGTAAGCAGAAGAAAATCTATGATGTAGTACAAATGAAAAATGGTGTCATTGATTGGGATCCTAGTCTTACCGGAACAGATCTAGTTAAGTCTGGAGAAGCACCAATTAATGAAGAACCCGGTACTTTACCTCCCGGTTCCGTAGTAGGTGGTACTCCTTATTTCATGGAGCTTGATAGTAAAACTGGAAACTATGTATCCAGAAAAGACGGAGCAGGTAATGACCTTATTAAATTAAACCCAGCTACAGGTTTGTGGTATATGAATCCCGTAGCTGATACAACTGAGATGACGGGTGATGAACGCATTTACTCAGTTAGTTTAGCACAGAATCATTTTATGCCTGAGTTCAACAAACGATCAGCCCTTATGAGTCATCAAGGAAACTTGACACCAGAGACAGCTGCTAGAATGAAATTCCTTGGAACTAAAGGTATCTTAACGCAGCAAGAAGCTTTTGAAATGGGTGCATATGGTATGATGATTCCAGATGCTGCCATAGCCTATGAGTTAAAAAACCAAGGTTTCAATGAAGAAGTTACTGGTCGAATTCTATTGGCAACAGATGCTGTTCGTAGTGGCGTATCTATAGAAAACATGGGAACGGTATTAGATATCAGACCTGAGAATGTAGTGGAAGCCAGAAAGTCATTGGATAGTCTAAGTTCCAGAGATGGACTAAAGGGTGGTCGCTTAGTAGATGCAAATACTATTAACAACGAAGTCTTAAGACCAGTTTTTAAATTCATGTTGGATATGGATGAGACTCAAGCAAACGATCTATTAGTTACTATGGAAAAAGATGGTATTGTAGATCCAGGTGGCAACAGTATGGCTAATCTTTTACAAAGTAATCCACATTTACAAAAGACTGCCTTAAGATTGCTAGCTCATATTGAAGCACAAAGATCCCAGTTTTCTACCAATGGTGTATTAGACAAAACAAAACTAGAACCTTTTGTAAAACAGTTTATTGCAGACTCAAGACAACAAGCAGGTCTTGTTGTTATTACAGATCAAAATGGTTATAAGGTAGCGGTTCAAAATCAAAACCTATCGCGTCAAAACCAAACAAAAGCAACATCCTCAGATGTTTTAGCTCTTAATATTTCCGATACTAATCTTGATTATACTCCAGAAAGATCTTATGAAGTTGCCGTAAAGAATGTTAAGGGTACTTTTTCAAGTCTTGATGTGGATTTATTTACAGCAATGTATAATAATATGGGAATTGAAACTACAGCAAGTATGAGAGATCAAACCAAAGTGTTGCGTGATCTTCCTATTGGAGAACAACTAAGATTGGGTTTAGCCTGTACTCCTGTTATATTAGAAAAATATGGTTATGTGTTTGATAAAGCATTAAGTAAAGAAGAAGACTTGATTCGGAAATCACAAGCAGCAATGAAGGCATGGACAGACATTCTTCCAGCTAATCAATGGGAGTCTTCTTATGTAATCTCTCCTAAGAATCAAGCCTATGCAACAGCTGCTAATGGTGGCATTCCCATTGGCTTTAAAAGTATGAAGACCAAAAGTGGTGTCAACCTAATGCCTTTGCTTGTTCCACCAAGTGCAACTACATATAGCAATGGTTGGTATACTCCAACAAAACAAGATGGCGAACCTTTCTTTAAACTTCCGGCTAGTGATAATAGACAGAACATGGACAATCTAGACAAGAGTTTAAAAACTACAATAGCTAAGCGAGAGAGTGGCGCAGAACTTTACAGTATGACCACACGAGATAATGCTTCTGCCTATAGACCACAATCAGTTGATGTTGCAATATCGCAAGCAAACTTTGTAAACAACGGCGCAGTTGCTAGAGTATTTAGTAATCAGAATGATATCTTTTTAGATTCTATGACTACCGAACAAGTAAGTACTCTCTTAATTGTAAATTATGATAAGCTTATAGAAGCAGCAAAAGCTAGTAAAGAAACTGCTGGTGTAGTTCCAATTCTATTAAATGATTTTGGTGTAACTCCAGTTCTATTAAGTAATTTTGGTGGTATGAGTAAACCTATTATCTTTAGCCAAGAAAACCTAGATCGTATGTTAGTTCAAGCTAAAGCAAAGGGTGCTAAAACTCTTTCTGATTTTGCATCCTTTACTATTGGTGTAGCTGTAGCTAAACTTAAAAACAAAAAAGAATTAAATCCGTGGGATAAACAAGCTGCTCAGAATGCAGAAGAAGCAATGATCCCCACAGATATGGTTATTCCGATACGAGCAGAACAACAAGAGCTACAAACAATTAAAGAAGGTGATTTACTGGTACCATCTGGTAGTAATGAAGGAATGGTTTTATATCAACCTAATTCTACTCCCTTTGTGAACGGTATGGCTACCTTGAGTAAGACTGGTTACAACATCTACAAGTCAAAAAAAGGAAATGTTTTCTACGCTTTTAAAGCGGGTGAAACTATTGATACTAAAGACTTGGATTTATACTTTGATGCTGCTAAACCTAATGAGGATTCAGCTACTTATACTAAACGCTTTAATGCAACCTTTGGTGATATTTTAATTAATAATAAAAATGCAGATACAATTAAAAGCACCGTTAAAAGTATGCTTGGGGCTGCAACTCAAACGCCCATTGAAGCATCTTTTAAAAAGCAAACTGTATTACCATCAAGTAGTATTAAAGCTTTTCAAAAGGACATGGCTAGTTTCTTAAACCGAAATGATCTGATGTCTTCAATTGATCCGGCAACCAAGTTAGAAATTAAAACTTACGACTTTGCTGGTCTTTACTTAGAGACAGGGGAGCTACCAGAAGAATGGTCAGACCTTCCTGCTAAGTTTGCCTTGCCGGGTAACTCTAGATATCCAATAACAGAGAAGCCTAAGCCTTCTGCTCCTGTTGCTTTACTACAAGCTATTCCAAATGCAATGCAAGACACAGGAACAAGTCCAGATCCATTCCAAGAATTAGGAAGAAACTTACAAGAGCGTGGCTATAAAAGTTTAAAGTCTGCAGAACTTAGTGAAGCTCTTGCACAAAACAACTTAGATTCGGTATTGTCACAAACCATTGGTGATCCTATTTCTATTCTTAGAACACGAGATGAAGATGTTAAAAATCTTCCACAAGATACAGCAAACTTTCTTTTATCGGCATTTGATAAACAAACATCAACTAGAGTTATTCAAGAAATTCTTGATGAAGATGAGCAACCTATGTATGGTGTTTCTAAATCTATTTATATGAAAGTTATTGCAGATTTTGTAGCAAAGAAGTGGGAACCAGCTGCTCTTGAGTATCAGATTAGAACCGCTTTAAAAAATGATCGTGTATTAAAAGAGAAACAAGGATCCACACAGTTTATGACTGTCAATGAAGCTATTGCTTCTATTGATTCATCGACCTTTCCTTTAGATCCACAGGTAGAAAAACAGTGGATAGATACTGCAGTAGAAGCTTATAATGTTGAGCAAAGAATTGCAGCAATTGATAACAAAGTAGTTCAACCTTATGATCTAAATAAAAAACAACAAGACAAAATAAAGGAGTATGAACTATTCCGACAGTTTGAATTAAAGTTAAGAGATCCAAAACAATTTGCAGATCTCCGACAAGACTTTTTAATGCATTGGTTACTGCCTCAAAGCAGAGCAACTAAATTCACTCCAGATGATCTCTGGATTAAAACAATTACAAAACGATTGCTACAAAAGTAATCCTCTTTATGGCGCACTGCCCCCAGAAAGGATATGAATGATTGATTATGTAAACAACTTTCCTATAGTACCGGAGTCACCAGCGGAGACACCAAGGCTTAGTCTTAAAACTTATACAAGTGATGTACAGTTTCTTATGGGAATGCAAGGTGATCTTAATATTCCCGATGTCTCTAAAAAACTAGACCCTAATGCATGGGTTTTAACTTATCCTAATGAAGTAGTAGAACGAGATACCTTTAATGAGTATCTTGCTAATACCAACTTGTTGTCTTCCTTACAAGGAGGACAGCAAGGTATTGTTAATAAGATGGCAGAATGGTTTGGGTTTGGACCTAATGAGTTTCAAGACTATTCAAAAGGAGCAGCAATGCGAGCTGCTATTATGGGTAGAAATCCTTTAGCTGTAGTTAAGTATGGCGATAGTGATTTAACTCCAGAGAAGCTTGATAAGGCTAGAGGTCTAGTTAAACTCTTAGCACCTATTGCAAATCAAGAAGAACAAAACCCAAATGTTTTAACTCCAACTCAACAGCGATTACAAAAAGCTGAAGAGCTTTTGCAATATGGATTAGCTAGAAAAACAGTTAAAGAAAGATTGGGTTTCTCAACCAAAGAAGGTTTGCTTTCTCAGTCTACTTTATATAGTCTTTTTTTAGGTAAGAGTGATTTAGATATAGCTAGAGGTGTTGATGACATCCTTGCTATTCGTAATAAAGTTGATCCGTCATTTGATCCTGAGTTGTGGTGGGATGCTTTAGATCCACGAGTTAAACAAGGTTTTATAGAAAATAATATATCACCTAATTTAATTTATACCGCAACAAACGAAGATGAAGCTAACTATAGAATTAATGAAGTCTTAGTTAAAAATAATGTTCAACAAAGAATTGAACAATATAAACCACAATGGGTTGATACTGGTAGATTACTAGTTGATAACTTAGTTGGTGGTGTTATCAATTCTCCGGATAGTATTCCATTTGCCGCTTTAGAATTAGGTGCAGCAGCTGCAACATTTGGTATTAGTTTGATACCATCTATTGCTGTTTCAACCGCAACTACAGCAACCACAGGTCTAACTACTTTTAGAGTAGCTCGAAATGTGGTTGAAACAATTGCCAAGCTTCCTTTAGGTATGGCTCCATCCTATGCTAAGAACTTAGGAATGTTAAACTCTGCAGTAATGACAGGTGCTATCTTTGGTGTAGGTAATGCCCTACAAGAAACTGCCCGACAGAACAAGCTGATTGCTTATAGTGCAGCCCTTAACTATGCCGATCCAGAAAGTCAGAAAGACTATGATATTGCAAGCATTGCTTGGGCTGGTGGCGAAGGCTTTGCACTTGGTGGAGTTGGTTTTGGTTTACTACCTACAGTTATTGGTAGTACTGCTGGAGCTTTTCTAAACAGACTTAAGGGTGTTAATGTTGCCCCTGTTGGGGATGCTGTAGTTCGTATGAGTACAGACAAACGCTTTACTTATGAAGGCACACGCCTTGGGGAAACCATAGGTTACTTTAATAAGAAGTTAACTCGTAAAGAAGTGGTTGTAGACTTGCCAGTACCAGAAAAGGTTATTACTGAATCTATCCTAGAGGGCGTAGAGCCGACTCCTGAGCGCATCCAAGCAGAGACTACCACAGCTAGAGATCGTACCGATGCTCGTGCTGCAGTGACTCCTGAGGCTGCTACAGCAACCCCTGATGTCCCTATGACCAGACGCTTGGACAATGAAACCAGACAAGCCTATGCCGAACGCACAGGTACTAATGGTACTCTGAGTAACATCATTGAGTTTGTTACAGAGTTGTCTCGTAAGAACTCAGCTGGTGACGCAGTTGAGGAACGCGCTTCCCTTACTGGGAAGGGTGAAACCTTTGGTGACATGGGAACCACAGATAGACTACGGATTCTACATGCAGCCGAAGAGCATCTGGTTACTACCAGACGCAAGGAAAAAGAAGCAGGTCTATTAACCCCCGCTCGTGATAAGATCTATGCCACTATGGAAACACAGCGGCGAGCTATGATTAAAAACTATACCAAGTCTTTGTCTAAGCCAGAGCGTAAGGCTCTTAGTGAAAGTCTTGGTGGTGTTAAAGGACCTCGTAAAACTATTACTGAACATGTTGCCGATGCTAGATCTACTGTGGTTACCGCAGCAGCCAAGAATGAATCAGCTGAAAAAGCTGCAGTTAGTTTGTTGGAAACAGCACGAGAGATCGTAGCCAACCCATCAAAGAAAGCTGAACTTACTGCTGATCTACCAAAGGAAGTTTTAGATATTGTTGATAGTACAGTTACTGAACTTGCACTAACCAACACTGTCAGCGACAGTACCGTAGATGCTATCAAGGCAAACATTTCGGGAGAAGCATATACTCCAGTCAATAGACTCCATGAAGATATTAAAAAATCTTTAAGTCTAAAACGACTAGATCCAAAACGAACGGCTCTTATTGCCAAACTTAGAGAAGATGTTTCTCTATTCGTTTCTTTGGTCACAGGTAATAAGGAACATGCTCAACGATTCTTTGACTTCACAGAAGAACTTGTAGCTAAGAATATTATTACTAAG
>Ga0209500_10003458_pt1 | contig 10766 bp, 2 predicted proteins | sample S_140212_EF_Meta_FD_187323 | JGI IMG/M metagenome (GOLD analysis project Ga0209500, IMG submission 187323) | Freshwater microbial communities from Lake Simoncouche, Canada to study carbon cycling - S_140212_EF_MetaG (SPAdes) (version 2) | ecosystem: Environmental > Aquatic > Freshwater > Lake ...
AGCGGCACAACCTTGTCATATGAGACATAGAGTTCCCCAGCGCGTGCCACAACGGCCTCGGGAATCACCTGACTTATTTCTTGCGCAATAAATCCTATATCACGGGCACCTGTATCACGCCATTCAAATCGGACACCTCTGAGTTGACCAATTGCCCATTCAGAATTTGCAAGTGTCTCAATCTTCATCTTTAGTCGTTCATCCGATGGTGTAACAAAATTCGTAGCCGTGACCGCCCCATTCACAAAGAGACCGCCCGTGCTGACATAGGCTGTATTGGTTCCATCGGTGATAGTTGTATTTCCGGCTGTATTACTCGTCGTTGGCAAAACTACAAGATTACTATTTTGGTAAAGATTCGTATTACTCAAATTCAGATCTGTCAGCACTTGCAATGGTGTCGCATCATAGTTGCTCAGATTATTTGCATAAATCGTCTTTGTATCAAAATCAACCATCTGCTGTAGGTTGCACATGGCATTTGTCAGCGCCACCGTTGTATTTACACCAGATGTATTTGACTGTACATTCTGTAGGCCAATCAGATTAATTACATACGGATTAGGCACATAGCCGGCAACACCACCTCCGTTATTCATTACTCTTGTCTGCGACTATTTTCTTAAATGGCGCCCTGGCTATCTTCGGTCTAAAATACATGTCAAACTAATAGCAAGGGATGCAACAGGCGCATCAATCGTACTATCAGCCGTATCTTTCAGATTCGGATTCTGACAGCGATTCATCGAGTATTACATCATCTGATACATCAACCGACGGAATTTATCCGATTGGCTCAACAGATTCTCTCAGACAGGCAGGGGCCGTTTCAGAAACTCCAGTCACTGAGATTACAAATCGCATCCAACCGCGCACAGGGAATAGTAAAGCGGGTCTTGAATATAGTGTGTATGATGTTAGTGGAGTCCTTAATATTCCATCGGGTACAAAATTCGATACAACCGCAGGAACCTATACATCTATTTTAATGATTAATAGTCTTGATCGTGACCGCAATGTGTATGTACAGCCAACTTTTTTCACAATTCGTCTACCTCGTACTTATCGTAATGTCTCTCAGTTCTCAATTACACAGATGAAACTCCTCTCCTCTTTCTACTACTTCAGACCAGGCAAGGAGAATGTTAGCCTTCAAGTGGTTGAACAGGGTCGTACAGTAGTTAAGAACGGTGAAACAGTCGACAATATCATTACTGTAACGATACGTACAGGTTCGTATGATATTAATGCACTGCTTGCGGAACTGCAGCTACAACTTAATCGCACACCGCTCTTCTTTTATTTTCCCAATGGAATCAATGACTTTATTAGTCTGTTTACAGCGGCTGGCGATCTCTCTGTGGGCTTCAATCAACCTGGTGACAACTATTATAATAGTCTTCTGGGGACCTATATTGCAAATCCTACAATGACACAGATTGTAACAACCTATTTTGCTACAACAAATGCTGCTCTCACCACCTACACATACGGTAATGTACTGATTGCGTATTATTACCCTGTTCTCTACGAACAGGTTAATGACCCACAGTACAGTTCACAACTCAATCTTACCCTCACTACAACTTCTCTACTTCCAGGTGAAACAGTAACATCACGTATCCTCTATACATTCCAGGGACTCAATGACCCTGTAATCTTAGAACTTATTAACCAAAATACTACAACTCTTAACGCATATCGTACACTTAATACATTTCTTAATTCCCTTGTAAATGAGTACTCTTGTACCTATGCAACCTATAATAACAATATTAGCATCTCTACAAATCAACTGAATACGTCTCTCTATAATTTGATTACAAATCAAACAACAATTGCCTTGGCAAATCAACTCAATACATACGGCCTTTCAACACAACAGTATTCCAATCTTCAAGCCTCTAATCTTCGATTCAATGCGGTCTTTACAGATATGTATAATCGTATGCAAACGGCATTTGCGCTGAATTTTGCCGTGAATTTTGGAACTTATTCAGCCACTTTCTATACAAATGTGAGCAATGTTCTCTTCTTACAAAATGGTATAGGAGCGACTGGTGTTACTACTGGATATTCACTGGCCCTTCTACAATCAGGTACAGCACAGATAAATTCTTCCACTCAGAATCTTCAGAGTTCACCTGGTTACTGGCCTCAAATCAGTACCCAGCCACCCCCCAAGCATCCAGCAGATCTTTCGTCAAATGTGATTTTTATTGGTTCAGGCATTCAGAATCGCTATAGTTTGAATCCATCCTATAGTGATATTAGTGGAACAAATCTGAATGTTCCCTATAATTTTCTGAATCAAACCATGCAGACAGGTACGAATTTTATTGATAACTCAGGAAATATCTATCTGAATCCATCATTTGGTGCTGGAGATGTAGTAACACCTGTGTATAATAGTGGATATACCGTGTTCCGTTTCCGCTCGTTTGTTCGCCAAACTCTACAAGTAGAGACATTGCCATTGCCTTATTACTATAGAACCCCTGCACTGAATACAAGTGTCTTTGGACCACCTATCTCAACTTACTTTGACTTGAGTTACAATTATATCAATAATCCTCAACTCACGCGCACGGATATCTCATCTGTGCCACTCACCTTTGCACAACCCTATATCTCATCCTTTATAAATTCAAAAAACTATTTATTAACTGTTCAAAATCCAGTGAAATACTATTCATTTGTAGCACCGAAGCCTGCAGTGAATGATGCAAGCGGATATAAATATACATTGACAATTGGAATTCAATCTGTTACAGCCGCAGATGTACTAACACCATTTATCGCACCTATTTCTGCATTCTTTTATCATGACCAAGGAGCCTTTTTTGCCGATATTAGTGGCTATAGAAGTGAGAATCCGTATAACTATTTACAAACAGTTACTGCCGACACGACTGTAAATTCAGTTACATTTACGAATAATGTGATTGCGGGCGACACGTATTACTTGATTGTGAGATCACAAGCCGTCTCCTTTCAGAATACACGTATTAAGGTGGTTGCCTATTATCCAGAGACAGTCACAACGCCCTTTGTGCGCTATCAATATATTGACGTAAGTCCATACGCTACACCAACACTGAGTTTTCCTGTTGTTGCAAATATATCCTATAATCAAATCTGGGCTTCACTCTATGATACAGATTTTATGAAATTACCCACTGCATCTACTCTACAAGGACTTAATCCAAGTTCAGCAAGTTTTAATCAGTATCTTCCTCTTACAGAATATGCAATTGGATATGACTCAAATGGTGTAAGCACAGATTTAACCGACTACCGAGGATATCAATCCAATTCTCCAGGAAACCGCCCATCAGTCACGTTCCGCACTGATCCAATTAATCAGTTCACATTTCAGAGCCTTTCACCCTATTATTCAGCCTCAAATTCGTATTTTTATCCAGGTAGTTCAAATGCACTCCTCAGACCTATTTCAAATACTGTTTATACACCTACAACGGTTGCACAACGTGAATATAAGATTGTTCATTGGTATGACCAACAGTACATTGCGCCCCAGGTCTTTCAGTCGACATTAACAAAGGGAGCAAGTATCCCTACCTTTACACGCGTCGTTGATGCTAGTTACGGTGCTCTTACTGGATTTACCTATACTGCATCAAGTATTATGACATCCAATAATCTCTCAAAATACATTTCAACAGGTATGAATTTTGACCAAGGTGTTGTTGGTATTGGCTTTCTACCAAGTGCAGCCCAATGGGAAATTGACCAAGTTGTTTTTAAGACGGCCTATATGCCAAGTGCAGGTGGCGACTCCTTTCCAGACCCAAATGCGGCGATTCGCTATCTCGGTGTATTTCCAACGACAAGTGTAACAGGAAGTTTTGTGACCGATTTATCTATGAATCAATCGCTCTATCTTCTTAACTTTGCATCAACTATACAATATACACCTGCCATTCAAAAGACCTATAACGGTTTTGATACTGTAGGTGGAACGTATTGGCAATTTAAAATCAACTCGAACTTCGTCTCTCCATTAACACAAAAACTTGGTGGATTTACACCTTCCAATACATATCTCTTTGATTCAAATGCATATTATTCAGTTGTGCCGTTTGATTCAAATGGGCGTGTTGCGCAGTTCTACACACTGATGGGATCCTATATACCCTATCCAAACGTCTCCAAACCTGTTCCTGCGTCTACTGTACCCGCTGCATCAAACTATTATGCAAGTCCACCACCAGGCGGAGTTGATTTCTATGTACCTCAACAATTACCAACCTTCAAGCCAGGATCCTATTATCCTACTGATTCAAATCTCTTTCAGAGTCGCTATGAGCAATCGATACCAATTCAAACAAATCTTCTTCATACCCAAAAAATAACAGATCCTACACCTCTTTCAAATGGATTCGCCTATTTTACAACTGCTCAGGATGTCCTGGGTTTACCGAATCAGACCGTGATTCAAACACCTGTTGATGCTGCTGAAATGACGACACTTATTAACAGTGGGCCGTATTATTTTTTATTGAATAGTCACAATTATATACAAGATGAGGGCTGTAATTATAATCCAACGCTTTACTATATTACATCGAATTATAATATAAATATTAGACAAAATCCAGATGGCAGTTATACAAGTAATGCTGGAGCCACAGGGCAAGCCACACGTGTTATGTCTAATATAGTCACTGGTGAACTTTCTAATTTGTCATATGATAATAATATACGTGTTCGTGGATCTACTATAACAGTAGGCTACCCTGGACTTAATATAAATACTACAGGTTTTCAATCCAATCTATTTATGGGGATAACAACCAATGGAAAGACTACAAATTCACTCTCTAATATGCTTGTTCTTACATTAGGAAGTGTCTATTGTTCTTCTATACAAGAGGATCTCACCTATGATGGTCCATTCGGATTTGATTTTCTTCTTTCAAAACTCTATGTCAGTACAGGTATAGCAAATCTAAGTCCTGTTATTAAAAATCCAACTAAGAATCTCTTTTCACCTATCTTCTGTAGTAACGTACTTTCAAATGGAACTCCTATTACTTCGTATCCCTATACAATTGATGGAACACGTCGTTTCAGTTCTACAATCGATTGCTATTCTGCTGCCGCACATAAAGTACTTACAAAACTCTATTACACCGATACAAATCTTCTCTATTTTCAGTTTCAAACAATTAATAGCGGAAACTCTAAGATAGGTCTTTCTTATCCAAATTCAAATGTGAGTTTTTTCTGCATGTATGATTCAAATACAAGCAGAGTTGTAAATATGTTCCCTACAAATGGATATATCTTTCCTCTCAATCAATTTAATCTACTTCAATATGATGCCTATTTACCGCAACCAACTATGGCATCTCCAACTAATTATACAACACCTCGCTATGCAAATACAAGTTATTACGCAGATCCATTTAATTCAATTGTTCGAAATACTGCGGCCCCTTCAAATCTCTACTTGGACTGGACAGTTGATTCTCAAGGCGCAATTTATGTGATGAATCTCCCTTCAAATAATACTCAATATTTTAATATATCGAAGTTCACACTTTTGAGTAATCAAGGAGGCCTGTATCCAACTAAAATTAATTTCAATACAGGCATTAATATTATAGGTTCAGTCTCATTAAATTCACTGACCTTTTCAAACTATGGATATGGAGTCTTTACTGGACTAAAGATAGATCCAAATGGAAATCTCTATATGCAACAACAATTTGATATGGTTCAAACTTCTGCAAATATTCCATGGTCTTCAAATCCTAAGTTTCCTCATGAAGTAGGTGATATTATTCGATTCAATCCTGAATTTACATATCCTCAACTTCAGTATTTATGGAATTCATATCTCTTTCCAGGTACGATAGTCTCTCCAAGTAATTTCTTATGGACACACTATGCAAAGATTTCCTTCTACACACTACAAAATCTTACAGTAGGCACAACGGATCTTCTCTTTACAGTGAATACACAATTACTTGGTAACGGTGGAACAGATGGCTTGAATATATATCAAGGCAATCCTAAATCAGATTTACTCTTAGGAATTCAATCCAATGCACTTGGAAATCCTGCGATTTATCTACAAGAAAGCCCCTATGTTGGAATCAATACAAGTAACACATGCTGGCAGGTTGTAAATCTGAGCGGACCTATAGCCAATCCAAATCCTCCTTATTATTCATATTCAGGATGGACACAAGCAACAGGAAATATTGGATTTAATTATACTTTTAATAATCAGTCATATACTTTCACATATACACTAGGACAAAGCGGCAATCAAGGAACACCTTGTAATCTGTCAGAAGCATTTAATAATAATTTAATTTCAAATAATGTTCCCTATCGTGTTGGTTTTTTAAGTTCAAATGTAGGATATAATTGCTCCTGGAACAATAATGTGTCTATGGTAACTATTTGGTTTATGACAAACTATATGTTTTCTGTAAATGCATCCGATGTTACCTTAATTGCTACAACTGGTTCACAGACATATATATCACCTAATCCTGCAGAAGTGTGGCCAACCCTTGCAGATCCAACGACAGGTTTCTATTTTCCTGATAATTCAATCCCCTATATTTATCCGAATATTTCAATACCTAAAAATGGTGCATGTCAAATGTGGGGTTATTCTCAATATGGCGTTGATTTACTTCCCTATACAGCATGTAATGCATGGCAGATTATGTATCCAGCCGTGAAGATTGTCATGAAGAAACTCCAGAGTTCCTCTTCTCCTATTACAAATACAACGGACTTGACAACCTATCCCTCTTATGCACATACTGCAATGTTCTACTACGATAATTACAGTGATCTTTCAAATGATATTTTCAATAAATTCGGATCTGAATCGAAAGCGCGCTTCAAGAATTATGACGTGAGTTCAGGATATGGATTTAACAGTTATATGTATGATATTCCGCTTGAACCTTACAAGGGAAATACAAATGATATCTGCGGAAATACAGGCTATGCCTATGTTGCTATTCGCGGATATTCACCTACAGAAAAGTTCGACTGTCTCACACGATTTTATTTACCAGGTCAATACAGTTTTGGATTTTTGAGTCTCAAAGACATATCAAATGAAACAGTAACTGTTCTTCGTGATCTATCCAACTCGCCACTTGTCAATCAAACCTATCTCAATACACTTGCCACATTCAACTCTAATTTCGTAGGGAATTTCACATACGGCTCAAATGTGATTGCTGGTTTTCCTGGTTCAAACTATACCTTTACTAGTTTTGGAGGTTTCTTGGCGAAATATATAAGTATCTATAATGCAAACTTAGCAACTGCAACGCTTCTTGGAACAATTAACTCAAATGTAACAGCGAGTGTGTCAGCCTATATAAAATACTACTTGACTCCAATTTTACCAACCTATGTACAAACAAGGGCGCGATTTACAGATCCATTGCTCTTTTCAATACTCTTCAAATCGGCGCTCACACCACAATATGCCTTACTTGAAGATGAATGGGGTCTTGGTTGGAACCTCGGCTTTCCAAAGGCAGATACACCCTATAATACAATTCAGCGTGCTCCTAGTTTCTTCAAGATTCTAGACGATTACATCTTTTTGAAATTGAACAAAGAATTCACAATGAATCGCATGGATGCCAGTGCCAAGGAGAATCTTGCAATCACCCATGAACCACAAGGACAGACCAATCAGTATGCTGCAAAACTACTTCTCTCTGGATTTGGAGCGTATGCACAGACAATGGTTCAGAATCCAATTACATTTAATCCTGTGCTGACATCGATGGATAAACTCACATTCCAATGGGTTGATGCAACCGATACACAAATCAACAATGGAGAGTGTGAATGGAATGCAGTGGTTCAGATCAATGAACAAGTTACTCAAGCAAGTGTTACATCGACAATTCCGAAAGCAGAAAAAAATCCTTGAAGCCTATCTGTCGTAAATGAATAGAATTAAATCTCCCCCTACGGTAAATGAGCCAGCAACGCGAGGTTCAGGTGCCAGTGATCTTTGATGCAGTTCCTCCAAAGAATTATCCTCGTGAAAAGGGAACACCTGTTGAGGAGTATCCTATTCAGGGCTCAACAACGCAGCCCTTTTTCCCTCCTGTTTGCCTGAAGAGCCACTGGGATCCTACACAGATTTATCAAAAGACTGTACCTAACCAGCATGTTGCGCTCCCCACAGATTTTCGTCCCTGGACGAAGGTCTGTATGGAGTATGTAACTGCAGGGCCGGTCGAGGCACTGCCTCCTGTACCCGACTCAGTTGTCTTTCCTTCAGGAGGTGAATTCTATCCTCCTCAGCGTTGGTCTAATAATATTGACAATGAGTCTCTGACTCGTCGCCTTGATCGCCCCCTGGGCACATGTGAAACAAATCAGTACATTCCTCCTCGTACTGGCGACATGTTTCAGCAAAGAGTCTTGATCCCGGATCGCAGGGGGCCTTCCACACAGTTCATTGAAGAACTCGCCATGCCGAAGGCACTTTTACGGACCGCACCCTATGATTGCCGTGAACAGGCTGACCGCGTCACTCTTCACTATTCGGATCGTCTCTTCAATAATCCTACAAAGCAGGACCGCTACCATAAGATGGGTCGTGCCGAGTCTGTCAGCTGGAAGCAGGTTCAGAAGACAGGTTGGTAAATCCCGTTGCTTCTAAAATAGCCCCTACATCTCTGTCCCATTGCTCAGGTAAGTCTATCTGAACAACGGTACCCTCCAACGGAAGAATCCAGCCAACTGCACTAACCGCAATTCCTTCTTGCCGTGCAAAGGATGCACGTACTGCAAGTTCAAGAATCTGAACTGCATCGAGAGACCCACTTTTGCAAATATGCCAAAAGGTGCCACAATTGACAAAATCAAGTTGTTCCATGAAGATCTCTTGGCTAGCTAATTCAATACCAAACTGTGGTTCCTCCTGTTCACAGGTTGTAAGCCATGCATTAATACGCTGATCGAGATCCTCGAGAAATTCCTGTAGTTGCTCACCAAGTAGATATTGACTCATCTCAATGACTCTAAAGAGCGCAGCATTACGACCTTCGGCACAGAGACTCAATCCTCCTAGACGCCAGAGGTCAATGATGACCTCCTGCCACGGTAGGCGTCGGTCACCCACACGTCTCCATGACTGTAGAGCCCCTGCTCGCCATTCGGTAGGTACCATATAGCGTGCAGAGCCTATATGAAAATCATTGAGGTCGTAGTTTTCAAAGCGTAGTGGACGTAATTGTCCTCGGAGTTTTGCGAGCAATGTTGTCGCCTTAACAACTTCTTGAATTGTCCATCCGAGTCCATGTCGGTCCGACCATTCGGAGACAGCCTGGTACTCAACCGCCGGTAATTCGGAGCCTGTTGCCCGAAACCATGTATGAACAATCTCAATAATTTCTGTACGCCACTGCTCGAAGAATTCACGTTCTTCTGCATAGACACGCAGAGTGAAAATTAGTCGTTCAAGTGCCGCTTCATGAAATCCCTCCTCCTGTCCACAGTACTTCCAAATGGCGCGATAGACAAAAAGCCGGAGAAAACGGTGGAAGTCGCCGCCCTTATCGTAGACAAGTGCCCACGCGGGAACTTTCCAGAGACCTGCAGGAAAAAGTTTTTCAATCAATTGGTTTTCTCGTTCAAGAACTTGGAACCGCCCTGCTTTCCGAAGTTCATGAAGTTGGTTTCCATCGAGTCCTCCGAGAAGATCAACTAGACGCGGGCGACCCTCTGTACGGTCGGCATCACTCAATGTATAGCGTGCAAGTCCAGTATACAGTAAGTGCACTGAAGGAATCTCTCGAATAAATCGTGATAGGGCCTGTTCTTGCTTGGTATAACTGAAATAGAGCATCATACGAGGACGAGTTACACCTACATAAAAGAGTCGACGTTCTGACACAATATCCTCAGGCCTTTTCCTTGATGGAAACATCTCATCATTACAGCCAATCAAAAAGACACAATCCCATTCAAGGCCTTTGCTTGCATGGAGTGTCACTAAGTCCAGGCAACTGTCCTGATCAGGTTTGAGAACAACATCATCAGCCACATCACGAATTCTGTACTGACGACCCTCCATTTGCAGCGCCTCTTCAAGCCTATAGAGGTCTGAATTAGTGCGACTCAGGACGGCAAAGGTCCACTTAGGGTGCTGTTGTTGTAAGAGCGTGACTTGTCGAAGAACCCACTTCACCTCATCACAAGCACGCCAGAAAAAATGCACTTCAGGCCGAGTTCCTCCATGCCGTTGTGCAATCATAGTGCCCTTCCATGGAAGACTGGGAATCTTCTTCAGAGTTCCATTGGCCACATTGATAATTGAAGTCATTGAGCGATAGTTCTTACGGAGTTGGTCATCGACAAGTCCAGGAATCTTTTTATGAAGATCGAGGATGAAACTCACATCGCTGCCGCGCCATGTGTAGATATTCTGGGCATCATCACCCACTACAATGAGCCAGCAACCAGGATGCAGCATCCTTTCGATCATGCGCCACTGAATCGAATTAATGTCTTGGAATTCATCCACTACAATATAACGGAGTCCACCGACCCATGCACGACCACGACGTGTGGTTAGCCACTGTGTTCCCATGATGACAAGTTCATCAATAAAATACATTTTCTGTAGTGCAGCCGGCTCATATTTCTGTAGGAGTTGGCGAGAGAGACCATGAAAGGTGCCGACCCAGATATCTGTTTGACCAATCAGACTATCAAGTCGCTGCTTCATCTGATGG
>Ga0209500_10003459_pt1 | contig 10766 bp, 29 predicted proteins | sample S_140212_EF_Meta_FD_187323 | JGI IMG/M metagenome (GOLD analysis project Ga0209500, IMG submission 187323) | Freshwater microbial communities from Lake Simoncouche, Canada to study carbon cycling - S_140212_EF_MetaG (SPAdes) (version 2) | ecosystem: Environmental > Aquatic > Freshwater > Lake ...
AATCTATTCAGACTACAATGTTACACAAAACAGGACAAATGGGCAACGGACTTGCCACAGAAAGAATCGAGGATGTAATGACTGATCCTGACGATTACTTTTTAGTTCCTCCCAGAGACGAACCAAATAAGTTCATATCAGGTGGAGATATTTGGGAGATTGTCGAACAATAAATACTAATTTAATATTGGTATTTAAAATGTGGTTATACAATAATACAGAGTTAGAAGTAATACCTGAAGATGCATATGGATTTGTTTATTTGATTACAAACAATGTAACGGGTCGCAAGTATATAGGTAAAAAGCTATTTTGGTTTCGAAGGACCAAGGTGGTAAAGGGTAAGAAAAAACGCCTCAAAGTTGAATCGGACTGGCGTGATTATTGGTCGTCATCTGAAGAAGTTAGAACAGATGTGCAAAAACACGGTGAGGATAAATTTATCAGAGAGATACTACACATATGCCCTAACAAAGGTTTATGTAATTATTTAGAAGCAAGAGAACAAATGGATAGACGAGTTTTAGAAACAGAAGATTATTACAATGGGCAAGTGCAATGCCGTGTACATAAAACTCATATCAAGAATTTAAAGGTTTAAGATGCCAATTACAATATCAGGCGCAACTATTACAGGTGGGTCACAATTTTATGTACCACCGCCACCACCAGCACCACCAACAGCAATCTATGATTTAGATGCTGCAAATTATTTTGCGGTGCCATCAAACTCATCAACAGTTGGGTCGTATACATTAACTGTGGCCAACGCTGGCGCTAGCATATCTTGGAACTCGGCTAATGGTGGATCATGGGTCAAATCAAATAGTACAGGTACAGATTATATTTACGGTGGACCAAATTATGCTACCGGACAAAGTTACACAGTATTCATGGCATATAAATTATCTGCAACTTCACCTGGTAGATTGTTAAACACGCAAAACGACGCAAGTAAAGATTGGATGATGGGCGCGTATAATGGTTATCCAGACGCATTTTTCCCAAATACCACTGTAAACTTACCATCAGGTGGACCTGATACAGCATGGCATTTTGCTTGGGGAACATGGAATACTTCAACAAGTACCGGACAACTTTATACAGCAACAAGTGCAGCACCAACTACTTATAGTTATACTGCCACTGACGCAAACGGTGGCGGTTTTAATCAGTTGAGAATGTGGAGTCGTTTATCGGGATCAGAAGTACAAACGGGTAATATTGCATTCGTTAAAGTATACAATAGTGTATTAACACTAACTGAAATACAAACACTACATGGATTGTATAAAGCAAGATTCGGCTATTGATTTTGGATAAATCTAGATATCAGAGTATATAAATAATAAATATGCAGACAACAATCGCAGATTTCGTGTTAAGTAATCCGGCCAATATAAACGCTGAGATTTTAGGTACAAGTGACCCCACTCTTGCTAAGCAAGCATTTGAAGGTCGTATTACTTTTGACACATTAGTAGAAGACGCAGAACCAACTATGATCTACGTCAATAACAACATAATCATTGCCTGGTATGAAAAAAATGCCATGGTAGGTTTTATTTAAAGGAGATAGAAAATGTCACATTTTGCTAAAGTAGAAAACGGTACAGTAACGCAAGTTATCGTTGCCGAACAAGATTTTATTGATTCTGGTGCAGTTGGAGATCCTTCAGCTTGGGTTCAGACTAGCTATAACACTAGCCAAGGCGTACATAGAAATGGTGGTACACCATTACGTAAGAATTACGCAGGTATTGGTTTTGTGTATGATGCAGGTAGAGACGCATTTTATGCACCTCAACCATATCCAAGTTGGTCATTGAATGAAGACACTTGCGTTTGGGGAGCACCTGTTGCTCAACCAGACCCAGTAATGCCAACAGAGACAACGACCGGTACATTCTGGTCTTGGAACGAAAGCACTCTAAGCTGGGATGCTAATGAAATTCCAGCACTCGGCGCCCCGGCTTAATTAAGTTTCGGCAAAAAAACCCGGCAACTGACCGGGTTTTTTATTGACTTCTAGAGTCAATTCATATATAATTAGCATGTGATTAACAAAAATCCCCACAAAACGACTTATTTAACGCAATCGTTTTCTTAGTTTTTAAGAGGGGAAAACCTACAGGAGTAAACTATGGAAATTAGTTTAAAACCGAAACCTTCGGTGTTCATTAACCTAACGGCAAAAACATTAAAGGTAGTCGGTCTTTCACTAGTACTATGGGCAGTAGCTCAAGTATGTCTTCAAAAATTGGAATATCTAAAGCAAAACAAAATTGGTATCGATGCTAATTATGTGACAGCTGCAGAAAAGACAAAGCAATTAGAATGCTTAACGAAAAACATCTACTGGGAAGCGGCATCTGAGCCGTTCGAAGGTAAAGTGGGTGTGGCGCAGGTTACGATGAACCGAGTAGAATCAGGCAAATTTGCAAGTTCGGTTTGCGGAGTAGTACATCAAAAGAATATTGTATATGAAAAGGTCATTTGCCAATTTAGTTGGTACTGTGAAAGTGTAAGTAAGATAAGACCTATACACAAAGAGTTATGGAAAGAAAGTGAAGAAGTGGCAAAGAAAGTTTTGCTCGAGAATTTTAGATTACCCTCATTAAAGAATGCGCTATACTACCATGCAGACTACGTCAACCCCGGATGGCAAAAACCAAAAATTGAAAAGATTGGCAGACATATTTTCTACGGAGAGAGAAATGCAATTTAATATGGAATCAGTGAAAACATTTTTTAGTGTACATCTGCATAAAATATCAGCAGATACATTAGGATGGTTGTCGGCTATTGTTTTACATTGTGCAACATTGCCGTCACTATTAGCATTAATGACTGGATTGAGTGATAATGCTCCCAGTATTGATATTGTTCTTTTGTTATGGACGGGTTTAGTATTATTGTTTGCAAAGGCAGTAGTATTAAAAGATTCTCTTAACATTATTACAATTGGTGTAGGGTTTATTGCGCAAGCAGTAATGATGGCTTTAATTTTATTTAAGTGATAATATGTCTAAACTTGCTCTATCTAATAGAACTTATGTAGTATTTGATGTTCAAAATAAACTACATCGTAAATGGTTTGCTGAGTTTAATGAAACTCGCACATGGGCAAAATGCCCTGTTAGATTTGTAATTGATAATGACTCAGGTGATCTTGTCACTATGATTCAAAGATCTCTAATACAATATTATGTTGATAGAGAATTTAAAAAGAAAACAAAATGAAAATCGCATTGACATCCGATATCCATTTAGAATTTGGAGATTGGTATCCTGTTAACCCTGAGAACGCTGATGTACTAATCCTTGGCGGAGACATTATGCTGGCTAATGAGGTTGAGAATGCGCTCAACGATACTGGGCAAACTGTAGAGTACAAGGGTCATAGATTTATTGAGTTCCTGCATAATTGCACAAAAGAATATAAGAATGTAATCTATGTCATGGGTAATCATGAGCATTATCACGGTGATTTTGCTGTGTCTCCCAAGATGCTAGGCGAAGCTTGTCAGAATGCGGGTGTGCATTTTCTAGATAAAGATAGTGTTAAAATTGATGACATTACCTTTATTGGTGGTACATTATGGACTGACATGAACAACGAAGATTCTGATACCCTTTACAATGTAAACAGTATGATGAATGATTTTCAGGTTGTTAAAAACGGAAACAAAAAAGCGTATAGACGTTTTAAAGTTTACAAAAAGAATTTAGATGGAGAATATGCTACAGATGAAAACGGTCGATGGATACAAGAGGGAGTTAAATCTAGTGAATATGTTCCTTTATTTTCAACTGAAGATGCACTCGAAGACCATAAGAAAATGATGCATTATATTGATAGTGTCATCTATAACAAATTCGATGAGAAGTTTGTCGTTGTTGGGCATCATGCTCCTAGCAAACAATCTACTCATCCTAGATACAAAGATGATACTATCATGAATGGTGGTTACAGTTCTGATCTGACAAAATTTATTCTAAAGAATCCTCAGATCAAAGCATGGACTCATGGTCATACACATGATCAATTTGATTATATGGTTGGATCGACTCGTGTACTATGTAATCCAAGGGGTTATGTAAACTATGAGCGTGAGTCTAATGAAAAAGAACCATACTTTGCAAAGGTATTTGAGGTATGACAGACGAAGAAACTATTCAATTGTATGATGAAGTAAAATCATATTGGGGTGATAAGTTACCTGATCCAGAGGTGTATCCGAAGCAGTTTACTTATTACTTTAAACTATATCGTTATTATAAAAGTATGAATATGCTATGAAGTATATCCTTGCCTTATTGTTACTTGTAACTCAAACAGCATACGCTCAAAAAGGAGCGTATGTCTTATATGATTATGGTTTGGATAGATCACAAATTGCATACAATGCCGATGAGATTAGATCGATTGCTAGTATTACTAAGCTATTCACAGCAATAGTTGTTTTGCGTAGCGGCGTTGAATTAGATGAAAAGGTAAAGGTGCAGGGCAAGAGTGGTGGTAGATTTCAAAAGGGTATGACGATTACTCGTATTGATCTAATGCGAGCAATGCTAATTAGCTCAGACAATTTAGCCGCAGAAACATTAGCTCATACTTATCCCGGTGGCTTTGATAAATTCATAGCTGATGCAAATGAATATGCCAAAGGCATGGGACTAATTAATACTACGATTGTAGATAGTTCTGGTCTATTAGCAGGCAATGTTAGTACAGCCGCAGATTTAATTACATTCTTGTGGAAGATTAAAGGCAATGAAGTAATTCGTAATATTGCAAATGAGCGTAATGATCATATATCTGTACCTAAAGGCAAAAAGACTATTACTGTAAATCTAAAGAATACAAATCCGAGTTTGTTTGTCTTTGATAACATTCTAATATCGAAAACAGGATTTACAAATGCCGCAGGGCGATGTGTCGTTATGCTAGTTGAAAAGAATAAATCATTACATGGTATAGTGATACTAGGTCAAAAGAATATACAAGACAGATCACAAATTGCAAACGATTTAATTACAGCAAAGGTAATGGAAAAAGAACAAATGCCTGAGCCTATTGTGTTTGATTTTCCCATATAGTATGCCGTTTATATTGACACAAGCATACTTAGTTTATATAATATAATTTTAGGATTGTTATGAGTATTCGTATTGATAATTTAACAGAAGAACAAGTTGAAATGCTAGACACCATGTGGTCTTTTGAAATGCTAGATGAACTTGAAGAATGGCAATCTACTCTAAGCTCACGAGAGCGTCGTATGAGCGAACAATTAATGCGCCTAGTACTGATTGAAAGTCTCGATCAAGTATTAGCAGAGCAAAAAGAATTCCCTGAAGTAAAAGTATTATTATCAAAATTTTAAATAACATCATGGCAACAAGAGAAAAATCAAAAAGGTGTGCGGTCTGCCTTCAAGCAATAGACCCAAACTGCGACTGGAAGCAAGGTCGTTGTCCTCATCGCCCTCCAATGATTGAGATACAACCAAAAGATACAAGCAAAGGTCATTTCTATGTTAGCATTGTAAAAAGTGCAATTCGGATTGTAGCCGGTGTTGCTCTAATAAATGGTGAATTTATCATTGCAGGTGGGTTATTAATTCTAGCAGAAATACTAGGCATCGTTGAGGAGATAGTGTGATTAACACTGTAAAGTTTAAATCAACAACTCGAGGTCAGTATATGGTTAGACGTTCACCTCAAGAGTTTATTCAAGCCGCAGGAATGTTAAACCCTGCAGATCAAGTCATTTTAGAAAAACTCATTATGTCTGTTGTTGATGCTTGCATTGAAGCGGTTAAAAATACACCAACAGACAATTGCCATACTAGTCATGATGTTGCAATGACTGAGGGTACTATTCATCGTAGCATTGAAACAATTAAGAAGACATTTAGTAATGGCAACTAAAGTAAATAAAGATGCGTTCTTTCAAATTGATGTAAAAATGCAAGGTGGATTTAAGTTTAAAATTCCCACAAAGGGTTATGGACTTAAATCATTATTAGATTTTCAAAAGACTTTGCTTTATGTTGAGAAATATTCTTTTAAAGAAATAACAGAAAAAGAATATATTAAGTTAATGGGTGATAAGAGTAAAGGTTAATCATGGGATTAGATAATTATATTATATTTGTAATGGCGACTATACTAATAAGTGTAGGCATTGTTATTGCATCTATTGCTATATTGTTTTTAAATAATATATTCGCAGAATATTGGAAACCAATTAAATTCACAGCATTTGAGTATCCAATGATAGATAAATCAAACGAGCCACATTAAATTATGTCATCATTAAAATATGCTGAAAGCGAATTAGATCGTATCGGTATGACTGACAATAGCACTGATGAGATGAATCTTGCTATGCGCAAACATATTCTACATATGATTAAAGAATTTGCAGACGAAGGACATTCAGGTTTCTCTGCAAGTTATGCAATAAGCATTTTAACTAAGTTGTTAGAATTTAAACCATTAACTCCATTAACGGGAGAAGATGATGAATGGACAGATGTAGGCGATCGCGGAGGTGGCAATATCCATTATCAAAATAAAAGATATTCTGCCGTCTTTAAAGAAGGCAACGGTGAAGCATATAATATCGATGGTAAAGTATTTTGGGAATGGTATGAAGGCAAAGATGGTAAGTTTAAATCATATTATACCTGTCGAGATAGCAGAGTGCCTGTAACTTTTCCATATACTGTTCCAGATAAACCAATATATGAATATAGGGTGCTGAATAATGTTTAAATCATTATTAAATAATATTAAGACATATTCAAGAGTATTATGTTTTATTATTATCACACCATTTATTATAATCCCGTGGATGATTATGAATCCAAATAAAGTCTGGGAACAGATGAAAAAGGATTGGTTTAATAAAAATAAACAATAAAAAAGTGCTTGACACCTTGTCCAAAAGCATATATAATTATGACATGATAAGGAAAAAACGATCTGACCGCAAGCACATAGTATATTGCCTGACCAACGTTGTTACTGGCGATTTCTATATTGGTATTACTCAGGGTTTCCGTAAGCGTGATCTGCGAGTGCGTGTGCAAAAGCACATTCGTAGAGCATTGACTGAAGGCAAAGCCTGGCTATTATGCGACGCTATCAGGTCCTACGGGGCGGAATCATTCGTTGCACAGGAACTTGCCATTGTTCGTGGCAAAGTCCATGCTCACAGCCTAGAGCGCCAATTAATTGGTGAGTGTTTACCAACATTGAACACACAATAACCCTTTCTTGTAAAGGGTTTTGTCTTGACAGGCTATCCAAAATGTGCTATAATAAGACATATTAACACAGAAAGGTCTATAAAATGCGTAATTTAACTGAAGCGGAATCTGAACTGATTAACAACGCTGAGTATACTGTAGATTACTCAGACTTAGCTGAAGAAGTAGATGAAGAAGAACTCGAAGAACGCTTTGACGACATCGTTGCTGGTAAGTATGACGAGCGAGATGATCTCGGTGGCTTGACAGTTTACTTCAAAGATGATAAACTCGTAGCGTTTTATGATTACGAGCAATTTGTAGGCACAATATTTTAAGGAGCTAGTATGTACTGGACAATAGAATATATAAGAGATGGTCTTGAACTCACTCGATCTGTCGAAGCTGAATCATTAGGTAAAGCTTGGGCATTGTCATTCGAGCTTGAAGATGACCCCTCAGTCGAAGTTACAGATGTTTACATGGCAGATTCACAAAAGGAACTAGTATGATGAAAGAAAAAGAACTACCGCCCGTTTCAAGAGATGAAGCTCGTCGTTTGTCTGAAGAAGCATTTGCTAATTTTATGTCAGCAGGTGGTGAAGTGCAAGTGCTCAAAGGTAAAAAGAATCCTAAGCCAGTATCGGCAAAAGGCAAATCAAATTCAGGTATGAAGATTCGCTCAGATCCTACAGCACGATTCCCAAAGAAAGATTGATATGTCTGAACAAGAATTTATGGATATGCTAAACGATGAGTACCCGCCAGTTGATCTGGCTGGTATCGAATATTCTTTTGGTTACATGCTAAAAGAGATCGATCCAATTAGGTTTGATGTCTGGTACAATGACTATTGCTCAACACTTGAAGAGGAAGATTATGCTTGATGAACTGATTGACGAATATGTCACAATACTAGATCGAGATCCCTTGGATCATTCGGAATCAACTGATGTTATTTTACTTGAATTCGCAAATAAAGTAATTCAAGCAACGATCAATGATCTGGGTCAAAGTAATTACTATAAGCCAGCAACGATAACAGTAAAATGACAATGCAGGAACCCGCCGAAATAACTCTGTTATTTTCTACTCCCGTAGCTAAAATGCATCTTAAAGAATTAGATGTGATTTCGGCGGCTTCTAAATTAATAGTAGATAACCTGACATCGTTTAATTACGAAGAGTTGAAACAACAAAATGCTTGTACTACCAATGATAATTTGCATCTTCGTTTAGAATATCAAAAACTACAAAGATTAATTGATAATCAAGCCAGACAATTTTTTGACGATTATCTAGGGTTGGACTCTAGTAAAGTAACAATGACTTGTATGTGGTCAAATATACAACAGAATAGTTTTAGACATAACACGCATCAGCATCCAAATAGTTTTTATTCGGGTGTAGTTTATCTAAACATCCCGACAGGCGACAATATAGATCCAGGTAATATCTTTTTTATAGATCCAAGATATTCTAAAAATATGATTGTTGCTGATTATTCTAAACAAAATCCGTTATCGGATAGGGAATGGTGGTATGAACCAGTTACTGGAATGATGTTGCTATTCCCTAGTTGGTTAGAGCACGGCACAAGAATATGTAGGATTCCAAAAAATCAGTATAGAATATCTCTAAGTTTTAACTATGTACTAACATCGTGCTCAGCACAAACTATGAAATTTAATTTAAACTAAAATGACAATGAATAAAGCAGCCGCAGTATCCCTCAGAGTGTTCGAATACTTGCCAGAACGAAAATGTTTGTCATCTCCGTCTAAGAATTTTCTTGGCCTGTTCCCGACATCTTTATTAGTGACATCTCATCATACCGAAGAGACGGTACATTTTAGACCAGTGCAGCCGGGTGATACTTTGTTTTGCGAAGATGGCTGGGATGGTGAACAGCAAATATATCGACCAATCAAAGCAATAAAGAATGTTGAGTATCTCGTCATTCATCACGGAGAAAATTAATGATTAATATACATGATGTTATCAAAGAAGTAGGTACCGACATTAGCGGCAAATGGATGGCAGTAGATAGACTCGAAGAGTTTGCTAAAAAGATTATGCCGCAACCATTAGATGAAAATCGATTAGATGAATATCTACCTGCCTGGGCATATTTAGAAATGACTGAAGGTATGCGAAAAGAAATTGTAGAAGTTATTCAACGACAACTAGGAGTTATTAAATGAGCGATTTTGAAACACATCCAATTGGTACTGCTAATGAGATTAAGTTATCTCGAGAGCTAGCTAGTGCTATTGCCAAACAAATTGAAAAGGAAGATAATCCACACTCATCGTGGGATGCAACTAAATTACCTAACGATATTAGAGAAATATATTATCGATTATATAATCAATATCAAATTGATATTCAATCAAATAATATCTAGATAATGGCGCGATTATAACATCTTTCTAGTATTCTGTCAAGGCCTGCCAAAGTACCCGAGTACTTTGCCGGGTCTTTGCTTTGACTTTTTTCCTAAAGGAGTTATAATATAGCATGAACAGCACAAAAAGGACTTATAAGATGACTCTCAATTACAAAGCAATTGGCGATATGATTACAAGCAACGAAACCTACAAGCGTGAAATCGAGATGTACGGTATGACCACAGAGGACATTCGTTCGCAGTATATGGAAAGCATTACTGCTAAAATGACAGGTTTAGAAATGGTCGTAGCAGGCATCTTGTCAGATGTGCAAGAACTCACAGCATATCAGCATGCCGCTAGTGTTAACAGCAAAGCTACAAAAGAACTTATTCGCAAGCAATTGAATGTAGCAAAGTTTATTATTTTTGAAATGATGGATCAAAAGGAGTCAGTATGAGTGCAATGAAAAATCTGTACGCAGAGATCGTAGAGTGCGTAGAAATGGGTCTTAGCGATTTGGCAATTGCTAAGATCACAGGCCTCCCCAAGGAAGCCGTATCAATTCTGGCCGAGCAAATCGAGCGCGAACAGATGGAAAAAGACTTTGAAATTGAATACCCTTATTGATAAAAGGGTTGTTGACTTTCTGTCCAAACGGTGTTATAATAAGACATAGTAAGAAACAAAGGGAACCAAATGAAATTAGTCATCGAAACTCAAGTATACGAAAACTACGGCGCACACGATTGGGATGGTACTGGCGAGTGTCCTCAGTATTGGAAAGCCAAAGGTGGTAGCGATTACGTTATCAAGAATTTCAAGGGTGGTGATGAAGGTGCAGTCAAAGCAATCTTCTGTTTACGTAATCAGATCGAAAGCGATAACGAGTTTATTCGTGAGAATATCATCAGCTGGAATATTGTAGGCAACGATTACTTGACAGAATTCGAGCAGTCTCAGTTAGACTACGAAGGTCAGATTCGTTTCCCGGCAAAAGAGTTGGCATGGTAAGGAGAAAATATGATTAAAGAAAAAATTAAATACGATGAACGACATGGTGGACCATATGATCGCGGTACGGCGGATTCATACTACAGACGTGACTATTGGC
>Ga0209500_10003463_pt1 | contig 10762 bp, 18 predicted proteins | sample S_140212_EF_Meta_FD_187323 | JGI IMG/M metagenome (GOLD analysis project Ga0209500, IMG submission 187323) | Freshwater microbial communities from Lake Simoncouche, Canada to study carbon cycling - S_140212_EF_MetaG (SPAdes) (version 2) | ecosystem: Environmental > Aquatic > Freshwater > Lake ...
GGCGAGGGAATCGGGCGTTCAAGCCGAACGCGTGGCCTTCGTGTCTTTCACCCGAGCCGCCGCCAGCGAGGCGCTCTCACGCTTAGGGCTTAAGAAATCGAATAATGTGAGCACCATCCACGCGATGGCGTTCCGGCACTTGGGGCTGCGCCAGTCGCAGGTGATCGATTCGATGAAGCTGCGCGAGTTCGCCACCGTTATGGGGGTCCCGATAATTGGTAAGTCACCGGAGGACGACGAGGAGCGTGCCGATGGTGATTTCTACTTGGACATTCTCAATTATGCACGCAACACATTCTCCAATCCCTTTGAGGTTTACGACGTATCGGACAGGCCGGGGACTCGGGCTGAATTCGATGTTTTCGTACGGGCTTACGCTGAGTTCAAACATACGTATGGGTATTACGACTTCACCGATATGCTTGAGCGGGCATCCAAAGGCGGCATCCGCCCCGATGCCGAAGTCGTATTCATCGACGAGGCTCAAGACCTATCACCTCTTCAGTGGTCTGTCGTCGGCAAGATCTGCAAACGCGCTCACCAAGTCTATCTCGCCGGGGACGACGATCAGGCCATCTACACTTGGTCAGGGGCTGACCCTCACGGTATGGCAAAATTCACAGAGAAGCATAAGGGTCATAGCCATGTGCTCTCGCTCTCGCATCGACTTCCTGCTACAGTCCACGCGAGATCTCAAGACCTCATTCGTCGAATCGTATTCCGAATGGATAAGGAGTTCAGTGCCAACAGTCATGTGGGATGTGTACGCGTACACGGCTCTTTCAACTCGGTTGACATCCAGCATGGGACGGATACGCTTCTACTGGGACGGACGCATTCAGTCCTCCGCGAAGTTGAGCAAACGCTCATCGATCGACGAATTCCGTACACGCGCGAATCCGGTAGGCCCGGACTATATCAGAATCGGTTTGCCGCCGGAATTAGAGCCTTCAATCGTCTGGCTACCGGCGTCCGAATCGGCGAGAGCGATCGGAGCGCAATCCTCGCCATCTCCACCGCCGAGACAAGACGATACATCGAAATGGCGGACTATTCGTTTGCCCAACGGCCCTTCTATACGTGTCTCAACATCCCCGCGAGAGTCGTGGACTTTTACGCAGATGCTGACTTGGACGCAATCCCTACCATCCGGCTCTCTACGATCCATGCTGCGAAAGGTCACGAGGCGGATCAGGTCGTTCTTCTTACCGACATGACCAACCGGGTGATTCAGTCGACCGAGAAGAATCCGGACGACGAGGTGCGGGTGTTCTACGTCGGGATGACCCGAAGCAAAAATGCACTAGATATAGTAGAGGGCTACAACGGGTATCCATTATAGCAAACGATAGCGGTTGACCGGTCACCCCAGTGGTGATATAATATAGTCTCCATCAACTAATAGAGGACGGTAACATGGCAACGTACGACAATACCAACTCGGGCATGCTGGCCCGAAACGAGAATCGCAAGACGGAGAACCACCCGGAGTACACCGGTTCGCTCAATGTGAACGGCGTGGACTATTGGGTCAGCGCGTGGGTGAACGAAGGCAAAGCGGGCGGTCGGATGGAAGGCAAAAAATACTTCTCGATCAAGATCAATCCGAAAGAGGGTGGTGCGAGCCCCAGTCGCCCGTTCGTCGATAACATCTCGCACGACGACATCCCATTCTGATGTCTGCTTTCCCCCGCATCGATTCGGTCCCCTACGTGGTGATCGACACCGAGACCACCGGGCTGCAGTGGTGGAAGGACCGCCTGTTCGGTATTTCCGTCGCTCTGCCCGAGGGCGAGGGTATGTACTGGGACGTTCGCACTGACCCCTACGTCATCGACTGGCTCCGCGACCTAATCCGTGAGGAGCGGGTCGGGGTGTGGGTCGGTCATAATCTGAAATTCGACTGCCATTTCCTGCGCTGCGCCGGTATCGAACTTCCGGGAGACCGGATCGACTGCACGATGATCCGGGCGGCGCTGATCAGCGAGCACGAGCCAACCTACTCGCTCGACTTCCTGGCTCGTAAATATGCGGGGCAGAAGAAGGACGAGGAGATATACGACGAGATGGCGAAGATATTCGGTGGTCGCGCCACCCGGAATGTGCAGATGCCCCACATTTCCCGCGCTCCGGTCGCGCTAGTGTCGAAGTACGCGATTCAGGACGCAGTGGCGACGCGGGCGCTGTACCAGTGGCAGGTGGGGGAGATCGAGAAGCAGAGCATTCACCGTATCCATCAGTTGGAGCGCGACCTCATGCCCGTCATTCTCGATATGGAGACCGGCGGCGTGCGGGTGGACGTCGATCAGGCCGAGCTGGCTGTCCGGGGGCTCACGACGCGCGTCGAGAAGGCGCAGCGGGATCTGAATACCTTGGCCGGATTCGAGGTCAACCCGAACCCGTCCGGATCGATCACCGAGCTATTCAAGCCGACGCTGGGCGACGATAATGAGTGGTATCTGATCGACGGGACTCGCGCGGACAAGACGGATGGGGGTAAGGCGTCGGTAAACGCCGACTGCTTGCGCCGAATGAAGCACCCGGCGGCGGCGATGATACTGGACTTGCGCAAGATGCTCAAGACCCGCGATACGTTCCTGCAAGGACACATACTGGGACATCAACATGATGGTATCATTCACTGCAACTATAACCAGACTAAGAACGACGCTGAGGCTGGAACCGGAACTGGGCGACTTTCCATTACAAATCCCGCTCTTCAACAAATCCCGTCCCGCGATCAGCATATTAAGTCGCTGGTGCGCCCCATATTCAAGCCAGACTTTGGGGCCGATTGGCTGGGTATGGACTGGAGCCAGTTTGAATTTCGTGTTGCTAACCATTACGGTAAGGTACCCGCGATTCTTCAAGCGTACGCGCAGAACCCGAACCTCGACTTTCACCAGCTCGTCTCGGACCTGACCGGTATTCCCCGGAACGCGCAGTACGCTGGGGGTCCGTCATCGAAGGCCATCAATCTCGGGCTTGCATTCAACATGGGCGCGGGCCGGTTGGCGCAGGAGTGCGGGCTACCGTACACTGAGGAGACCGGGCCGAGTGGTAATGTATTCCTGCGTGCCGGACCTGAGGCCATGGAGCTGTTCGACAAGTACCACACCGCGAACCCCGGGATGCGCAATAACGCGATGAAGGCGACGGGGATTGCGAAAGAGCGTGGATTCGTGCACTCGATCATGGACCGGCACATCCGATTCCCCGGCGGGCAATTCGCGCACAAGGCGTCCGGGCTGATATACCAAGCCACCAGCGCGGACTGCATGAAGGTCAAGCTTATCGAGCTGCACCGGTATCTCACCGAGCACCAGTGCGGGCGGCTGCTGTTGACCGTTCATGATGAGGTGGGAATATCGCTCGACACGGATTCCCGCGAGCACGCGGAAGAGATAGCGAAGATTTACACGGCATTCGACGGAGTGTCGTGCCCCATTCACTTGCGTGTGCCAATAACGTGCGATTGGGGTATCGGTAATGATTGGTATCAAGCAAAAGGATAGAGATATGAAATCGATAACGATGGTGGTTGATTTACAATACGGCAGCACCGGCAAGGGGCTGATCGCGGGGTGGCTGGCCGAGCACGAAATGCCCGACACGATTGTTACCGCGTGGGCTCCGAACGCGGGGCATACCTACGTCAGCAGCCGGGGGCGAAAGTTCATTCACACGCACTTGGCCAACGGCGTGGTCTCGCCTATGCTGCGCCGGGTGCTGCTTGGTCCGGGCTCGATGATTGATCCGGATCAGCTCCTGCAAGAAATACACGACTGCCGAGAGGTGATCGGGCAAGCGCAGATCGCGATTCACCCGCACGCGGCGATCGTCTACCAGCGCCACCGCGATGAAGAGGCGGGGCCGATGACGAAGATCGGCAGCACGAAAAAGGGCGTCGGCGCGGCGGCTATCGAGCGTATCCGCCGCGACCCGGACACGGCGAACATTGCGGCGAACGAGCCCCGGCTAAAGGCATTCGTGGTCACGACGCAGGAATACCGCGACCTGCTGGGCATGGCCGATAATACGCTGATCGAAGGGGCGCAGGGCTACGGGCTCTCGATGTACCACGGCTTTTACCCCTACACCACCTCGCGCGACGTGAGCACGTGGCAGATACTGGCCGATTGCGGGATTCCGGCTTCGATGGTGATGCAGGGCATCCACAGGCCAGCGATATTCAACGTGGTCGGCACGGCGCGGACCTACCCGATTCGCGTCGCCAACCGATTCGACACTGAGGGCACGCAAGTGGGATACAGCGGGCCGTGCTACGATGATCAGGTGGAAATCACGTTCGAGGAGATCGGGCAGAAGGTGGAGCTGACCACGGTGACGAAGCTGCCGAGGCGAATTTTCACATTCAGCGAGAAACAGATCACTGAGGCGGTGCGATACTGCAACGCGACGCACACCTTTCTCAATTTCATCAATTACGTACGGGCGAAGGACGAGATGTTCGGGATCATCAACCGGCTCGAGTCCAGTGGTACAATAATCGCTTGGGTGGGCACGGGACCGACGCACGACGACGTGTACCGCACCAATCATCTCAGCCGGACAATGCGGATCGAGGCAATCATGGATATATGGAGTACAAAATGCTGCAAGTAGAATCAACGGTGCACACGGACGAGACCAACGAGCTGCCGTGGGCAGCGGACGGGGCGAATGTCCTGGACGCGCACGGCGCGGTGGTCGGATCATTCGAGGTACGCCACCACCTGCGGGGCGTGATCGGGAACTGCGACAAGAACGCGGATATGGTCGTGCGGGCGGTCAACGCCTACAAGCGCCGGGGCGGCGCAGACATTCGGCAGTTGCAGGACCGGATCACCAAGTGGGCGGACGAGAAATTCCCGGAGCGCTCCACGGCGGACATTCTGTTGAAGCTCTACGAGGAGATCGGCGAGTACGCACGCAATCCGAAATCAGCACTGGAGCTGGGTGACGTCATGATCCTGCTGCTCGACGTGGCGGGCCGCAACGGGATCGATGTCCACCGGGCGATTGAGGAGAAGATGGAGATCAACGAGGCACGCTCGTGGCGTGTGGACGAGAACACGCGGATAATGAGGCATATACCATGACCCATTTTGACAAATGGTACGCCGACCGTTTTGGCATGCTGCTGGAGAATGAGCAGCAGGAGCGGATGGCACGCGCCGCGCTGCAGCAGATCTTCAATAGCGTGGTAGAGGAAGTGGCGCTAAGGTTCGATGCTTCGTCTTTTGCCGAATTCGATGGTATCCAAGTGACGGCGATCATTCGCGCCATGAAGGACGAAGTATGAAATTACTCGCTGACCTGTTCGCCCTGATCGGGCTTATATGTACTACCGCCGTATTCGGATTCTACGTCGGCTACACCACCTATCACCCACCATGTGGGAGTGCAATATCAATTTTTACCAAGGAGTGCAAAAATGTACGCTAAGATTACCCCTCTCGCGCTGGTTGTCCTGCTGGTCGGCTGCGCTAACAACACCCGTGCGCCCGTGGCCGACTACCAACCAGCGATGCAGCCCGCAGCGCAGGAAATGATGCTGGACAAGAAGACTTCGCCGCTGAGCCGGGGTGAGCAGATCGAGGCGATGAATGAGTGCCGCGCCAATGAGCTGCGCCCGCGCATCATCTACGCTCGTCGCATTGTCAACGGTCAATCGGTCGAGATCGTGCTCGACATCATCTGCGCACCCAAGTTCATGTGAGGGACGAATATGAAAGACGACGAGGATAACGACGACATGCTGGTCAGCTTGTTATTCACGGCGCTGACTGTCATGGTGACTGTGTTCGTGGTAGGTGGCATTGCCGTGGTCCTGTGGGGTCTGTTCACATGAAAGACGCAGAAGACGAAGCGTTCGACGACCTTGCCCGCAAGCAGGGTGATTGGGGTGGTGGCTTCCAAGCCAAGCGGCAGATGGCTGCGGACAAGTTGCAGGAGCCTGTTTGCGACAAAGACCCGCAAGGTTGTTGGAATGTACGCTGCCAACTAGGTAAGCAATGCAGGAATTTGGCACAGCCAGCGCAGGAGCTTTTACACATTGTGCAATCAAACGGAAAATATAGTCCCCTGTTGACGCACATGATGTCTAAACGAACCACCCCACCCGCAGTACCTGTGCAGGAGCCAACGGGGATGCTGCACATTGACCGATTGGCTGGATGGTTAGACGCAAGCCTAAAAGAACGCAAACGCCCGTGGGTAGGGCTGACGGATGCTGAGGTCATGGAAATGATGGGGTACGACAAGCAGTATGGTCACATCCCCCAGTACGCAAGAAATTTTGTAGAAGCCATCAGTGCTAAACTTAAGGAGAAAAACACATGACCAAGTTGACAGGAGCCGCACTTGACCGAGCCGTGGCGCATGCGATGGGGCTTAAAAGCGTACACAATTGCGAAAAATGGAGCGGAGCAATGGATGAAGACGATGACGACATACAGGACTACAAGCGCCCGTGGGCCGGTCTGACGGATGAAGAAATCCACGCTCTCCCTGAGTATGCAGAAGACGGGGTTATTTATCGGTTGATACGAGCGGCAGAAGCCGCGTTAAGGAGAAAAAATAATGGATGACGACTCGACTTATTTGGGTGACGGCGTGTACGCCAACTTTGACGGCTACTCCGTATGGCTGGCAGTCAACCACCATGAGAACAACGTAGTGGCGCTGGAGCCGGAGGTACTCGCCCACCTGATCCAATACATTGAGATGCTGAAGGAGAGAACGTGAACGCGAGCGACATTAATAAGGCTTTCGATAAGGAGTACGAGAGTAGTCGTGCAGACTTGGCGAAGTATCGCACGGACGACGGGGCGGTCGAATTCGAGCGGATGAAGACCGCGAGGGATTCACTGATGATCAGAAACGCGAGACTAACGGTGGAGAATCACGAGCTAAAGGAGCAACGGGATAAGCATTACGAGGCGGGTTGGAATTCCGCACTGGAGAGGGCGGCGCACTCGCTGGAGACCGAATTCTCGAAGGCGTTCGGCAAGGACACGTTGAAGAGCGTCGCGATTTACATTAAAGGATTTAAGAAATGAACGTACTGCAGTATCTAAACGGCCTACGGCCAGCAATACCGATGTCCGCCGAGCGCCCATCTACCGCCATGAGCAACGGAGAACTGCGTAGGCACATGATGCAAGGTGCTGTGCTGATCAACGGCGAGACGGTAACACCGGACGAGCCGATGGATTTCCCCGTCTTTTCACTGGTGTTCTTCCCGAATTCGAAGAACCGTAGAACCACGATTGTATAGGACTAAATAAATGAGCTTAACGACTGCGGAGCAATTGAGGGCGTGCCATGTGCGCCGGTGGCACATCGTGCAGACGAGCCGGGAGCAGACGCTCGCGGAACATTCGTTCGCCGTGTCGGTGATCGCCGGATCGCTCGCGGCCAAGATGCGGTGGCGGGGGCTGCTGCACCCGGACAAGAAGGCGGACCTGCTGCTTTGGGCGCTGCGCCATGACCTGATCGAGGTGCTGACCGGGGACGTGCCAACGCCGTTCAAGAAGGTGCTGCGCAAAGTGGGCGGCGAGGACATGTTCGAGAAAGCTGAGGACGCGGTGGATAAGGATTTCGGCGCGGGCTATCGCCAGATCGCCGGGACCGAAATCGAAATGATAGTGAAGGTGGCCGACATGATCGAGTCGATCTATTTCCTGCAGGACAACGGGATTGGGTCGCACGCGAAATCGGTGCTCACCCTGCTGCGCGAAGACCTGAGTCGGATGGTGGATAAGTACGACGGCGAATGGACGGAACTCACCGTTCGGGCGGCGACGCGTGAAGTGTGCCGCGAAATCGGCGTAGATGGAGGATGGCTATGAAATGTGCGAAATGTACCGGACCGACCGAAGTGTTGGTGACCTATCAGAACGCGGACAACAGCACGCGTCGGAGACGTAAATGCATAGAATGTGGGATCCGATTCACGACCCGCGAGCACATGGAACCGGGCACGGCGACCGAGCTGAAGGTAGAGGGGGTTGACACGGAACCCCACCCGTGGTATAATACTAGGTTCCCACCAACCACTATAGAGGACAAGCCATGAGAACACCTATCTACTACCACCCGTCGCAAGAGACCACCTACGACTGGATTTCCGTAGCCAAAATCCCGGCGTACGTGCAGCAGTCCGGGCGCGACCACGAGGAATTCCGACCGTTTGACATCGGCGACCTGTACGCCGCGCACGACCCGGACTTCGTCCGCTCCGTCTTCGCTGGGGAGACCGCCAACGGGTTCGGGAATACTCGCGCCGACGTGAACGAGTCGCTACTGGCGTCGAACGCATCCATGTACCACGCCGCGAAGCACGCGCTGGAGACCGGGCGGGTAGCTAACTCGGCGTCGCAGGGGTTCCACCATTCGCACTACGACCGGTGCCACGGGTTCTGCACGTTCAACGGGCTGATGATCGCCGTCATGCGGCTGCTGGACGAGCAAGCGGTGCAGAACGTGCTAATCGTGGACGGGGATGCGCACGAGGGCGACGGGACGCGAGACATCATTCGACGGATGCACGTGGGGGCACAGGTCACCAATCACGACCGGGTGCATTTCGACGAGTACACACGGCCCCATTGGGACGAGGACGAGTGGCTGGTCTACTTCGACAACTTACTGCGCGGCTCTCGGGCTGGTATAATAATGTACCAAGCCGGTGCTGACGCGTGGGAGTGTGACCCACTGGGGGCCGGATACCTATCGAAGGAAGCACTTGCGACACGTGACCACGCACTGTTCACCGCAGCGAGGGGCCGGGGCATCCCGCTGGTCTGGAATCTGGCCGGTGGCTACGCCGACCCGATGCAGGACACGATCGACATTCATTTACAAACGCTAACAATCAGCGACGAGGTGTACTATGGCCGGAAAAGGACCCAACTTTCTACGCAGGATGTTCAGCCCAAATCAGAACCTCTCGCTGGCTGACCTATCGAGGGGGGTCAATACTGTTCACATGGCGATCGGGAAGCTCCCCGGTTCTCAACGTATTGACCCCACTTTTCGCGCCGCGCAAGAGGGGATGTTCCCAGCGGACGTGATCGAGCAGTACAATAATGCTCGGCGGTTCGGCACCACTAAAAAGGGGGAGCCGCTGCGGGCATCACTGGTATCGAATCAAGGCGGGAAGCACGGGATAATCGACCGACCGACGGAGCTGCCTGACCGGTTTTCGCTGATGCTTAGGCCTGAGGGGGCGCGCAAGCTCGACTCCGATGTTGACAGCTTTTACAACAACCCGTCGCTGCATCTCTATAGTGAAGGCATAGAAGACATGACTAGGGGCGCGTACCCGATGTCTTTGGGCATGATGCAGCGGCTGCAACGGAACAAGCCACCCGGTGCTAAAGACCCTCGCGCGTTCAGCATCAACGCGATGGGTACTAGGCCGGACGCGGCGAATGTTGGCGATGAAATGTGGTGGAAAGACGTACCGAATAAGGGCCAGGATCTGTACGCACTCGCCTACGACGTGCTGCGCTCCGCTGGGCAGGGTAACGTGACCCACGGGCTTACCGACGTGAATAAGGCACGCCGCCTGTACAATGTGGGCGCGTACCGGATGGGACACGGGAATTTCAAGGGGATCGCACCGTTGGAGGAACCATACGGCCAGTTGTTCAGATTTCCGATTGACGATGCGGCTGCTGAAGCCGAGTACTTGGAACGCCTATACGGCATGCGATCGAACGATCCGAAGAAGTACAAACGCGGGGCCGAGCTTTATGATGAGACGATAGCGCTGACTGAGAATAAGCTGGCCGATAATTATGGCAAGGGTCCGATTTCGGGACAGTTCTCGGATGATGAATTGGCCGGACTGCTTTGGCTGCGCGAAGCGCAAATGGCCGGGGCGTACGGGCCGAAGAACGCCGCCGGGGAAGTGGGCGGGCTGCGACTGGGTGACTACCGGCCTGAGGACACCGCCGAGTTGCGCAATCTGGTGGAGCCATTCCAAGCCGAAATCCGAGCCAGTGGTAATCGCTACCGCCCGGGTGCGGCGATATCGGGCAATACGTTGGGGCGGCAGATCACGACCGAGGCCACCATCAAACGGATGCTGCGGGGGGAAGAGCCGGAAGAGATCGCAGCCGACATTATCGGTGGTTCGCCCGAGACCGCGTTTACCGGACGATATAGAAAAGGGGGTCTGGTCGCGGCGATGGGATAATGATATAGACATAGACATAGACATAGACATAGGAGTAAAGATATGAACGACGTTAAAGATACGCTGCAGCAGCGGCACGAGACATACGGCGAGTACGCTGTCCAAGCGAGGATCGCGCAGCAGTTGAAAGACGTGATGCACGACACGCCGAACTGGCACACGATGACGTACGCGCAGCGCGAGTCGCTCGACATGATCGCGGCCAAGATTTCGCGGATTCTAAATGGCGACCCGGACCACATCGACTCGTGGCACGACATCGGGGGCTACGCCCGACTGGTGGAGGACCAGATTCGCGAGGTACTTGACAGACCTGTACCACCTGTGTTATAATACAGCTTTTCAACCAACCGATAGAGGACAGAAAATGGCAAAGACAATCGACACTCCCGTGATCACCGAGCAGATGGTGGACGAATTGGCGCAGGTGCGTGACCAGCTTCGTGCCCTGACCGCCCGCGAGAAGCATCTGAAGGAGATCTTTCGCAAGGGCGGCGAAGCCGTCTACCGTGGCCGCGCCACGCAGGTCTCGATCAAGTTCACGACCGAGCG
>Ga0209500_10003465_pt1 | contig 10755 bp, 7 predicted proteins | sample S_140212_EF_Meta_FD_187323 | JGI IMG/M metagenome (GOLD analysis project Ga0209500, IMG submission 187323) | Freshwater microbial communities from Lake Simoncouche, Canada to study carbon cycling - S_140212_EF_MetaG (SPAdes) (version 2) | ecosystem: Environmental > Aquatic > Freshwater > Lake ...
GTTTGACCATCATCACTCATTAATATTTGATGTCCTAAACTACTACGTATTCTTACTAATTGATCTCTACCTAGAATATCTCCGTCATCCATTACTAACGTATGTCCACCTCTACGTGCAATAACTTTTAAACCGTATATATCGCCTTGTGTGTTTCCATCAAGTTTACTAACTATAGTCTCATCAGTAAATCCACCTTCATATATAGGACGTCCCGGTGTGCTTACACCCCATCCAACACGTGATGGTGTTTCACGTTGTGCGCTAGATCCAATGACCCCTCTAATAGGATCTCTAATTAATCCCTGTTGTGCTAATATACTAGCAACATAACTATGTACGGGTTTAGCGTCACTTAAAAATGTTGGACTATCTGCTATTCCCACATTATTTGCATTAATATTAGTTACTGGTAAACGTACAGCACCGCCTAATCCGTTAGCTTCTCCTGCATTTGCTACAATATTATCTGTTCCACCAATTGCTGGCACCATTTGTAAAGCTTCTGGTTGTGGCACACATCCTATCCAAAATCCATAATTAGGATCACCGTTAATGAATATGCATATAACAGTTGTACCAAGATCAGGTTGACTATTCCACATACCATAACTGTTAGGATTTTTAATGTATTCCCCGTAACCTGTATTCGCACTTGATGGTGTAGTTACCCCATAGAAGGGAGTCATATAGCTAACAGTTACCCATGATGAACTATCATTGGGATCTTTTCCACCTAAATCACTAATATACACTTGTAATCTACCAGAACGAATAGGATCTATATTGTCTTTAACAATACCAAATAATGGTACACTACGTAATACTGCACCGCCGGCATCCGGTTTACTTGCTTTGGTACTACCTCTAGGTTTTATTTCATCATATGCCATATATTATATTCCGCTCCCCGGTCTTCCAAATAATCTTAGTTGTGCGGCAGTTGCCGCGTTGTCTCTTGCACGGGCAGCTAGTGCCGCATTAGCTTGACCTAAATCTATTTCTCTTCCGCCTTGATTTGCAGGTAGTTTTTTAGCGTCTATTATACCATCATCATTAGCCTGTGAACCTGAATTAAGAGCTTTATTTGTATAAGCTCCTGCACCACCAAATGTTGGATCAAACACACTTTCTTGTATATCTTGTGCTGGATTAAACACATTCTCCTGTGTGCCTTGCCTAGTATCAAATACAGTTTCTTCTGTAGCAAGTCTACCGGCTGCATTAGTAGATTCTTTATTTAACAGATCGGTCATAGAATTTATTATACAACTTAATTCTTGTATGAATTTACCTTTTGAAAAACTACTGTTTACTTCTATCACTTGATAACTTATTCCCTTAACCACTGCCGCAACTTCTTTAGGATATTTCCAAAATAATATAGATTGATTTACAGTTAATAGTCCGGTACTATTATCATAGTCTTCCGCTTCTTTGAAATCTATCTCAATAAAAACTTGCCCACCATTTGGATTAATAGTAAAGCCCTTACCATAAAACTGACGATATATTTGATTTACTGAGCTAGGACTTTCTTGCATTAAAAAATCAGGATCACCCATAATAGTAACCTTTGCATTAGCATAACTACCCGGATCAAACAAACTTGTTAGATAAGAATTTTGTGCTTCTTTACCTTGATCTAATTTACCTGTTCTATCTTCATTTTGACGTTTACCTTCACTAGCAGGGATATCTTGACCCCCTCCTTGACTAGCAGGTGCACCAGTTGGATTGCCTGCGGCAATAAAATATGCATTATCTAATTTTTGTTCATAATTTATTATTTCTGAGTTCTGTCCAGTAAACCAATATTCATATCTTTTATATGGACCATAATATTTTGAGGTTTTACTCACATACGGACTAGTAACATATGGGGTCTCATATGGTTGTATCACATATGTAATTTCGTATGCAAAATCACCTACTACAGTATCAAAGCCTAAACATTTAACTTCAGCACCCAAATTATACCATTTAATAGCATCTGGTTTAGGATCCGGAACACCAGGTCCCCCTTTATTAGCTGGGCTGGGTTGTACTGTTGATTTTATAACTAAATTTAATGCGTCAGTTAGATAAGAACTTTGTGATATAATTGAACTAACTGCTTGCATTATAGATATGTCATTGGCAAATGTGATGGTTCTACTATTACTATTGGGTGTGGCAGTTACCGAAATACCTTCATTAACTTGATTAATATTGGCAGCTAAACTCATAGGCCACGTAGCTTTGTTTACATCAGCAACACTTACAATTGATGCACCACCTATTTCTTTTTCAGCATTTCCTAAATATCTAATCTTATTATAAACATTTGGTATAATACCTTCAACTGTAGTTGTTCTTGTATTTTTTCTGTTCTGTTGGTACTCATTTAATTGGTCTATTAAGTTTTGTAATACTTCTGCTACAGTAGTGCCTTTATATCTGCCACCATGATCCAATCTACCAAATTTTACACCAAATGCGGTTAGAGGAGCAATAGGTTGTGCTACTATATTGTATGTTGTCATCTTACCATCAAGCTTAAACTTAAAACTTTTAATTTTTATGTCAAAAAATCTTTCATATACCCCACCCGAATCACCTGTTATATTTCTAGTATCTTGATTGTAAGTTGTGGCAGCCGAAATTTCTTTTCCATTTTCATCATATCCTTGAAATCTAATACCTATTATAAAAAATTGTCTACCGGCATTTGATAAATCTGTATAATTTTTTAATTTACTTTTAGTTCGCAATATTTGAGCCGCATTTGTTATTTTTGATATAAATGAAAACCCATATGGTTCGTAAATATTAAATGTAATTTCACTATCATTGGATGCTGTTCCGGTAGAAGGTCCGGCTGTTTTAGTTTTGATTTTTAAGTCATCTATATAAAAATCATAATCAAAAGCACGTTTACTTGTTTTATTGTTTATACCACCGCTTTGTGCTATGATATATGCACCTGACATACTACTTTCAACCTCAGTTGCCACTTGTGGATTTGCTACATTATTAATAGCATTGATATTACTTCTACCAGATTTAATAAATGCGTCATATGCATCAGGTGTTATCATATACAATGTAATTTGATATGTATAACTTGATAAACTACCTAATGGGTTTTGTGGTCGCATGCCGGGTTTTTGACTATCCGGAGCATCAGCTATTGCTTTAGTTGGTCTCTTATCAGTAATAACTATAGTTCCTAGATCGGTTGTATTACCGGATGGGTTGGGATTTGCTTTAGCTACACTTTCTTTATCTCCTCCACTATCACCGTCAGCTTCTCCAGTAAGAGTATTTGGGGAAGTTTTGTTTTCTGTACTTGGAGGTAACGGTTCTGTGTTAGCCGGCGGATTTAGTTGATTGTTTTGTGCAGTCAACCCGCTACTCTGTCCATCAATCGTACTAATCAATCCATCAAAGAAAGCCTTGTCAGCATTATAAGAACTATTACTAGGTATTTGACTAACTACTTCTTGTGGTGTGCCGGTATATAATAATTTACCAGATCCACCATATATATAGGCTATCTGTTTTCCGGTATCAGTGTCTAAATCAACTTTTGATGTCCATGGATTAAACCCGGGATTAGGAATTGATTTTGTACTTCCTATTGTAGCCATTTATAGTCCCAACAATTGTTTTAAGAAATCTGCTTTAGGTATATATATACCCACACCTCTTACAAAATCAAAATAAGGATCTTTTAATCTGTTTGGATTTCTTTGAGCAAATACCCACCATAATCTACTATCAGCATATAAGTCATATGCTAACATATCCGGACGATATTCATATAACAAATTGATTTCCCAATATATATCAGATGGCTGTTTATATATAGGTCTATCTACCATTATATCTAAAAATTTACTATTAACTATGTCCGTAGCATAGTATGGACTTGTTTGTGGATAAAGAGCATTATTAGACATTACCAAATTCCTCCGCCATTGGGTCGTTTTTTACCTTGCAATAATTCACCAGTTGCATATTTTTCTAAACTAAAATTGTTACTGATATCATTACGTGTTACAATTGGATAAGCCACTAATGCTATTGATATCTTTGTTGGTACATATGTAGGTTGCGTATTAGTTTGCTTTTCCCAATTAGGAGCATTTTCTTTTCCACCAAAATTCAAACCACTAACTTGTATTCTACGACACGATGCATCATCATTAACTAATATATCATTACCATTATCATAGCCACTTGAATTAACTCCAGATAATAATGTTGGACTGGCTGCTCTTATATAGTCCACATCGTTGGGTAAGCTATAATTAAATGACGATATTACTAATGGATGCCTATCAAATTGAAACTCTCCCATACCGGATAAGTAACATAATGGAGGAGGTGTTCCCGGTTTAGGTGTTTGATCTTGCCCATAAAACATTTTAGTAACTGATCTAAAGAAATGTATTACAGCTAACATATAATTTGCTTCATCATTATCCTGTGCAGTGAAATCACAAGTAATACTAATTTGGTCTACACTACTACTTTTATATTGGAATATTTTATAATTACTATGAGTCAATTCCCCCGGATCATAATGGGCGGCATATGTAACTTGAATTTGCGGGACATATGGAAAAATTACCCCATCTGTTTTTACTAATGGTTTTAATATACCTGGATTTTGTGCTTTATACAAATAACTTGCTGCCGGAGCTAAACTTAAACGTACACGCCAATCTCCCTGTGTCTTTGCATTTTCAGCATCTTGTGTAATCTGTTGTGCTCTTGCTGAATTCACAGATCCTTGTAACCCTTGCATTCCACCATATGCATTTATTATATCTTGTTCTGTTCTGTTAGGATCAGGTAAATATGCTTCAGTGTCGTTAGCCGCGTCTATGGCGGCAGCAATTTCAGCATCCACATCTATTGGAGCTGCATTTTGAATTTGTTCAACAGATGGAGTACCATTACTAATAGAAGGATCAGACCCGTTGGCAATATTAGCATTATTACTTTCTATAGTAACTGGTTGAGCAGGAGCTACAGAATATACTGCTCCACCGGGAAGTTGCTCTTGTATAACTGCACTCGCTCCGCCCGCGTCAAAGGCGTCAAGTGCCGCTTGATTAGCAAATACTCTAGTGCCTCCCGGTAATGATACTGCTATCTTTTCATTAGCTTGTGGCTCTATAGTTTGAGTAGTGGTAGTTGTTTGTGCGGCAACTTCTGGATCTGTTTTTGCTGTGACGACCGCATTGTCGGCAGCTATAGCAGGATTAGGTGTCTGTGACTCACTGGCTGTTAGATTAGACGGAGTGTTAATTACTGAGTTAAGATTTTTTTGTGACGCTTCATAAGCAGGACTATTTTTAGGAGTAATAGCTCCCAATGTTTCAGGTGGCAAACCTGCTGCCGAAATTTTTGCGGCTGCTTGCTCCTGTGTGATAGTTTGACCTGTTTTTAAATCAGAATATGTTCCATCGGCATTACCCAAAACTCCAGCTTGTCTCTTGCCGGCGGTAAGCAATCGATTCTGCTCGGCTTGTGATGTTTGTGCGGCGGATATCTGAGCTGGATTAAATGTGCTAGTTTTTGGATTACCATTGCTTGGATCAATAACTGTTACTGAGGTAGGTGTTCCAGTATTGACACTATTTACATACTGATTAAGTTGTGATTGAGTGTCGGCATTTACTCTGAATCTTTGTCCAGCCGAGTTTGTAATTATAAACAGACCTGTGTTGGGATCTTTGGTGACATTCTGTGGTAAATCCATTGTGGTTTTTCCTCTACTAAATATATTTATCGTTAAATAAAAGTGCTAATTTTACCCTTTTCTTTAAAAAATTGTTGCTATTCTGCAACTAATGTGTTACAATACACAAAACAACAAGGAAACTATGTCTCTATTACCCGCACCACGCAAACCCGTAAACTATCTTAATAACAAAGATATTCTAAAAGAAATACATGAGAGTAAAAACGCATATTGTTGTTTTACTAAACCAGAATATCATCGTTATGATTTTATTGTAGACATGCCCCAAGCACCTCTAGATGAGAGTCTATCATACGCTTTCAAACCCGAAACAATTCAAATGGCAAAAGAAACACGGGCACTACGTCTTAGTTTAGAACAAGGTAGTAAAGATTCAGTTTCCCCTGACTCAATACCATTAACAGATTTAGTATTTCGTGTAATGAATTGGGATCACGTTCCAGTCGCACCAAAACAACCCCGCAAAACAGTTAAAAAGAAAACAGCAAAAGATATCTTTGAGTTTGAGGAGCCAAATCCAGATGAGATTTTTGCTGACCTAGAAGATAATACAACTAAAGCTGAAGTAGATGATATGGTTCACGTTAAAGTAAACTTTCCCCCATTCCAACACTATAAAATTGACGAAAATAATACATTTTATTGCGTGGGCAAAAGTCATTGGGAAGGCGATCTAGCTACTGGTGCATTCAACAAAGAACATGGCAAAATCACAAATAAACTTGCCCGTATGTATATTATGATGTGCGAAAAATATGCCATGAAATATAATTGGCGTGGGTACACATACAATGATGAGATGCGTAACAGTGCTATCCTTCAACTAACTTATGTTGGTTTACGTTTCAATGAAGCTAAATCAGCAAACCCATTCGCTTATTATACGGCTGCTATAACAAATAGTTTCTGTCGTGTATTGAATACAGAGAAGCGTAATCAAAACATACGTGATGATATCTTAGAGATTAACGGTCTTAACCCAAGTTGGAGTCGTCAAGGCTCTGGGTCAAGCAGTACAGTTTACGAAGAATAATTTGTCCAATGGCATTGCTTTGTAGTGCCATATCCTATATAATAAACATATGAGTAACCTTTTCAAAAAAGCCGCTGTTTTTACGGACATCCATTTTGGATTGAAGTCAAACAGCCTACAACATAATCAAGACTGTGCCAATTTTGTAGATTGGTTCATCACTAAAGCAAAAAATGAGGGATGTGAAACTTGTTTCTTTTTGGGTGATTATAATCATCATAGAGCAAGTATTAACATCCATACACTACAATTTGGGCTACAGGCTCTGGAGAAACTAAATGCTAACTTTGATACTGTATATTTTATACCAGGCAATCACGATCTTTATTATCGTGACCGTAGGGACATTCATAGTGTTGAGTGGGCTAAACATTTACCAAACGTTAAAATCATCAACGACTTCTTCAGTCAAGGAGATGTAGTCATTGCACCCTGGCTTGTACAAGATGATTACAAAAAATTAAAAAAACTAAGTGGCAAATATATGTTTGGTCATTTTGAATTGCCTCACTTTTATATGAACGCTATGGTAGAGATGCCCGATCATGGTGAAATCAATAGCGAACATCTAAGTGGGTTTGATAAAGTATTCAGTGGTCATTTTCATAAACGTCAAAGCAAAAAGAATGTGTGGTATATTGGTAACGCTTTCCCACATAACTATGCTGATGCAGGTGATGATGCACGTGGTATGATGATACTAGAATGGGGACAAGACCCGCAATTCTTTAGTTGGCCAAGACAACCCTTATATCGTGTATATAAACTAAGTGATGTACTAGAAAACCCTGAGGGCTTGCTATTAATTGACAGCCATGTTAGAGTACATCTTGACATTGATATTAGTTATGAAGAAGCTAACTTCATTAGAGAAACATTAATCCCAGAACATAAACTAAGAGAGATGGCATTGATACCAATGAAAGCAGAACAAACAGAGATAGCTGGTTCAGATGGATTACGGTTTGAGTCAGTTGACCAAATTGTCATTGACCAAATTAATTCTATCGAATCAAATACTTTTGATAAAAAACTATTGTTGGACATTTACAATAACCTATGAGCATTACACTTAAGAATATTACCCTTCGCAATTTCCTTTCAATTGGACAAGTAACACAAGCAGTTTGTTTTGACCGACAAGACTTAACACTTATTCTAGGTGAAAACTTAGACTTAGGTGGTGACGGTGCTCGTAATGGTACAGGTAAGACTACCCTCATTCAGGGTCTATCCTATGCACTGTTTGGTGTACCAATCAATAGCATTCGTAAAGATAACCTAGTCAATCGTACCAATGGTAAAAACATGATGGTTACACTAGAGTTTAGTGTAGACGGTATTGAATATAAAATTGAACGAGGTCGTAAACCCAATATCTTACGGTTCTATGTAAACAATGATTTACAAAAGAACACAGATGATGCACAGGGTGAGAACAAAGAAACACAACAAGCAATTGAAAGTGTGATTCACATGAGTGCCGATATGTTCAAACATATTGTTGTATTGAATACATATAGTGAACCATTCTTAGCATTAAAAACTAATGACCAACGTGATATAATTGAACAGTTGTTAGGTATTACTTTATTGAGTGAAAAAGCTGAAATCATTAAAAATATGATCCGTGATAGTAAAGATAGTATTCAACAAGAAGAATATCGTGTTAAGGGTATTGAAGAAGCTAACAAACGTGTGGCTGAACAAATTGAAGCTTTGAAGCGTAGACAAAAGTTATGGAAAGCAAAGCATGATGAGGATCTTGCTAAATTAGTTGCCGATCATGATGAATTGAGTAAGATTGATATTGAAGCAGAACTACTGGCACATAAAGATTTGAATGTTTGGAATAAGCAAAAAGAAGCGCAGGATACATACAATGCGTTAGTTGCACGTTCTACTGCATGGCGACAAAAACATGACACAGATATTTCAATAGCACATAAGGCTTATTCTCTTAAAAATGCATATGACATTGAAGCTGAACTTAAAGCATGGGCCGACTTAAAAGAGTGGCTTGTAGATGAAGCTGACCAAAAGACTATTGCTACTGCAATTGATACCCAAACCAAAAATATCACGAAAGAAAAAAAATTAATTGATAAATTGGTTAGGGAAATTAAAGAATTAGAGGATCATAAATGTTATGCGTGTGGTCAAGACTTCCATGATGACAAACATTTAGAAGTTACATTAGAAAAGACTACTTTACTTGAAAATACCAAAGCTGATTTAGCAATGATGGAAGATCATTTAGAGGCTAATCAATCAGCATTAAAAGATATTGGTCCTAAACCTACTCCATCATATAAGACGGAAGCAGAAGCTATTCGTCATAGTGGTGATGTGTCTAACTTAAAGAAAGTTTGGGAAGATAAGAAACAAGAATCTAATCCGTTTAGTGAACAATTAAATGAACTAACTATTATAGTTTTAGGTCCTCAGCCTATTACACATTATGATACAGAAGCAGAAGCGGTTGAACATCGTTCTACTGTTAATAGTTTACTAAATCAGATTGGTACTAAAGGTGATGAGACTGATCCATATGCTGAACAAGTAGTAGAGATGGAGAGTAACGCATTACAATCAATTGACTTTGAAGCAATTAACAAGTTAACACGTACAATGGATCATCAAAAGTTCTTGTTAGATTTGTTAGTTAGCAAAGATAGTTTTGTTCGTAAGAAGATTATTGACCAAAACTTAAGTTACTTGAACGCACGATTGACACATTACTTAGACAAGATTGGTTTACCTCATCAGGTTATCTTTCAGAATGATTTACAAGTTGAGATTACCGAGCTCGGTCGTGAACTTGATTTTGATAATTTAAGTCGTGGAGAGCGTAACCGTTTAATCTTAGGCTTATCGTTTGCGTTTAGAGATGTGTGGGAAAGTTTATATCGTCCTATCAATACATTGTTTATTGATGAGTTAATTGATAGTGGTCTTGACACTATGGGTGTTGAGAATGCTATTGCGATTCTTAAAGACATGAGCCGGCGCAGACAAAAAAGTATTTGGCTTGTAAGTCACCGTGAAGAATTAGCCGGGCGTGTGCCTAGTGTTCTTAAAGTAATTAAAGAAAATGGATTTACCTCATACTCAACTGCGGTTGACACGGAATAATTTCAAAGAGACACAGAGACAGATAAGTATTAACATGACATCACCACAGAAGGCTAAGGGATCAGGATTTGAGAGAGAAGTTGCAAAGTTTCTTTCTGACCTATATGGCGAAAGCTTTATAAGAGCACCCGGATCCGGAGCTTACATTGGTGGTAAAAATCAGCATAGAACCGCAATATTACATGAGGGACAAGTACGTTCTTTCAAAGGTGATATTGTACCCGGACAAAGTTTCAGTAAAATGAACATTGAATGTAAGTTTTATGCAGATTTTCCTTTTCACTTACTACTTTCAGGTGACTGCAAAGTAATAAATACATGGATTGAACAATTAATGGACGTTGCCGATACAGGTGATGTGAATTTATTGTTTATGAAGTTTAATAGAAAAGGGCGTTATGTTGCCGTGCAATGCGGCTCAACATGGATAACAGACAACTTTGTCTATTATTCGTCAAGCAAGTTTGGCGATTGGCTAATCGTTGAATTTGATGACTTTTTCCTACACAACAGTACATTATTAAAAAGTTATTCAGCAACACCAGACACAACGTCAAATCAAACTGTTATCAATATCCCAACAACATAATCAAATAAAAATTCGTTGTCTTGGCTGCAAGACCTCCTTGAAGATGCGTGTAAGAACGCTGATGGATCTGGAGTAAGCATAGTTAGTGATAACTATGGAATACCGAGAGGGCAATCGACAAAGCGAACCCTCAACAAACTCACCCCTACTTTATCTTTGCGGGGTGAGAAGTGCGTTGCTGAAGAATCAATTGAAAGACCATTGATAGCTTCACTACAGTCCCATAACTTTACAGAGCAA
>Ga0209500_10003466_pt1 | contig 10753 bp, 18 predicted proteins | sample S_140212_EF_Meta_FD_187323 | JGI IMG/M metagenome (GOLD analysis project Ga0209500, IMG submission 187323) | Freshwater microbial communities from Lake Simoncouche, Canada to study carbon cycling - S_140212_EF_MetaG (SPAdes) (version 2) | ecosystem: Environmental > Aquatic > Freshwater > Lake ...
AATATTTGTATGTGACGCGTTTAATGAACTAATATTACCTGTAGAAATTGCTATAATTGAACCTGTCGTTGTAATTCCTCCATTTGCTGTTATTAATCCAGAAGCAGTTACCGCGGCAACAGTTGAATTTCCTGTTACACCAAGTGTTAATGGTGTTGTAATTCCTCCATTTGCTGTTATTAATCCAGAAGCAGTTACCGCGGCAACAGTTGAATTTCCTGTTACACCAAGTGTTAATGGTGTTGTAATTCCTCCAGTTGCTGTTAATAATCCAGTTACTCCTAATGTTCCTCCCATTGTTGAATTTCCTGTTACACTTAAGGCATTCGATACATATAAATTAGCAATTGAAGCACTTGCGGATGACAAATTAGTAAAGGATGCGTTAACAATCGAAGCATTTGTTACAAATAAATTGCTTATTGTTGTATTGCCACTAATAATTGTTGCTGTGCTACTCTTTCCTATTTCAATCGTTGAAGCATTGATACCTATAGACATATTACTACAATCAATAAATGATGTATTAATACCTTTATAAAAAAAACTCATATAACATAATAATATATTTTCTTATAATGTATTCTTATATTAATGTGGAAAGCACCAATTTATCGCAAAAGTTATAAAAAAAAATATGGTTCTAAATGTTTTTTAAATAATTTAAAATATCCAATTTGTAGTCGAGGAAAAATAGATTGTAAAGGTCTAAGAGCAGCAGCATATTATGCTCGACTACAAAATAATAAAAAAATATTAAATAAAACAAAAAAAATATATAAAAAATATAAATGTTAGCATCTATCTTTTGACCACGCACCAATTATTTAATAATTCACATTTTGGGTCCTGTAAACAAACATCAGGTCCATATGTAACACATAAATCATTTATACATTTACCATTATTCCATATACACAAATCTTTTTGAAAACATTGAGTATAATTATTAATATCAGTTGACACATTTATTTTAGAGCAATCTATAGGAGGATCAATACACCTTTTAGTATTATTATTTGCGGCACAACCATAAATAGCACATTGTTCAAACGCAATTTCAGAACAAAGTCCTTCCTTTGTTTTAATTGTTAATAAACAGATTAACAAAAATAAAGCAATTAAAATTTTATATTCATCTTTCATTAAATATAAAGATATAAATTATATATTAATAAAATGTCAAGGGTTCTTTATTTACAAGTCGAACCTGAACTACTTGATTATTATGTAGAAAAGGTAAAAGAACATAATCAATTTGAAAATAATCCTTATCCTAATTCAGGGTTCGATTTAGTTTGTCCTTATGAAGTTACAACAGACCAAACTTTTAAAATGGATTTTAAGGTTAAAGCAGCAATGTATACTCTTCCTTCATTTGTAAGTCATTGTACAAATGATAATCTAAAAGTAAAAGATAAACCAATGGGTTATTATTTATATCCTCGTTCAAGTATTTCTAAAACAGCATTTCGTATGTCAAATAGTGTAGGAATTATTGATAGTGGTTATAGAGGTAATCTTTGTGCTTATTTTGATGTTCTAAATACAAATAATATGAGTACAACTACTATGTATACTGTAGAATCAATGCAACGTCTTGTTCAGATTTGTTCTCCTACTTTGGAACCATTTTATGTTTTTTTAGTAGACCAATTAGATAGTACTGAACGAGGTGTAAATGGTTTTGGTTCATCCGGTATTTAAAAATGTATTTCTTTCTAAAGGTGTCATTATTCCAAATATAACATTTATTTGTGTTTTAATATCAGTCTTATTATAAAATTTAGTAACATACGTATTTACGTGTACACGTTCAGGCATTCGATTAAATAATCTATTAAAAATATAAGGAATATTTCTTATGTAAACATAAAGATTATTTAATAACCAATATTTATCTTCTAATGTTTCATTTCCCATTTGTATTATCCAATAATCGTGATATAAATGATTACATACTTGTTTAGCATTAAAATAACTTATTATATCTTCTGTCAAATACTTGGATTGAGTGCTATACGTATAAGATATTATTTTATGTATAATTTCTGTAGGTAACATACGTATACGTATATTCATATTCATAATTTGTTATATTTATTCTTTAAATAATTCGTTTAAGCGAGAATGAAACATATCATTATTATTTGTTGTTAATGCGTGTTTCATACTTCTTGCTATATGTCTACAATAACAACCACAATTTGATACAAACGACTCATAGTAGGAATCACTATATAATTCATTATAATGAATTTGTTCATTAATATTTTTTATATTAGGTCTTTTATTACAATGTCTATTACAACAATAGCAACGTATTGCTTGTTTAAATAGATTTATTTTAACGTGTTCAGACAAAGCAAAACTATTGTATTGAGGTATTGATGTTGTATAAAAACTGGGTGTTTGATTATGTTTTACATGATCTTCAAATAATATATGACAATTATATCTAAAAACTTTTGTTTTATCTATTTGGTCACACAAGTTTTTCATATATATATTATGTCCTATATAACCATATGAATATATAGTCCTAACAATCTCTATTGGCAATTCTTTTATTAATTCTTTTATTTCTTTTCGTATTTCTTGAGTCATTTTTATAATTAAAAAATTAATATATTTTATATTCAATTTTATATTTTAAATAATTTTATTTTTTTCATCTAAATACATACCAATAATAAAATATACTATAGGGTCGGATGGTTCAAACATATATGTCTCAAATTTCATTTTATTTTTTTTAATCTTACTTTTACTTTCTTTACTTTTACTTTCTTTACTTTTACTTTCTTTATCTTCCATTTGTATATTCCATTTTTCAAGGCATACACACATAATATAGTATATATTATATTTACAATTCATTTTATAACTTTCATATATCGTTAACTTTCATTTATCGTTAACTTTCATACCTACATCCAAACAAGATAATTTAACTTCATTTAAAATTTCATATGCTACACATTCTACATTAGGAGACATATGTATACGTTCAACAATATAATCGTATAAATTTAAATTATTTCTTGACCTATATTTACCATTTAATACGTTGTCTGTAATTTTATTTATTTCTTTTACACCTTTTGCTTTTTTTTCATATACTATTGCTCTACATAAAGGACAATTATTTTTTAATCTAAAATGAGAAATAGTACATTTAATACAAAATGTATGATTACATTCTAATGTTGTTTTTCCTTTCATTGTCTCTAGGCAAATAGGGCATTCATCCTCTTTTTCATTTTGTTCTTTTTGTTCTGTTTGGTCCATTTTATTAGATTAATTGTATAATAATAAATATACTTCAATTTTATATGAGTTGTCCTTATAAAGACGCATTAGGTATTCCTGGTAAAGGTTCTCATACGCATTTTTTTGGTATAGCAATTGTTGATGTTATAATGACAATAGTTGGAGCATTTGTTTTATCTTATTTATTTAAATGGAATGTAGTTTATACAATGATTGTATTATTTTTATTAGGAATTATAGCCCATCGTTTATTTTGTGTAAGAACTACAATAGATAGGTTATTATTCAAAAGTTGATTCAAATGTTTATTTTATAAATTGTATAAAATTGATTGTCAAAAATTACTTATAAATAACAAATTATAAAAATGGATTTCATTGAAAGTCAACTCGAAAATCTATTTAAAAAACATTATTCTTCAAAAGAAAGTTTTTTGAAAAAATATAATGCTTTAAAAGAAAGTGTTGATAATGATAAAGACAATGTTGCTAATGATATTTGTGGTATTCATAGACGACTTATTGAATTACAAAATGATATTAATGATATAAATAATAAACCATCTCTTTTAGTTTATAGAAATTATATTAATAAATGTTATGATGAATGTAACAAAACAAAAAAAGATATATCCTATAATGATAAGATATATTTAGGACATATTTATGTGTTATATATTTTAGTTTGTTTGTTAATTGGTGTTCAAGTCAAAGTTTATTATGGAACCATATAATTATTATTTTATAAATATAATAATTATTATATTTATTTTTATAAAAATTGATTTACATTTTTTTTTTAAAAAAATATTATAAAATGGATTCAGAATTAGAATCAGTTTTAGAATCGGAATTAGATTCAGCATCTCGTAACAAATACTCATTCACGAAAACAATTATTTATACTTTAGTTAATTGTAACGCAACTATATTTGGAGGAGCAGTAAGAGATTTATTTCTACATAATTTTAATGCTACAGCATTTTATGATAGATTTAAAAATAAAAATGATGAAAATGATGATATTGATATTGATTTAATAAAAAAATATAATGACCCTAATATATATCCAGATACCAAAGATCGTCTATTGGTAGCGACTGACGTTGACCTTTTCATTCAAGAAAAAGATTTTACTAAACTTCTAAGGATTTTATCAATAAAATACTTTATTAAAAAACAAAAAGAAATTGATATGAATTATAGATTACTTAATTGTGAAAAAGGTAGATATACTCTTTACAAGGTCGAAGCATTAAATAGTTTTCACGTTTCTGTTAAATTAGATATTATTGTTTCTTCAGAAGGAGAACCATTAATTCCTTTAATGGAAACAGACTTTGATGTAAATCGCTTAATGTTTAATTTAAAACATCAATATTATTTACGAGGTAAATTAGGTGACCAAATATCGTTTCATAATGTTATTGAAAATATTAAACATAAAAGGGCAATTTGTAATCCTGATATTAAACAGTTTCGTCTTGATAAAATGATTCAAAAAGGATGGAATATATCAGTAAATTACAAAATATATAACATTATTCCTTTCTCTATATTGGAAGATAAATGTATTGTTTGTCATTGTGATTTTAACAAAGATTACAATAACAAATATTTATGTATTGTTAGTTTTAAATGTCCTTGTAAATATTATGTTTGTTGTGAATGTATTCAGACAAATGGTGAAAAATTAAATAAATGTGTAATGTGTAGAGAAGATAATTTTGATAATTATGAGAACGCTTTAAAGGAATGGATTTTCTTTAAAAAATACAATCTTTATAGTCCAAAAATATAATAAATATATAAAATTCATTAATGATTAATATAATCATTATATATAATCATAATGATTTAAATATATTTTTATTATTTTATTAATGGAAGTTTTATATAATACCAATAATGGCATAGAGAATATGTGGTATGTTCAAATTGTAGAGACAGAAGATGGTTGTATGTTAAGAACTGTTCACGGTATTAAAAATGGTAAAATGATTACTCACGATACAATAATAGATAAAGGAAAAAATATTGGTAAAAAGAATGAAACAAGCGCTAAAGAACAGGCTATTCTGGAAGCAAAAAGAGAATGGGATAAAAAAATTAAACAAGGTTATTGTGTTGTAAATGGCACATCCACAGTTGCTTTTAAACCAATGCTTGCTTTAGAATTTGACAAAAAAGATATTAAATTTCCTTGTTATATTCAACCTAAATTAGATGGTATTCGTTGTCTCATTTATAAAAAAGATACGATTATATTTCAATCTAGACAAAATAAAATATTTGAACCTTTTACGCATTTATTACCTGAATTAGAAAAGATTTTTTCATTATATCCTGATATTATTTTGGATGGAGAATTATATTGTCACGGACTAGGTTTTGAAAATGTTACAAGTATGGTAAGAAGAGCAAAAGTTCGGCATCCTGATATTGATAAAATTAATTATGTTATTTATGATTGTATTAATAAAATGAAATATGATGAACGTATGAACCTTTTGTCTCCTTTTATGTTTAAGAATGTATTTTTTATTGAGACAATTGTGTCACATACTCTAAAACATATTGAAGATTCTCATACTCATTATACTAAAGATGGTTATGAAGGGATTATGATAAGGTCTAATGGTCTTTATAAACAAGGACGTTCTAAAGATTTATTAAAATATAAGAAATTTTTAGATAAAGAATATGAAGTGATTGACCATCATGAAGGAACAGGAACTCACGCAGGAACACCTATTTTTATTTGTAAAACAACTTGTAATAATACTTTTGGTGTTACAATGAATGGACCAATTGAAACAAGAAAAGAAATGTTTAAACACGTTACAGATTATTATGGAAAAATGTTAACTGTTAAATATCAAGAATTATCTGTAGATGGTATTCCTCGCTTTCCTATTGGACTAGCATTTAGAGATTATGAATAAAAATTGATTTGGTAATATAAATATATTTATAGTTTTAAAAAATGTCAATCGTCAATTATTTTGGAAAAATCAAATCAAAATATGAACCGTTTGAATATCCTTATGTGTATAAAGGTAATAAATGTACGTATAATCATAATAATACACAAATTAGTCATCGTGACAGCGTTAGCGGCGAATGGAGAATTCTTATTAGTAATAAAGAAAATGAACACAAATATAATTTACTACGCTCCCAGCTTCAAACGCGTGGTGTAATTGAAACAAATATATGTGTAAACAACATTAATGAAACATTTCATTTATGTTTAGATAAAATAAATGAGTTTATTTTTAGCATTAACACAATAGATAACATTGATATTGCCCCTCCATTAAATATGATTGAAATACTTATATTAAAAATATCAGGATTAGATTTACACGTAAAACATTTGGATAAAACGAATAAGCCTTTAATGGATGATATGACTCTTTTACAAAATAAATTAATTTTAATAGAAACTCAAATTAATTTATATAAAAAAAAAGAAGAAATCAGAGACGAACTCAATGAATGTTTTAGAAAACAAACTGAAGAGGCAAATGAAGGAATTAAAGAACTTAAAGAAATCAGAGACGAACTCAATGAATGTTTTAGAAAACAAACTGAAGAGGCAAATGAAGGAATTAAAGAACTTAAAGAATATTTCGAAGAATTCAAGGACGAACTTAAAGAAAATTTTAAACCAATTGTTCCATTAAATATAGAAACAAAAGATATTCATTACACCACATTGGTTACAACCCAAAAGAAACAAGAATTTATTTCAACTATGAAACCATATATTAAAAAACTTAAACAAGTAAATGAACAAGTAGTTGAACAAGTAGTTGAACAAGTAGAAAATATACAAATTATAAATGATGTAGAAATAGATTATTGTTTAAATTTATGTGTATTTTGTATATTTGTTTGTTCTTACTATATAATTTGTATATTTGTTTGTTCTTACTATATAATTAATTTATAAACTTTTATAAAATTATAAAATTGATTCAAATATTTTTATTTAAAATACTTGTTATAAAAAAATGATTCTCTCTATTGAAGGCAACATTGGTTCAGGCAAATCTACCTTTGTTAAGTTATTAAAAGAACATTACGCAGGACGAGAAGATATTTGTTTTCTTCAAGAACCTGTAGACCAATGGTTATCTATTAAAGATGATGAAGGTAATATTTTACAACATTATTATAAAGACCAAAAAAAATATTCATTTGCTTTTCAAATGATGGCATATATTTCTCGTCTTGTTATTCTTAAAGATGCTATAAATAATCCAAAATATAAATATATTATTACTGAACGTTGTCTTCATACAGATAAATATGTATTTTGTAAAATGCTTTATGATGATGGATTAATTAGTAGTATAGAATATCAAATTTATAATAAATGGTTTTATGAATTTGATAATAGTAAATATACAGTTGTTTATTTGCGTTGTGAACCTCAAGTGGCGTATGAAAGAGTTTTGACTAGGGGGCGACCAGAAGAGACAATTCCCTTGGAATATTTGGAAAAATGTCATAGATATCACGAAGAATGGTTACAAATGAATGATGTAATTAATGCGAATGTAGATATTCATAAACATCCTGAAATATTAGATAAATGGTTTGATATCATTAAAAAAATGATTAATTAAATATTAATAATATATTAATGTCATTCATTTTGGACCAACTTGGTTTTGCCGCGGTTGATCTGGCTGTTGAAAAAGCAGAAAATCAAATAACATTTGTAAATTTTATAGCCCAAGCAATGCCTTTAAATATTCTTACATTAATTGAGGGTTGTTCTCAGAATTTTGGATTTTTATTTGGAGTCAAACAAATAAATAATACACATAAAAAAGATGCGTATTTAATTTTATATGATTATTTGGTAGAAAAAAATGTAATTAAACAAAAAACTGGAGTAGCTACTTTTTTTATATTATCTAAAGTTTATACAGTTAATCGTAATTATGATATGAAAAATTTAAAAAATGTAATTGAAAACGATAAAAATAATAAAAAATATCCAGAATTATTAAATTGTTTTACGATAAATCATATGAAACTAATTAATTTTTTAAAAAATTATATGTATAAAGCTGAAAACGAATATAAAGTATTGACAACAGGGGGAAAGAAAACAAAATCAAAAAGAAGATCAAGAAGATTAAAAAAAGTAAAAGAATTATTTTAATTAATATTTAAAATAATAAATGATTAATTTATTAATGAAGACACTTGTATTATTTGTATTTCATCAATATAATAAACGTGTAAAAAACTTTATAAAATGTATTTTTTATGATGAAAATATTGATTTTATTGTTATATCAAATGGTCCAAAAATTATTTGGTAGCACAATAAACACATGTTGTGACCCATTACATAAATCACACGTTCAATCTTATATTTTTTCTATGAATAAAGAAACATGTTCTTTTTTAATTAATTGTGGTATATTCAGTAAGAATTATGTTAAAACATTTTTAGAAGCTGTATGGAATAAAGAGGTTTTAATGTCTCAAAAAAATAATACAAAACGGATGGAATATTGGTTCATTATTACCTTATTATAAAGATATTGATTTTACATTTAAAATTAAACCAATTGATTTTATTTTTTTAGATGATATTATGTATAACCAATATAGAGGTTCATTATGGAATGAACAACAACTTATATTTATTAAAGGAAATAGAATTAATATTTAATTTATAAAATTGATATTAAAATTATATATACATAAAATGTAATTATGGAATATACTAACCACACAAAAATAATGTTGTTAGAAAAGTGTAAAATTTTAAATATTAAGGGTTATAAATCCAAAAATAAAACAGAATTAATTAAATTAATTGAATCCTCTCTAAAAATAGTTGATCCCATAAAAAATATTCATACAGATGATTTAAAAAGTTCGATAAAATATATTGATTTATTTTGTGGTATAGGCAGTTTTCATTATTCATTTAAAAAATTAGGATGGAAATGTGTTATGTCGTGTGATATAGATGTTTCTGTAAAAGAAACCTATAAATTAAATTATGATATTCTTCCTCTTGGCGATATAACAACAATTAAACCGTCAGACATTTCATCATATGACATTTTATGCGCTGGATTTCCTTGTCAACCATTTAGTCAATGTGGTAACCATAAGGGGTTTGAAGATAAAAGAGGAACATTATTCTTTAATATTATGAAATTTATTGAGTTTCATAAACCTAAAATAATTATATTTGAAAATGTTCAAGGGTTATTAAATCATGATAAAGGTAAAACATTTGAAAAAATCAAATTATGTATTGATAAAGAACACTATACAATCACATATAAAATATTAAAATGTAGTGATTTTGGTCTACCTCAAATGAGAAAAAGACTTATTATAATTGGAGTTAAAAATGATATACCAATTGTTAAACATATTGATAAATTACTCATATGCGACGAATATATTAAACAAAGCACATTATCAGAACTTCTTGGAAAGAATTTTGAAAAAAAAATTGCGTATACAATTAGATGTGGTGGGAAAAATTCACCTATAAAGGATAAACATAATTGGGATGGTTATATAGTGGATGGGAAGGAATATAGGTTAACATTGGAAGATTGTTTAATGATTCAAGGGTTTAATCCTGATTTTAAACTATGTGGAAATAATAAAAATAAATGGAAACAAATTGGAAATACTATTCCTACTATATTCACGGAAATAATTGGACTAAACTTAAACAAATATATACATTTATTATAATTCTTTTATTAAATCATCGTAATTTAATTTATATATTCTATCATCCTTCTTTTTTGGAGTACATGTTATTATTTTTCTTTTTGAACTTTCTCTAAATCGTAATTTTGATGGATAATCATTTGATAAGGTTAGTAAAATAAATAGTTGTGGTATATATGTTAAGCTCCAATCATCTTGTGTCCATCTTTCACGACAAGTTGTTTTACAACTAATAACTTTAAATAATGATATTGACTCACCTACATTAATATTTGTTCCAACTACAAAATCTATAATATGATAACATTTATCTTTTATATTAAACCCAATAATAATTCCTAAATTATTTATAGTAACCTGTTGTTTATATTTAATATCATGATAGTTCAGCATTTTTACCAAAATTTCATTTTCTAAAAAATCTCCATTTTTTTGATTGGATGATTGATGTAATGATATTGATTTATTGTATAATTGTATGAGGCCATCATCACTTATTTTAGGTGCAATATCTTTTAATTCTTTAAGAATTAAAGATTGTTTATATGTTTTATTTTGTTCTATTTTTTCTTTTACATAATTGTTATCCATGTTTACAAGTAAATTATTTTAATAATAAATAAATCATTTCAATTTTATAATTTTTTCCATTAACTTTTCTCTCTCTGAAAAATAATTTGGAAGGTCGGTTGACTAAAAAAAGAACGGGCAGAAAAACAGAAAAAAGGAACGAAAAAGAACAGTTATAT
>Ga0209500_10003468_pt1 | contig 10751 bp, 9 predicted proteins | sample S_140212_EF_Meta_FD_187323 | JGI IMG/M metagenome (GOLD analysis project Ga0209500, IMG submission 187323) | Freshwater microbial communities from Lake Simoncouche, Canada to study carbon cycling - S_140212_EF_MetaG (SPAdes) (version 2) | ecosystem: Environmental > Aquatic > Freshwater > Lake ...
CGGCGCCGAAACGACGCACCAAGAGCGGAAGGCTCGAGCCGACGACGGTTCCCACTGAAAGCGCGATCGTCATCGAGATTCCGACCACTGCGCCAAGTTTCCACATCGTTGCCTCGGGGTGCTGCAGGTACTCGATGCCCGCGACCACTCCGCCCACCAGCAAGCCGCAGATCGTTCCGTTCACCATGCCCACGATCGCCTCACGGCGCACCAGGCGCAGCGCCGATCCCTCGCGCACCTCGTCGAGCACGATGCCGCGCAGAGTGACCGCCAGCGACTGTTGCCCAGCGTTTCCTGCTTGATTGGCGATCACCGGCATGATCACCGCAAGAAACGCAATCGAAGTAATGAGCCCGTCAAACTGCAGCACCACGATGGCTGCGATCGAGCTGGTGAAGAGATTGACGAAGAGCCAAGGCAGACGCCCGCGCAACTTGTCCGCGACGCTGGAAAACACCGCTTCCTGTCGACCTGCACCGAACATCGCCTGCGCATCTTCGGTGCCTTCTTGGCGAATGGCGTCGACGACATCGTCGACGGTGATGACGCCGAGCATGCGGTCTTCGTCATCGACGACGGGCAGCACGAGGTAGTCGTACTTCTCGAACTCACGCGCGACATCTTCGCGGTCGATGTTGGGTTTCACCGCGTCGACGCGCTTCTCCGAAATCGCGATCACGCGCTGCGCGGGATCGGCGAGCAGCAGCGCGCGCATGGTGGCGCGTCCCTGCAGACGGCCGCGCCAATCGACAACGAACACATAGAGCCAGTCTTCGCCGAGCGATTCGGCGCGGCGAATTGCCTCAATCGCTTCGCGCACCGACATCGAATCGCGCACCGCGAGATAGTCGGTCGTCATCATGCCGCCCGCGCTGCGCTCGGGATACTCGAGCAATCGGCGGAACTTCACCGCCTCGACCTTTCCCAGCGTTCCTAACAAGCGATCGCGCGACTCGTCGGTCAGGTTCTGCAAAAGATCGGTGGCGTCATCGGGAGCCATTTCCTCGATCAACTTGCCCGCGTACGACGGATCCTCTTCGATGAGATCCTCGAGCACGCCCACCGCCAGCGACGGATGCATGTGCGCAAGCGCCTCGGCTGCGCTCTCCGTTTCCATCTCCTCGATGAGTTCGACGGCGGCCTCACCGATCTGCTCGAGCGTATCGGCGGCGTCAGGCGCTTCCTGCTGCTCAACAGCGTCGGCGAGTTCGGGCAAATCGACGGTGATGGCGTTGAGAAGCTCGTCAACGCGCTCGTCCTCGGGCGACGGCTCGTTGACTTCAATGATCGAATCGCCGCGTCGCACATCCTCAATCGGCGACGGCTCGCCACCAGAAGCTCTGCGGCGCTGCTCGTCGTTTGGGTCGAGTTCGTTGGGACGGTCCGAGGCCATTGGTCGAGTGTACCGAAGGTCCGTCGCGCGGCTCATCACCAAATCGGCGAGAATCGTCGCGTGCCCGATCCGATCCATATCGAAGATCCAACCGACCCGCGGCTGTCCCCATTTTGTGACATCCGTGAGCGCGAACTCGCAGCGCGCGAAGGGCTTTTCATGGGTGAAACGATGATCGTCCTCGAGGCGATGCTGCTGCGCGCGGCGGCGATCCACTCAGTGCTCGCCAGCCCGCGCATGCTCGCGCGCACAATGGAATTGATGGACTTCCATCACTGCTCCGCGCCGCTCTATACCGCAAGCGATGAGACCATCGAAGCGCTCACGGGAATCGACCTTCACCGTGGCGTGCTCGCCGTCGCGCAGCGTGCGGCGTTCGAGCCAATCAGCATTGACGCCTACGCGCCCGCCGTGGCTCCGCGAACCGTGCTCGTCTGCGAGGACATCAACAACATCGACAACATCGGACAGCTCTTCCGCATCGCCGCCTCGTTCGCCGTTGACGCCGTGCTGCTCAGTCCTACTTGTCATGACCCGCTTTACCGCAAGAGTCTGCGGGTTTCGACGGGGAACGCCCTCAAGGTCCCCTCCATCCGCGCCGCCCGTTGGCCAGACGACCTCGGCCGCTTCTGCACGCGCTTCGATCTCACCCTAGTCGCAACCGCAATTCAGTCCTCAGTTGCACTGCGGTCGATCGTGCCGCCCGCGCGGGTCGCGGTCGTGGTCGGCAATGAAATGAACGGGGTGAGCGCGCAGACTCGGGCGATTTCATCGCATATTGCCCGCATTCCCATGGCTTCTGCCGTCGACAGTTTGAATGTCGCCGTCAGCGCCGCCATCGCGCTCGACCACTTCTCCCAGGGCGAACGGGTCTAGCCGGCGCGGACGGAAACGCGCCCGGATTTCCCTCACGGAATTGGAAAAGATTCTCGAACCTCGACTTCATGGTCGCGTATGCCACGAGCCATGCGCGCGCCGCCTCGTCCATTCGACGAGGGTCCGGAACTGCGGGCGGGAACGAACCACATGCCTTCTTGATCAAGCAGCCACCGTCGCATTGACGCGCGTATTGCCCTGTATCCGAAGGCGAAAGGAACGATCGCCATGAAGCATCTCACTCGCTCGATCACAAAAACCAACTCGCTCCAGCAGACTCACTTTCTTGCGCTCATCGGCGCTTGCGCCCTGCTCACTGCTACGCCAGCAATGGCACTGGCGCTCGCGCCTTCGACCGACGGGGTGGCGCGTGCGGTGAACACCACGCAAACCGCAGGAAAATCCACTGCACGCCGCCTCGCCGACGAACTTTCTCATGCCTTCCGTGACGCCGCCAAGACGCTTGCGCCAAGCGTGGTGACCATCAACACCACCTCGACCAAGCTCGACGATCGTGGACGCGCGCAGCATGGAACCGGAACTGGCGTGGTGATTTCGCGCGACGGCTACATCGTCACGGCGAACCATGTTGTCGCCGACGCCGATGAAATCGAACTGGTTCTCAACGACGGCCGATCCGCCAAGGCAACTGTGATTGGACTTGATCCGGGAACCGACATCGCCGTGCTTCGAACTGAAGAAAGCGGCCTGATTCCTGCTGGTTTCGCCGATAGCGACGCGCTCGAGCCCGGTGAGTGGGTCGTCGCAATCGGCGCACCCTTCGGACTTGAGCGCACCGTCACCGCAGGAATCGTGAGCGCCAAGGGGCGCAGCGATGTCGGCCTGGCAACCTTCGAGAACTACATTCAAACTGACGCCGCCATCAATCCTGGCAACTCGGGCGGACCGCTTGCCAACCTTGATGGCGCCGTCATTGGCATCAATTCGGCCATCTCCAGCCGCGGCGGCGGAAACGACGGCATCGGCTTCGCGGTGCCGAGCTCAGTGGTTCGCCGCGTGGCCGATTCGATCATCGCCACCGGACGAGTGGCGCGTGGATATCTCGGCATTGGTGTGCAACCCGCCGACGCGGAAATGCTCGCGGGACTCGGCATCGCCAAGGACGCGGGAGTGGGAGTGCTCGTGAATCGAGTCGAGGACGATTCACCTGCGGCCAAAGCGGGAATCGAGCCCGGTGACCTCATCACCAGCATCGCAGGGCGCTCGGTCCACACCCCGGGCGAACTGGTTGCGACCATCAGCGAAATCGCTCCCGGAAGTGAAGTCGACCTTCGCGCGATCCGCAACAGCGACGAGCGACGGATGCGTGCAACGCTTGCGGAACGACCCGATGGCAGCGCTCCGCAAGCCGAGCGAAACTCAGCCGCCAAACCGAGCTCGGCTTCGGTGAAACTTGGAATGGTGCTGCGCGAAATCAGCGCGGACGAACTCGCGGCCCTAGGTGCTGCGGCGAATATGGGCGCTGCGGCGAATATGGGCGCGGAAACAGGCGCTGTTCTCGTCGAAAGCGTCAACGCCAACAGCCCCGCGGCCGATGTGGGAATCGCGCCCGGCGATCTGATCCGCCGCCTCGGTGCCCACACCGTGCACACGCTGAAGCAGGCGCAATCCGCGCTCAAAGAAATTGCGGCAGACGCAGCGGTTCCCGCGTTGGTCGAGCGCCAAGGCCAATCCAGATTCGTGCTGATCCGCGCCGCACCGACCTCGTCCGATACCCGCCGCTAACCGGCTCAAGATCTCTCAATCGCGTGTCATGTTGGCACGCAACGCTGCGCGCGAAGCCCCCACGCCGCAGCGTGTCCGCCCTGGTTCTACTCGGTAGCCAGGGCGGACTTTTTTTTCGTGCATCGCCCCACCCATCCAAGCGACTACCCTCTCCGACCTCGTGGTCACGCCCCCGACCGATTCCCACCACACGCTGCTGCTCGACAGCACTGTGGCACCCAAGTTTCCTCATCGAGTGCGCTTCACCCGTGGAGCGTTCGACGCGGCAAATCCGGCGCTGCGCAATCTGTTTGCCGCAGACGAAGCCATCGCGACTCGACGCGCAGTCGTGCTGATCGACGACGGTGTCGCCCGTGCGCACGGCGATACGCTCGAGACGAAACTGCGCGCGTATTTTGCCGCCCACGCGACCTCGATGCCCGTGATCGCGAAAATTTGCGTGGTGCCCGGCGGTGAGGCGGTGAAGCAAGACACGCGCGTCTGCGACCTCGTCGTCGAACTTGTGGAGAAACACCGCATTTGCCGCAAGAGTTTCGTCATCGCCATTGGTGGCGGCGCGATGCTCGACGCTGTCGGCTTTGGAAGCGCCATTGCCCATCGCGGGGTCCGTCTGGTCCGTCTTCCCACGACCGTGCTCGCGCAAGACGACGCGGCGATGGGCGTGAAAAACGGCATAAACCGCTTTGGAAAGAAGAATTTCGTCGGCGCCTTCGCCGTTCCCTTCGCGGTCCTCTGCGACGAGCTCCTCCTTGAAACCCTTCCCGATGCTGTGTTTCGCGCTGGTTTCAGTGAGGCGGTCAAGATCGCGCTGCTCAAGGATCCGGCGTTCTTCGCCGAAATCGAGCAAAACGCCGAGCGAATCGCTGCGCGTAATCTCGATGCCGCCAGCCCGGTCATTCGTCGCAGCGCGGAACTGCATCTACGCCACATCGCTGACGGCGGTGATCCATTCGAAAGCAACGCCGCGCGCCCGCTCGATTTCGGTCACTGGGCCGCGCATCGACTCGAGTCGATGAGTGACTACGCAATTTCGCACGGTGATGCCGTCGCGCTCGGACTTCTGCTGGACTGCCGCTATTCAAATCTCATGAACTCGAAGGCCGAAGGCTGGCTCAGTGACGCCGATCACGCCCGCATCTGCGCCTGCATCAAGCGACTCGGACTTCCGACGCACCACCCGCTTTTCGCCGACCAAGACGCGCTTCTGCGCGGCCTCGACGAATTTCGCGAGCATCTCGGCGGAACGCTGACCATCACCATGCTCAGAGGAATCGGACGAGGTGTTGAGATCCACGAGCTCGACACCGCACTCGTGCGCGCCGCCGCCACCGAACTCGCGTAACAACCTCTGCCGCGTAGGATGCGCCCCATGCCCAGCAGCACGCCGCCACCGATCACCAAGCGCGCCGTCGTCGATCGCTATTTTCTCGAGCATCGAGCGAAAGCGATCGACCTCGCCGCTTTCTTCGACCGCGTCGATCGCGCGCAAGGAGACGGAGCCGACGACTTTCGCGTGAAAGCGCTGGAAGCATGCTGCCGTGTTCTCCTCGATGGAAAGCCCGAGCGCGCACGCCGCGTGCTTGAACTACTGAGCGATCACACAACCGAACCAATCGCGAAAGCCTCCACCAAGGGCGCAACCGGCGCAATGGGAGGCGTCTGATGTACATCGATCCGCATGTTCACATGGTGAGTCGCACGACTGATGACTATCAGCGTATGGCGCTCGCGGGATGCGTCGCGATTACTGAGCCGGCGTTTTGGGCGGGCTACGACCGCAGCTCTCCGCAGGGCTTTTTTGACTACTTTCGACAGCTCACTGACTTCGAGCCCAAGCGCGCGGCGCAGTATGGGATCCGCCACCATACATGGCTGTGCATCAATCCGAAGGAAGCCGAGGATCCGGTCTTCGCGAAGGAAGTCATCAAGCTCATCCCGCAGTTCCTGAAGTGCGAGAGCGTGCTTGGCATCGGCGAGATCGGCCTCAACAAGAATTCGCGCAACGAGCTCGAGATCCTTGACGCGCACCTCACCCTCGCCGCTGAGCACAATTTGCTTGTGCTCGTGCACACTCCGCACCTTGAGGACAAGCTCAAGGGCACGAAGCTCATCATGGACGCGATCCGCAACCACGCGCGGCTCGACCCATCGCGTGTGCTCATCGATCATGTCGAGGAGCACACGGTTCGCCATGTGCTCGACCGTGGATTTTGGGCGGGAATGACGCTGTATCCCGACACCAAGTGCACGCCGCAGCGCGCCGTCGACATCTTCGAGATGCACGGCACCGAGCGCCTGTGGATCAACTCCGCTGGCGACTGGGGCCAGAGCGATCCGCTTGCCGTGCCCAAGACGCAGATCGAAATGAAGGCCCGCGGCCACACGCTCGAAAGCGTGCGCAAGGTCAGCTTCGACAATCCGCTCCAATTCCTCTCGCAGTCCGGAAGGTTCCGCATCGCATGAAACGCCCACTCATCGGTCTCTCCGCAGATTTCGTCGACGGTTACGCGCGTGTTCGCCACACTTATCTCGATATGGTCGAGGCTGCGGGCGGGATCCCTTTGATCCTTCCGCCGCGCGCCGAACTGTGCGCCGCGATGCTCGACCGCGTCGACGGCGTGATCATGACTGGCGGCAGCGACATCGATGTTTCGAAGTTCGGCGTGCCGCTGCATCCGAAGGCCGAATGCATGGCGCCCGAGCGCCAGGACGCGGAGTTCGCGCTGCTGAAGGAACTCGACGCGCGCCCCGACAAGCCCGTGCTCGGCGTCTGCCTCGGCATGCAAATGATGGGCTTTCACCGCGGAAACGCGATGATTCAGCATCTTGCCGATGTGCTCCCCAACGCCGACCGCCATCGCAATGACGCCGTGCACTCCGTCGACGCCTCGCGTGGATCGCCGCTTGCATCGGGTGCGGTGCGCTCGTGGCATCACCAAGCGCTCGCCGAAGCGCATGGTTTTGAGATCATCGCGCGCTCCGACGACGGCGTGATCGAGGCGATCATCGATCCCAAGCGACGCTTCTACATCGGCGTGCAGTGGCATCCCGAGCGCACGGAGTCGGACGAAACTGGACTTGATGTGATGCGAGCGTTGGTCGACGCCGCAAGATAGTTCGGCGCGCAATCCGCCGTTTCATCGGCAACGCTCGGTCCATCGGGCCTGCAGTAGCTTCGAATCATGCCTCGTAACAACGACCATCCGCGCAGCATTCACTGCCCTCGCTGCGGCTACCAGCTCGAGAGTTCGATCGCAGCAAGCGAGGCTCGAGGCGAGGACCAAGGTCGCTGTAGCGAATGCGGCCTCGAGCTCGCATGGTCGTCGTTGCGCGAGGTACAGACCGATCCGATCTGGTTTGTTGAGTCACGCATCGCACCGCGCCACCTGCTCCGCCGCGCCGTCGAGACGCTGGTGATGTGCGTGCGCCCCTTTGCATTTTGGACACGCATCTCGATGGGAATTCCGCTGCGCATGCGCGGTTTGCTCGCGTTTCTCCTCGTAGTCGCATTGGTCGGGCACAGCATCGGCGTGGGCGGGCGAGTCATTCGTAACACCCGCTACAACTGGCTCAAGCGCACGCATCCAACCGCGAATCTACTCTTCGCCATCGTGTCGCCAGCCTCGAATCACTTCGCGTCGACCATCATCGACACCTACGCCCGTCTGGGAACCACTGACAATGTAGGACTCGCGATGGCATTCGTTCGAGCCGCGCTGCTCGAGGGCGACATGGTGCTCACCTCGACAAAAGATGGGCAACCGACCTTCCGCGTCGCCTTCGCCCGGGCTCCGTGGTTGGTCGATCCGCCCACAACGCGGCGGCTTCTCGCGGGCGCGCTTGTTCCAATGACTGCGCCGCTCCTGTTGCTGCTGCTTCCGATTTCGTTGGGGCGCGCCCGCGTGCGCCGCGCCCACATTGTGCGCGCGTGTGCGTATTCGACCGCGCTCGTGCTTCCTTGCTTCGTGCTGGCCATCTACGCCACCCATGCGGACTGGTACATGACCGTCGGCACGACCAATCTGCTCGGCCGACTCGAACCACATGTCATCACCATCTTTGCCGCGGCGATCGTGGTTGTTTGGATGTCGGCCATTTCATCGCGCTATCTGCGGATGTCCCATCCAATCGCCGTCGGCTGCGCGTGCACCACCATCGCAACGCTGATTTCCCTCATGACGTCGGCCGCGATGTTTGGCGCGCTCTGAGCGTCACTTCGCGTGCGCACTCTTCAGATGTGTGCGCAGCGCGTCGCCGCCAAAATTCGCGTGAGGATCGCTCCACACGCAGTGCACATGCGATGCGTCGGCGTTGGTTGAGTCGTACTCGATCGTGAAGCACGGACTCGTGAGCCGGTAGTAATGCGCCTTGTCGAGCTCAGTCTCGCCAACAAACGCAAACGCGAGCTTGCCTCCGAACTTCTCTCGCCACTCGCGCAGCTGCGCGCCAACAACACCCTCGTCAAGCAAACCCGCGTGCGTCGCCAGAAGCTTGTCGATGAGCTTCTTCTGCGCATCGGTCATCGTGTCGCGCATCACGCCGCGCATGTCGGGCTCCTTGGCGTCGGAGCCAACTGCCCACATCACATCGGCGGGGGTAGCGTCCATGATTCGTGCCGTCTTGCGCTGCGCGTCATCAAATGATTTCGCGAGTGCGAACGCAACTTCGACCGCCGCGCCGAGTGGACGCTTTCCTTTGTCTGCACCGCTATCGGCCATCGCGGGAAACGAACCCGTGAACGCCGGCGTCACCGTCACCACACCATCGACGCACGCCGCGTTGAGCACGAAGTGATGCCCTTCGATTTGAAACGCCCACGCGGAATCGGTCGGTAAACCAAAGAAGAAGACCGCATACAAATCGTCGCCGTAGGTCGGCGGCGTTGTTCCGCGCTCCTTCTCGTAAACTGCGTTCATCGCCTCAATTTTTCTGATCAACCGCCACTGCTCACGGCCGGCGGTGGACAGAAATGCGTCGGTGAGCGCGAGTGCCGCCCGCTTGGTGTCGGCATCCATGTCGCGGATATACAGACCAGGCCGCGCGTCGCGGGTAAAGATCCACTTCGTCCGTTCACCATCGTCGAGCGAACGCAGTGCGACTGCGCGCTCCTGCTCCGACAGCGAACGCACGAACGCTTCCGCCGAAACAGTTTGCGTCGTCTGCGAGCTCGGCCGATCGGGCGCGAACATGGCCAACCCAGCAACAAGCGAAAGTCCAGCGACGAAGGCAGTTCTCATACGCATGGCGCCAATCCTCGCAGGAACTTTGCCACAATGGAAGGCGTGACGCGTCCCACCGCCCAACTTGCCTACTGCACCAATGTCCATCCGGGCGAGACGCTCGCTCGCACCAAGTCGATGCTCGATCAGCACGCCGTGCGAGTCCGCGCGCTCGCCGCTCCCGACGAAATGCTTGGTATTGGGCTTTGGCTCTCTGCACAAAGCGCGCGCGAACTTTTGCTCGAGGCCGATGGAATCGCGCGATTTCGCGACTGGCTGCGCGAACGCGCGATTGCCGTACGCACAATCAACGGCTTTCCCTACGGCGATTTCCATGGCGAAACCGTGAAGACGCGCGTGTATCACCCGCATTGGGCCGATCCAAACCGATCACTGTTCACGCTCGACCTCGCCAAGATTCTCGCGCAACTCGTCGAGCCCGCAACGCCGACCGCGTCCATTTCAACCGTCCCACTCGGATGGCGCGCGGACTTCACCAATCAAGGTTGTGGTGCGAGCGTTGGACTCGCCGCCGCGCAGCTCGAGTGGATCGCCGAGAAACTTGCCGAAACAGAGGATGCAACGGGCGTCCGCATCACGCTCGACCTTGAGCCTGAGCCGGGATGCCTGCTCGACCGCGCCGAGCATGTCGTCTCGCTGTTTGATCAGTGCTTCAATACCGAGCAATCCCGCAGATATCTCGGTGTCTGTCACGACATCTGCCACAGCGCCGTCATGTTTGAAGAACAGGATGACGCGCTCGAGCTCTACGCGAAAAACTCTGTGCGCGTTGGAAAAATCCAAGTGAGTGCGGCACTCAGTTGCGCGGGCGCACCGAAGGAGCTTGCGGAACTCGCGCAATTCGCTGAGCCACGCTACTTGCACCAAACCTGCGTGCTTGCTGGCAACGGCGATGTGCAGTTCTTCGAGGACCTCGACCTCGCGCTCGAAGCGATGCCCGACGGCCCGTGGCGCACTCATTTCCATGTCCCTGTGCATCTCGAAGAAATTGGCCGCCTAAGCACGACAGCGCGGCAGATTCCGCTTGCGCTCGCCGCCGCATCGAAGGTTGATCCGCCGTGCTTCGAAGTCGAAACTTATGCATGGACGGTGTTGCCGATTCATCTGCGCGAACGCGATCTTTCTGCGGGCATCGCGCGTGAACTCCTATGGACACGCGCCGCACTCGAGCGCGCCGGCTACCAGGTGCACGCGTGAGCGAGGGCCGCGTACTTGACGGGCGCGTGCGCGACGGACACGTGCGCGCTTGGCTGGAGATCATGCGCATCTCGAATCTCCCGACGGTTCTGTCGAACGCCATCGCCGGGGCTGCGTTGGGATTGATCGTTTCGAGCCACGATGATTCGCCGCGCGCTCTGTTTACGCTTCTATCGCCGCAATTGGCGTACTTGGGTGGCATGGTGCTCAACGACGCGTTCGACGCGCCCACCGACCATCGCGAGCGCCCGCATCGGCCGATTCCCAGCGGGCGCATCGCGCGCAACCATGCGTTTGCT
>Ga0209500_10003469_pt1 | contig 10747 bp, 11 predicted proteins | sample S_140212_EF_Meta_FD_187323 | JGI IMG/M metagenome (GOLD analysis project Ga0209500, IMG submission 187323) | Freshwater microbial communities from Lake Simoncouche, Canada to study carbon cycling - S_140212_EF_MetaG (SPAdes) (version 2) | ecosystem: Environmental > Aquatic > Freshwater > Lake ...
GCAGAATCCAATTCGCAGGTTCGACAACCAGCGTGTTGTAGGTCGTCTTGATGAACTCAACATCGCGGAACACCTGGAAGTGCCGGCGCAACGCCCAAATCACCAGCGAGGTTTCGTCCTGCTGAATCGGCAGCACCCGTTGTCCGTCCACCACCGCCGGATGCCAGCTCGAAGCCAGCGTGCCCGATGGGTTGTACTTGTGAAGGAAATAGCCATCCTTGCTGATCACCCGTTCGCAGAAGCGAAAGAAGTTGCGCGACAACTCGCCGTGCCCCGCCAACACCAACGCGTGGGAAACCAGCGCGCCGTCGCGTGGCCACATGTACGAGTAGGTGTCGCCGGCGAAGTGGGTGATGTCATAGTCGTTGGCCGCAATGATCGCGCCGTTGTTGTCGATCTGGGTGCGGCAGATGATCTGACTGCGCACGAACATGTCGCGCAGGCGCTCGGGAAGCGGAGACAGGTCGAGCGGCTCCTTGAGCGCCCACAGCCGCCAGTACGCCTCGGTGCGATCCATCATGCGCTGCGGAGTCTTCGCGCGCACCTTCTCGTTCAGCGCGAGCACGGCCTCGTGGGTTCGGCCAGCAGCGAGCCAGCAATGCAGCGAGCCTGAACCCCAGGCCGACAGCGCAACAGCGAAACCAACGGTGGAATCAACCGATCCCTGCGCAATGGCGTGGCGCGAGAGCAGTCCATCTTCGGCATCGCGCCAAGTTCCTTCGGCATCGCCGATGCGCTTGGCGCCCGTGGCCCAGTAGTCAACGCCGAAACGCCCCGACGAACATCCGTTGATGAGAAAGTAGACATTGTCCTTGTAGTGAACAAGGCCGCCCGACTGCGGGTCGTACATGACGGTGTCGCCCACCGGCGATTCGTTCACGCTGATGTCATGGTGAAAGAACACGCGCACATCGCGCGGCTTGCCCATGATGTCGGTCACGACCACGCGGCGAAAGTAGACAGGGCTCCAGTAGTCGACGGCGTCATTGCAAACCAGTTCGATCCCGAGCCGCTCGTGGCGCAGGCGAACCTCGGTGACCATGGTGTCCGGCTTGTAGCGAAGGTCGCGAGTCCATCCTGGCGAGTCGATCCACGCGAACTGGCCATCAGCCCAGACGCCGAAGCGCTGCATGTGACCGCCGGTGTGGTTGGGCTGGCCAACATGGGGCCAGTAGATGTCGCGCAGTCGGTACTGGTCGTCGAAGGCGACGAGCATTTCGCCGTTGCCGACGGGGATATTGCGGGGCATGCGCGGTTCTCAGATCTTTGGATTCAATTGGGACGAAACTCTCACAACAGCGCACGCGCGGTCATGCTTGCGGGAACGATTCAATCGAGCTCAGCCATCGCCCATCGCGACGACGCGGTCCTTGAGCGGTCCGACCTGCGTCAAGCGCACGCCGAAATTCTCGCCGACCTTCACCGCGCGACCCGAGCCAATCAGCGTGTTGTTGACCAACACATCGAGATCCTCCGAAATCTGCTTCGGAAGCTCGATGATCGAGCCGTGGGTGAGCGCGGTTACCTCAGACAAGGGCATCCTGCGTTCCGCGATCTGCACGATCAGCGGAACCTCCAGCCGGAGGATGCGAGAGATGTCATTGGTCATGAGTTCCTTATCGGCCGAGAGGGGGGCGCGGCTTTGGCAACCTGTCCGAAAGCGGCGCAAAGATCAGGAAGGCCGCGCAAAGACAACCCCGCGCGTTGGGCGGCCGCTCAAATTTCGATTCTTGATGGGTCGGGCTGCGAAAGGCGCAAGCGCCGCGGGGATTTCCCGGAGTTGCCGCCGTGAACGCGTTCAGCGCTCGGGCCGAGGCCGCTTAGGAGTATCGCTTGAACACCAGCGACACATTGTGGCCGCCGAAACCGAAGGTGTTGTTCAGCGCCACATTGACCTTCGCCTCTTGCGGCGTGTTGGCCACGAAGTTGAGGTCAAAGCCCTCATCGGGGTGGTCAAGGTTGATCGTGGGGGCGAGGACGCCCTCGTAGATCGACATGATGGTCGGGATGGTCTCGATGCCGCCGGCGGCGCCGAGGGCGTGTCCAGTCATCGACTTGGTTGAACTCATGGCGAGTTTGTAGGCGTGGGCGCCAAAAAGCCGCTTCACCGCCGCGATTTCCGCTCGGTCGCCCAAGGGGGTCGATGTTCCGTGGGCGTTGATGTAGCCGACTTCGGCGGCGTTGACTTCCGCGTCCTTCAGCGCAACTTCCATCGCCTTGAACGCGCCCGAGCCCTGCTCGTCGGGGGCGGCGATGTGGTGGGCGTCGCCAGTGGCGCCGTAGCCGACGAGCTCCGCGTAAATGCGGGCTCCGCGGTTGCGCGCGTGCTCGAGTTCCTCAAGCACCACGACCGCCGAACCCTCGGCCAGGACGAAGCCGTCGCGGTCCTTGTCGAACGGTCGCGAGGCGCGCGCAGGGTCGTCGTTGCGGGTCGAAAGCGCCTTCATCGACGCAAACGCCGAAAGAGTCAGCGGCGTGATCGCGGCTTCTGCGCCGCCAGCAACCATCACATCAGAGTCGCCGCGCTGGATGATCTGCATGGCGATACCCATGGCATGACCGCTCGACGCGCAGGCGGACGCCACCGAGGTGCTCGGTCCGCGCAGGTTGAATTGGATCGAGACATTGCCGGCCGCAGCATTGACCATGAGCCGCGGCACCACGAACGGGCTCACGCGGCGCGGGCCGGTTTGCAGGAGTTTGGTGTGGCCATCCTCCATGGTGATAACGCCGCCGATGCCCGATCCAATGATCGTTCCATGTCGGTAGGGATCGCCAGAGTTCTTGAGGTCGAAACCGCAGTCCCGAACTGCCTCGTCAGCGGCGACCATGGCGAACAGCGCCACACGATCGATGCGCTTCTGCTCGCGCCCATCGACCACGGATGATGGGTTGAAATCGTGGATTTCACCAGCAAAACGCACAGTCCAGTCTTCGTTCTGCGGGAATCCCCGCAGCGGCGAGACTCCCGAACGGCCAGCCTTCATCGAGGCCCAAGTCGCGTCGACAGAGTTTCCAATGTTGGAAACGCAACCGATCCCGGTGACGACAACGCGGCGGTGGGTGACGGTTCTCATGGTCGAATCCCGAATGGCTCGGTGCCTTGGGCGTTGGTCGCCTCAGGCAGGGGTCACGAATTCTTGAGGGTGCGTTGGATGAAGTCGATCGCGTCGGAGACCGTCTTCAACTTGGTGGCGGCTTCGTCGGTGATGGAGATTTCGAAGAGATCCTCGAACTCCATCATGAGTTCGGCCTTGTCGAGGCTGTCACAGATCGCGTCGAACTCGCTCGCCCGAGCGACATCCGCCTTGGCAATGCCAAGTTGATCGGCGATGGACTCAATGACCTTCGCCTCGATCTCGGATTCGGGTAGTGGATCAGACATGCGTTCTATGCGCCAAAGCGCCTATCTCGTGGGAGCAACAGTCTGTTGGGCAGGCGTGGTGCGATCCCATTGACGGCAAACGGTGAACCCCAACGCTCTCGCGGGGTCAGCCTTGCGGACGGTTTGCTTTGATGAAGTCGATGGCCTGGCCGACGGTGTGAATCTTTTCAGCTTGATCGTCAGGGATCTTGGTTCCGAATTGGGCCTCGAACTCCATGAGCAGCTCGACAATGTCGAGGCTGTCGGCGTTCAGGTCATTCGTGAAGCTGGTTTCACGGCTGATCGACTCGGGCTCATTGTCCGTGTGCTGAGCGACAATCTCAATCACCTTCTTTTCAATCTCGGCGTCGGTCACGGGCATGGCTCCTTCGATTCTCTTTGGACTTCTCGGCGGCTCGCACAGGAGCTGCCATCGGGGACGGGCGGAGGAATATAGCGAAATTCATCAGACGATGGGCGCGCAGAGCGCTGAGTACACGCGGCAGGAACTGCCGAACTTCGTGGTTAAGCCGCCATGCCGCCATCAACCACGATGGTCTGGGCGCTCAAGAAGCCCGCTTCGTCGCTCGAGGCGTAGGCAACGGCGGCTGCGATCTCCTCAGGCTTGCCAAAGCGACGCACGGGAATGCTGGGAAGCACCGCGGTCTTCATGGCATCGCCGAGCGCGTCGGTCATGTCGGTCTCAATGAACCCGGGCGCGATGACATTGGCAGTGATGCCTTTCGCCCCCATTTCCTTGGCGATCGTTTTGGTGAAGCCGATGAGCCCGGCTTTGGCGGCGGCGTAGTTGGCCTGGCCCGCGTTGCCCGAAAGTCCCGAGACGCTGCCGATGTTGATGATGCGGCCGAATTTTCCGCGCATCATCGGGCGAATCGCCGCACGGCAGGCAACGAACACCGAGCGCAGGTTGACATTGAGGACTTCGTCCCACTGCTCGTCGGTCATGCGCAGCAGCAGAGTGTCGCGGTTGATTCCCGCGTTGTTGACGAGAATGTCCAGGCGACCATGCGCCTCGGCGACGCCCTCGACGAGCGCCTGCACTGCGGCGCCGTCGGCGATGTCGCAAGGCTTGACCTCACACGATCCACCTGCGGCCTTGATGGCAGCGTCGACGGCGCAAAGGCCTTCAGCGCTGCGGGCAACGAGGACGACATGGCGTCCGTCCTTGGCAAGACGCTCTGCGATGGCACGGCCGATGCCGCGGCTGGCTCCAGTGACGATGGCGACGCGCTTTTCGATGACGATGACCTCCCTCGCCGGGGTGCGGCGTAGGGCGGGGATTCTAGTGGAAAATGAAACAGGCGCGGCTGATGCCGCGCCTGTTGTTGATAGTCATTTGTAGCGGAGACCGCGCGGAAGTCGCAGCAGTCGGCGCGCTTACTTCGTTCCGAATCCTGGCGGCTTGGGTGCCTTGATCGGCGCGCCAGGCATGCGCTTGCCCGGGGCTCCAGCTGGCGCAGTGCTGGGTGCGGAGCCTCCGCCGTCGCTCGAAGCAGAAGCCTCGTCGGTCTTGGTGAAGTCTTCCTTGGGCATTTCCGGCTGCTCATCAGGCTCATCCGCCTTCGCGAGCTCGAGCTTGAGAACTTCGTACCACGAGGCAATCTGGTTGTCGCCGCTCAGCTTGCTCAGAATGTTCGGCGGCGTTGCCACCGAGTCGAACTCCGGCGCGGAACCGGTGGCGTTGTACGACCAGAGTTGCGGCTCGAGACCCTCGCCGATGTGAAACACGGCCATGACGCAAGTGTTGCCATCTTGGCGCGCGCAGTGAACATCGATGATTTCAATCGCGGCGCCGGTCGACTTGGCGAAACCGCCGGAAGTGACGAGTCCATCGAGAAGAAACTGGTCTGGGCTCGACAGCATCGGCTTCAGCGCGTCGGCATTGCCGCGGGCGAAGGCGTCGAAGAACTTGAGCACGGCGACGCGCTCGACCTCGGTCTCAGGCGCGCGATTCTCTGGGAGGTCGACGCGCTGGTCGATGTCGTACTTGGCCATCAGTTCCTTGATGGTCGCAACCTTAACGGGCTCCGGCTCGGGCGCCTTGACTGGCGCGGCCTTGACAACGGGTGCAACGACCACAGGCTCTTCGCCGCAACCGACGAGGACGGCGCTGGCGAACAGCGTGGTCAAAGCCATGGTTCGGACGGTGCTAAATCGCAGTGGTAGGTTGGCTGGTCGGTGCATCATGGGGAATGACCTCACAAGTTTTGTCGATTCTTCGCATGAGTCCCTTCAGCACCGTGCCGGGGGCAAGTTCATGGAAGACGGTGGCGGCTCGCATGTCGCCAACCTTGCGCTCGGTGGAAAGCACCTCGAGCAGGTTCGCGCATGATTGAGCCCATCGTACAGGCGATACGAGTTGGTCCACCAGTAGGCTGCGGAGAAGTTGAGGATTTGCGGGGTCGTGCGGGCGGGCGGTCACATTCGACCAAACCTCGGCTTGAAGGGGCGCGAAGGCGACCTTGGCCAGCGCCTCTGCAAGCTTCTCGGCCGCCGGCGCCATGAGCGGGCTATGAAAAGCGCCCGCAACCTGGAGTTTGGTGGCGCGGACGCCAACATCGCCAGCAACGGCGATTGCACGGTCGCAGGCATCGATCGAGCCAGAGAGCACGATTTGGCCGGGCGCGTTGAAATTGGCGGGGACAAGGATGCCATCGCCAGCCGCGCGCGCGCAGACCTCGTTGGCCTGCGCTTCATCGGCGCCGATCAGGGCGACCATGCCGCCCATCGAAGCCTCGGCGGCCTGTTGCATGAGTTGCCCACGGCGCATGACCAACCGAAGACCGTCCTCAAAACTAAACGCGCCCGCGAGGTGAAGGGCGGTGTATTCGCCGAGCGAAAGTCCAGCGACGGCGCGCAGCGGGCAGCTGCGGATTTCGTCAGGCAGCGCGTGATAGCAGGCGATACCTGCGGCGTAGAGCGCCGGCTGCGAGAGATCGGTGCGGTTGAGTGTTGCCTGCGGACCGTTGAAGGCGATGTCCGACAGCGTGCGTCCATCGATATCGAGGCTTCCACTTTCGTTCGCGAAAATGCGGTCGGCCTCGTCGAGAATGGCCTTCGCCTTTGGGCTTGCGTCGTGCCAGGCCTTCGCCATCGAAACGGCCTGCGCGCCTTGGCCAGGGCAAAGAAGAACAATGGGTGTCGCGCTCATAGGTATGAAAGACCGCTGTTTCTGCCGAAAATTCAGGTGTTCCACACGGAGGAAGCCCAGGTGAGACCGCCACCGAAGGCGACCATCATGAAGGGCTTTCCAGGAGTGATCTTGCCGTCGCGCCACAGTTCATCAAGGCAAAGCGGCACGCTTCCCGCGCTTGAATTTCCATAGCGGTCGATGTTCACATAGATCTTCGACGGGTCGATGTTCAGCTTCTCGCGCGCGGAATCGATGATGCGAATGTTCGACTGGTGGCAGATGACCTGGCTCACATCAGCGGGCGTGAGGTTGGTCTTCTTGAACGCGTCCTCGATGACTTCCTTGAACTTCGTGACGGCGAAGCGGAAGACTTCCTTGCCATTCATGCGCAAAGAGCCGAGGCGGATCGGGTTGTCGGCGTCCTCGGCGGGAACATCGCTTTGACGGCGCGGAATGTAGAGCGCGTGCCAGCCTGAGCCGTCGGCGCCCATGTGCTGATAGATGCAACCCTTGGTTGAGTCGGGAACGGCCTGAATGATGGCGCATCCAGCGGCGTCGCCAAACAGGATCGACACCGAGCGGTCGGTGTAGTCGATGATTGAGCTCATCGCTTCGGCGCCGAGCACGGCGATTGTGCGCGCCCGACCAGCGCGGATCATCGCTTCGGCGGTGTTGAGCGCGTAGACGAAACCGCTGCACGCCGCCCCGAGGTCGAAGGCGGCGGCGTTGGTGGCACCGATGGCGCCGGCGATGCGGCAGGCGACCGACGGGCAGGTCATTTCCATGGTCACGGTGGCGACGATGACGAAGTCGAGTTCAGTGGCCTTGATTCCCGCGCCAACCAGCGCGCGCTCAAGGGCGCGTTGCGCGAGAGTCGAGCAGCCTTCGGTGCGAAGGTCGAGCACGCGACGCTCGCTGATGCCCGTGCGTTGCTTGATCCACTCGTCGCTGGTGTCCATCATCCGCGCGAAATCCGCGTTGGTCAGGCGCCGCTCGGGCACGGCTGATCCAGTTCCGAGGATACGGACGCCGCACGCACCGCTGGGCAGGGCGCCCATCATGCGGACGGCTCTTGAATCGTCTCGAGGCGGGTGTTGATGATGTCATTGATTCCGCAAAGCACGAACTGTCGCGAGCGGAGGATCGCGTTCATCATGGTGCGCGCCACACTCGAACCGTGGGAGATCAGGCAGATTCCGTTGACGCCGAGCAGCGGGGCGCCGCCGTACTCGTGGTAATCGTGCTTCGCCCAGATCGCCTTGACGACGGGTTCAAGCCGCACCGCCAACTCAGGGTCGGTCTCGAGCACTTGATGGGCGATCGCCTGGAAGAGGCCCTTCGAAAGGCCTTCTGCCAGCTTGATCATCACATTGCCAACCACGCCATCGGTGATGACAACATCGGCCTCGCCGTCAAACACGCCGCGGCCTTCGACATAGCCAATGAAGTTGAGATTGTCCGCGCCGCGAAGCAGGTCGCGCGCGATTTTCATGTCGCTCGTGCCCTTCTGCTCCTCGCCGCCAACATTCATCATGGCAACGCGCGGGTTCTTGATTCCAAGAATGGCGCGCGCGTACGCGTCGCCCATGATGCCGTACTGGGCAAGATGCACGGGCTTGGGCTGAATGTTCGCGCCGACATCAATCAGGACGATCGGGCCTGCGAAAGTTGGAATGGTGACCGCGATGCCGGGGCGGATCACATTGGGCAGGCGGCGCATGTACATCTGGCTCGCGGTGACGCAAGCGCCAGTGTTTCCTGCGGAAATCCAGGCATCGCAGCGATTGGGATGCTTCGGCCCCGCGTATTCGGCGGCGCGGGAGATCGAGCTGTCGCGCTTGGAGCGAACCGCCTCGACCGGCACATCATCCATCTCAATGACTTCACTGCAGTGGACGACTTCGATCCTTGCGCCCGGGCCGTTCTTGGCGATGGAGCGATCCTTGATCGCCTCCTCGATGAGATCACCCTTGCCGAACAACACAAGCGTGTCCTCGGCGGGAAGCTTCGGAAGCGCGGCAAACGCGCCTTTCAGAATCTCGTCGGGCGCGTTGTCGCCACCCATGATGTCGACACCGATGCGCATTGCGTGCTGTCCTCAGAATTGGAAACGAGACCGAGTTCAAAGCCTGGCGAAACCAAGCGCAGAATCGAGCGTGCAGTTTACGAGATCCACGCAAAGGGCGGGAGTTCGAGCGCGCGCAGAGGAGGCCTATGAAAAAACGCCCGCGTATCGCGAGCGCATTTCATTGCATTAGGCCGACGGACCCTTGCTGGTCTTAATTTGCAGGCCAGGGCGCACATAGCCGCACGACGAGCAGGCGGTGTGCGAGCGCTTGGCGGCGCCGCAGTTTGGGCAGAGCGTGGTGTGCTCGGCCTTGATTGCCTGATGCGCGCGACGACGACGGGTACGACCTGGGGAGCAGCGGAACGGAGGGACCATGTTCGATTTCTTTCAGTGATGCCCGGGCGCGACGCGCTCGGACGAAGTGGCGAGAAGGGGAAGTCTAGAAAAACCCCGCGCCCTGTCAACCCGACGGTCGCATAGATCGGCGAGAGGCAGATAACGCAAAGCGCGGGAAATCGCTCGATCTGTGGGTCTTGTGGCTCGCGCGCGATATTCTCCGCGCGATGAACGCGACCCAGATAGTGGAGATCTTTACCGACGGCGCTTGCTCAGGAAATCCCGGTCCCGGGGGTTGGGGCTACATCCTCCGCTGCGATGGAGTCGAGCGCGAAGGCTCGGGCGGCGAGTCGCGCACCACCAACAATCGCATGGAACTGCTCGGTGCCATCGAGGGGCTCAAGTCATTGGACAAGCCCGCGCGGGTGCGGCTGGTGAGTGATTCGCAGTATCTGGTGAAGGGCCTGAACGAGTGGATCGATGGTTGGAAGCGCCGCGGTTGGCGGCGTAAGGAAGGCCCCGTGATGAATGTCGAGCTTTGGCAAGAGCTCGATCGGCTGCGTGCGATCCACCAGATCAAGGCGGAGTGGGTTCGCGGCCATGTTGGCCACGCGGAGAACGAACGCTGCGACCAACTCGCCGTCGCGGTTATTGACCGATTCCGCTGAGAGGCAGATTCTGCGAGAAATATGCAGGTTCACGACAACGACGGCGGTGCGACTGCTTGCGTCCTGACGCTCGCCCCGTTACGCTCTTCGATCCTACTTCAAGAGTAACCGATGCCCACGATCAATCAGCTCGTCCGTAAGCCCCGCGTTGTCCAGGCCGCCAAGTCCAAGGTCAAGGACCTTTTGGCATGCCCGCAAAAGCGCGGCGTTTGCCTGCAGGTCCGCACCGTTACGCCGAAGAAGCCGAATTCCGCGCTTCGTAAGGTGTGCCGCGTTCGCTTGACCAACGGCAAGGAAGTCACCGCCTACATCGGTGGTGAAGGCCACAATTTGCAGGAGCACTCAATCGTGCTCGTGCGCGGCGGCCGTGTTCGTGACCTCCCCGGCGTGCGCTACCACGTAGTGCGCGGCGCCCTCGACTGCCTCGGCGTCGATGGTCGCAAGAAGGGTCGCTCGCAGTACGGCGTGAAGAAGAAGGCCGCGACCGCGACCAAGAAGAAGTAATTCGATCGGTAAGATCGAAGAATCACATCAATCTACATCGTTCCGGAAGTGGCCCTCGTAGGAGGAACCGGAACACTGAGTAATCGCGGATACGAATCCTCGGGAATGCCTATCTCCCGTCCGCGGTGAAGAGCGACCGAATGCATTGAGCATCGGTCAACAGCCACAGGAGTATTCAAATGGCCCGTCATTTCAAGCGTCCCGAAGACATGTGGCTCAAGCCCGATCCCCGCTTCCAGGACAAGGTCCTGTCGAAGTTCATCAACTGCGTCATGATGGGTGGCGAGAAGGCCACCGCGCAGCGCTGCGTGTACGGAGCGCTCGACGCGATCCAGGCACGCATCGAGAAGGAGAAGGCCGAGGGCGACAACATGCCGCGCTCGTCCATCGAGCTTTTCCACCTTGCGCTCGAGAATGTGCGTCCGGCCGTCGAAGTGCGCTCCAAGCGCGTCGGTGGTGCGAACTATCAGGTTCCGATGCAGCTGAACAAGCGTCGCCAGCAGTCGCTTTCGTTCCGCTGGCTCATCGGTGCCGCGCGCGACGAGAAGGGCCGCCCGATGCACCTTCGCCTCGCGAAGGAGCTGTGGGATGCTGCTAAGAACGAAGGCAAGGCCGTGACCACCAAGGAAAATACTCACCGCATGGCCGACGCC
>Ga0209500_10003470_pt1 | contig 10740 bp, 6 predicted proteins | sample S_140212_EF_Meta_FD_187323 | JGI IMG/M metagenome (GOLD analysis project Ga0209500, IMG submission 187323) | Freshwater microbial communities from Lake Simoncouche, Canada to study carbon cycling - S_140212_EF_MetaG (SPAdes) (version 2) | ecosystem: Environmental > Aquatic > Freshwater > Lake ...
CCCCGGACATGCGGAAAGAAATGTATATCCATGCCTCGGTTGATGAAGCGGACATCGGGTTGATCAAGTCGGCCCAACGAGAACATTACCCCGTTTCGTTCACCGTTGACGCTTATCCCGACGAACTGTTTGAAGGTCAAATTTTTGAAGTTCGTCTCAATTCGACCACGATGCAAAATGTGGTCACCTATCCCGTCATCGTTTCGGCACCGAATCCCGATTTAAAGCTTTTGCCGGGGATGACTGCGAGTATTTCCTTTCAGGTTGCCAATCGTGACCAGGTGATCAAAATCCCGAATACGGCCTTGCGATTTTATCCCGACGCGAAACATGTTCGTCCCGAAGACCTGCCAATTCTTGAAGGACGCGTCGAAAAAGCCTCGGATGGAAATGAGGATGCCCAGCAGAGTGAAAAATCGATGTCGGCTGTCGAACGAGCCCAGCTCCGCAAAGAGCGTGACCGGCGTCATGTCTGGGTCCAGGACGGAACCAAACTGCGAGCGGTTGAAGTTTTGACGGGATTAGGTGACAGTCATCACACCGAATTGGTGCGAGGCGATTTACAAGTGGGGGATCTGCTGGTCACAGGAATTCAAGCCACCAAACCGGGGCAGTCACGCTGACCCCTTGTCAGCTGTTGTAAAAGTCAGCTGTTGTAAAATGGGTTGTGCACCAGGATCGGTAACCGACGACCACAGAATTGTCTGCCGACATTGGGTCTCACGCGTCTCACAGAATCGGAAGAGGATCGATGAACTTTCTGTTGACGCTGCGAATTGCCTGGCGCGCCCTGAATAAGAACCGCATGCGCGCGGGACTCACCGTCCTGGGGGTGGTGATTGGGATTGCCGCCGTCACCACCATGGTTTCACTGGGCCAAAGTGCCAGTGCGCTGGTGCAGGGCCAATTTCAATCGCTCGGCACCAATATGATTCTGGTCTTTCCAGGACAGCGAAATCGTGAGGGACTGCGTCAAGCGATCGTGACACTGACGGCCCGTGACGCCAAAGCGATCGAAAGTGATTGTCCGTCGGTTCTGGCGGCGACGCCAGTCATCGGCTCCGGGGGGCAAGTGATCTATGGCAGTTCGAATTTCAGTCCACAGGAAATCCAGGGGGTCAACGAGGATTACCCGATCGTTCGCAACTGGCCGGTCCGCTTGGGAGCCTTTTTTACCGAACGGGATGTCAGCAGTTCCAGCAAAGTCTGCGTCGTCGGGCATACCCTTGTCGCCAAGCTGTTCCAGACCAAAAATCCGATTGGCGAGATGATCCGGATCAAAAACATTCCCTTCCGCGTCGTGGGGGTGCTGGAAAAAAAGGGGGCAAACATGGTGGGCCAGGATCAGGATAATCTCGTACTGCTCCCTTATACCACCGTCCGCAAGCGCCTGCAGGGATCCGAATTCGATAACGTCGGGGCGATCATGGTTTCCGCCCGCTCGATGCAGGTGATGACCGAGGCCCAATTGGAAATTGATCAGATTCTCTCGGAACGACATCGCATTCAGCCGGGACAAGCGCGCGACTTTGTCGTACAGAACACGACCGAGATCGCCAATATTTTCGGTGCCGTGACCGGAACCTTAACCATGATGCTGGCGAGTATCGCGGCCATTTCGCTCGTGGTGGGGGGGGTCGGAATCATGAATATCATGCTCGTCTCGGTCACCGAGCGAACCCGCGAAATTGGGATTCGCATGGCCGTCGGTGCTCGTGCCACTGATATTTTACGCCAATTTCTGGTCGAGGCGGTGCTCTTGTCCTGCGTGGGTGGGATCATTGGATTTTTGCTAGGGGTCGGTGCCTCGGTCGGACTCGTCAATTTGATCAACGCGTTCACCGCCGGAACCAAGTGGACTCATCAAGTCTCGATCACTGCGGGTGTTGTCGCCTTCTTTTTTGCCGCTGCGGTCGGGGTGTTTTTTGGTTATTACCCGGCACGACGCGCCAGCCGACTCGATCCGATCGAGGCGTTGAGGTATGAGTGAGTGGCGGGAAAACGGAGTTTTCAGTTTTCAGTTTTCAGCACGCATACCAGAGACATAATCGGGACAAGTCCCCCGCTTCGGCCAGCCACCGCACTCGACTCCGAGCGGCATATTGGGCAAATGCGGGGGAATAGCCATGATTGTGATCTGCCATCGCCAGTGCCGTGGAAAAATCTTCGACCGACAATTGGTCTCCCCCTCCGCTGATGGCAATCCAGCGGGCTAACCATAAGGTCACCGGCAAGATTAACACCAGACTGTGAAAACCTTCCACGAACGGAATGTCATAATAGCCCGAGCCACAAAAGTGCATTCCCTGGATCTTGACGCGAAAGTAGCGAGTGAGGATCGACTCCATTTCCGGCGTGAGGGGGCCAAAAGGGTGCTCCAAGGCCGCAAACGGGACCGGTTTCAGCCCAGTTTGCAGTGGAGGAATCTCACCCTTCCCGCGAGTGAATTGGACGATGGCTCGAAAGAGTCGCCAGCGGCCCCATAATCCCGACGAGAGATCCGCGACCGTATCTTTTCGAGCATATTGGGCCACCAGTGTCCGAAAGTACAACCGGCCCAGTTGAGTTGGTTCATCCACCGCGACGGGTAATGCCGGAACCTCGATCCGCGCTGCCTCCATCAACAGTCCCAGAAATTCACGAATCCGTGGGCCTCGCAGCTTTTCAAACGAGGACTGGCCGACGAGTGTCGTCCAGGTGATGGCCCGCAATAGCTTGACCACCAAGGGTGAGGCCGGATCCGCCAGCGTATGATCCAGGGCTTCGACAAACGGCAGCAGATCCCCCCAGTCGAGGCGATCTCGTCGAGTTAAAAACGGGGGAGCAAGCGTGGAAGTGTCGGGAAGTGCCAATTCCTCCGCCAGGCCGCGCAGTTCACGGGCGCGCTGTGTCGTCGGCTTTCCCTGATTGGCAACGACCGAGGGACAGCTGAACCGGAGACTGACGCGAAAATTTTTTCCCGCAGGATGAAAGGCAAATGGATAGATACGGCAGGGAAGTGGCTTGGCCGCCTCACCAAATTTGGCATGAATCCGGCAGAGCCCTTTGTCGTCGAGAAAGACACAACCCCCGTCTGCGGTATGAGTCAAACGATACCGCTTTCGCCAAGGGGGACCGGCATGCCAGGTCATGACCGGCTGATTCACACCGTCGGCGGCGGACCAGTTTTGCGTCAGGATTCGCTGCCGTTCCTTTTCAGTCACCTCGATTAAATGCTGGCGACAGCAGCCGCCACAATTGTGACAACTCCAATTTTGCAGAACAGGCAATTCCAGACTAGCAGGGGCCATTCGGGGACTTTCAAAAGAAAACGGCGTCGAACTCCATGCTAAACCGTCACGAGCCATTTCCCAAGGGACATTTTCCGGTTCCACCACAAAACCAATACGCAGGATACAACCACTGTACCCAGCAGCGAGTACGACGCCTTAGGCCCCTCATCACCCCATCTTGTCGGCCATGGCTTGTCGGCCATGACGATCAAACGGCACGGTCTCTCGCGACTTTGTCGTCCCCCGTCTCACAGCAGCGATCGGGGAAATCCCCGGAATTCCGCAGTCGATTCGTGAATCGGAAGAGAAAAGGATTCGAGATTCTGAAAACGGAAAACTGAAAACTCAGTTTCCTGTCTCACCCCAAAATTGGGCTTTGCAGACTTTACTGATGCTGCGAATCTACGCGCTGATCTGATTTGACCCTTTTAACTTCCTGTTTTTGTTGAGTCTCTCACACCATGTCAAGTGGGCCGAAACGAGCGAAAACAGCGGTAAACGTAAAACCGGCAGTGCAGGTGAAGCCCGCAGTGCAGACGAAACCAGCCGTTCAGACGAAACCAGCACTGCAGACCAAACCTTTGCAGCAAGCGACAACATCGCCGCAACCGACAACTTCACAGCACACGAAATCTTCTTCACAGCGCACGAAATCCACGCGGCACAAAAGAGCAGGGAACGATTTTCACGCCAAGTCGAGCCGTGGCTCACAGCCTTGGCTAGTGACGGCGACCGATATTTGCCTCTGGCTGACCATGTTATGCGTCGCGATGGGATTTGGTGGCCGGATGGGTGGGGGCCAGCTGGCGCTGGTGTTAGGAGCCTCAATCACCGCCTGCTGCTGGATCCTCTCACAATGGACATCCGCGGAAAGCCGCTATTCCTGGACGGGAAGTGAATGGTTATGGCTCGCGGGAATTTTAGTTGGCGTCTGCCAGATCGTCCCCTTACCGACCTCATGGCTTCTGTATTTTTCACCCCAAATCCAAACGATTCTTCCACTCTGGTTTGAACCCGATACCGCAAAAGTATTTGCTGGCGGTTGGCATCAACTTTCGCTGGCCCCCTGGGAGACCACATCAGGGTTGGCGACCTTCACAGCGTATGGTCTGTTGTTCGCTGTCGCCTGCCAACGAACGCGAACGCTGGGCGACATTGAACAAACTCTCTGCCTGGTCGCCCTCGCCTCGATTGGGATGATGGTCTTTGCACAGCTCCAGTTTTTGGCCGGAAACGGCAAATTTTTCTGGACCTATGACCACCCGTTCATGACCACCGACGCCTATCCACTTGGATGTTTTACCAATCGAAATCATCTGGCTCAATTTCTGGCTCTCGGAATGGCGCCGGTGATCGGGTGGTTATTACGTCGCTTCCAGCAACAGCAACAGGATCAGGTTTCTCAGACTGGTCTGCCACAGGGAATGCACCTGTTCGTTGTGGCGTTTTTGCTCGCCTCACTGGCCGGACTCGCACTCACCGTCCTGATGACGCTCTCACGGGGTGGGCTGGTGGCGATGAGTCTCACCACCCTGTTTGCAGTCGGCCTGATGTGCCGAATTGGAATCGCCTCGACCAAAGTCAGTCTTGGATTGGTTCTGGTCACGGTAGGGACGGGCCTGTTTTTCTCGTATAGCAAATACGAGTCGATCCTCACCGGACGATTGGAGCAGAATTCTGGACGGAGCGAAATCTGGCAGGCAAACCTCGAGGTTGCCCGCGATTTCCCTTGGCTGGGAACCGGTATTGGAACGCACAGCGATGCGTATCAACTCCGCATCGCCCCGCATGGAGACGATGGGCTCGAGTATTCCCATGCCGAATGTGGTTATCTGCAAGTCGCCTCGGAAACGGGGATGGCAGGACTGATTGTTTGTGCCCTGATGATTGGGACCAGTTTCTGGTGGTGCATTTCCGCCATGAGAACTTCCGATCAAGCTGCCAGTTCGGCTGCGGCGACGATTTTATCAGGTCTGATCGCGAACGTTGCTCATGCTGCAGGCGATTTCTTCTGGTATACGCCGTCTGTCATGTTGCTACTGGCCGTACAACTCGCGTGTGCCGCCCGGTTGCATCGAATGGCTCGACAGTCGGCAGGGATCAAACTCACAAGTTTTCGACTCCCTCGACTGGTGACCAGCTTATCGCTGTGCGGAGTTGGCTTGCTCGGCGCCTGGATGTACCAGTTGAAAAACCCGGCCGCAAGGGCCGAACCGCATCACATGGAAGCGATCCGGCTGGCGAAATTGGACGTGAAAGATCTGAGTGAGGAAGAGCAGGAAGAGGTGCAGTCGCAGCGATTGAACGCAGCGATTCTTGCGGCCAAAGCCAATCCGCATGATGCCAAATTGCAAGAGTCTGCTTCATTTGCCTATCTGCAATTATTCGACTTGCGTCAGCAGCATGCCGAAAACACGATGTCGGTGGGAATGCTCAGGGATGCCGTAAAGGCGTCCGAGTTTAAAACCACCAAAGCGGCGATGGAATGGCTGGACCGAGCGATTGGATCCAATCTCAAACTGTTGAAACTCGCCCGACGAGCCGTTCAGCGTTCGCTGATGAATTGCCCGCTTCGATCCAAGTCCTATATCCAGCTCGCGGACCTGAACTTTCTCAGCCGTAAAGACAATCCCGAATGGACACAGCGCTGTTTAACTCAGGCACTCAAGTTACGCCCCGTCGACCCCGACATGATGTATCTTGTCGGCCTTTCCGAACTGCAAGAGGGGCGTATCGAGACCGCGCTGAACTATTGGCGTCCCGCCTTCGAGCAAAGCCTGCGCATGCGTGAACGGATTGCAGGATTTCTTGCCGCGCAGATGACACTCGAGTATTTCCAAACAGAATTTCATCCTGACTGGAAGGGGCTGGAAGTAATTGGTCACGCCTTCACCAAGGCGGGCCGCGAGGACGAGGCACAACAAACCAAACGTCTGTTAATTACGACCGGAATTGAACAAGCCCGGTCGCTCGAGTCCGATGACGAATTTGAAGCAATGATCATGGTCATCCGAAATACTTGCCTGGAACTGAGTGACACCGTCACGGCAGTGGAAGTGTTGAACGAGGGTGTTCAGCGAGTCCCCAACAGCTATACGTTGCGCTATCTGCTGGGGCTGGATTTGATCAGTGTCGACCGACCCGCCGAAGCCGCAGATCACTTGCAATGGTGCTCGGCGCGTCAACCGAATGATCCGCATCTGCGTAAATTGATGTCGCGAGCAGTGACCGAGCGACTCAAACAAACCCCTTCGACCGCATTTGAAGAATCCGACCGCCACACCAAAAGGTCACGGCGTTAGACTTTTTATTTTCCCGTTTCACCCGAAGCCAGCGGCGCCGTCCGATCGGTGTTCAGCCGATCTCTTCGAGTGTTGCCGAACTTCGATTCCAATTGCTGATACAAACGGATCGAAAAGGGCAAAGGTCATCGGCAATCGACAACTGCGCACTGACGCCTCGATTTGGTCCGCAACGCCGTTTAACTCGCTTCTCTTCGAGACGCGGTAAAACGAGGAAGTCGAGGCGCAGTGAGCCAATGAGAAAAACCGGCACTTTTGCTACAATCATGCCACTGATCACAGCTATTGCACACAAAGACTCCACAAATGTCGGACGAGATTCAAAAACCTGCCAGCCCATCCGAGCATTCGGGTTCCGCCGAATCGGTCGAACTCGCCCGCCGGATCGCACAGGGAGATTGCGCCGCGCTGGGAGAATTGTTTGCCCTCTACCGGCCTCGGCTTTGGCGAATGGTGACGTTTCGAATGCATCCCAGCCTGCAGGGCCGCATTGACGCAGATGACGTGCTGCAGGATGCCTGGTTACGAGCGGTCGAACGGATTCAGCACTTTTTTGAGGTGGAAGGGGAGTCTTCGTTCCTGTGGTTTCGCAGCATCGTCACCCAAACACTGCTGGATTTGCATCGCTTCCACCTGGGAACCCAAAAGCGATCGATGTCTCGTGAACTCTCGATGGATCAGGGCTGGGGACTCGGCTCAACCTCGTCCTGCCTAGCCTTCCATTTGTCCGACTCAGGGCGATCCCCCAGCAGCAATGCTTCCCGAGCCGAATTGTCAAAACAACTCGATTCGGTCCTGATGGGGATGAACGACGTCGATCGCGAAGTCCTCGCCTTACGCCATTTTGAATCCCTCAGCAACGGCGAAGTGGCCAAACTACTCGGCATGACCGAACAGGGGGCAAGTCTTCGCTATGTGCGAGCCCTCGGTCGTTTGAAACAAATCCTCGAACAAGTGATTCCCGGTGCCTTTGGATCATGACTCAGCCCCCCACGGAAAACAAACCGGATTTCCCGCACGATGACCCGCTCGTCGTGCCACAGACCGAGCGAGATATCGCACAACAGACCGACAAACACGCCGAGACCACGCGGGATCCGCTCGAAGTCGTGCTCTCCGAGTTCAGCGATGCGCTGCAACGTGGTACCGAGCCTTCTATTGCCGACTACGCAGCCCGATATCCAGATTTGGCAGACCAGATTCGCGAACTCTTTCCGCTGCTGCAAGGGCTGGGCCAGTGGAAAGAAGATCGCGAAATCGAGTGCATGCGTCGCAATTTTCCCCGCGAAATCTCCATCAAACGACTCGGCGACTACCAACTCGAACGCGAACTGGGGCGCGGTGGCATGGGGATCGTCTTTCAGGCAGTCCACATCACGTCACAACGGACGGTAGCGATCAAACTGTTGCCGTGGCGGTTCGCGGCCGAGATGGCGGTCTGGAAAGGGCGGTTGCAACGCGAGGCTGCCACGATTGCCGCATTAAACCACCCCAATATTGTACCGATCTATTCGTTTGCCGAAGACCAGGGGTATTCGTTTTACGTGATGCAATTGATCGACGGAATCGGGCTCGATCGCATGATCGAACAACTGCAGCAACAGCGAAAAAAAACCGCCAGGCGTCAGCGCCGCGTCGCCATCGCCCAACATATCCCGTTTGACTTTGATTCCTGGCGAGGATTCGCGGGGATCGGTGAGCAGGTCGCGATGGCTCTGGCTTACGCCCACAAACACCACGTCTGTCATAACGATATCAAACCCTCCAACTTGCTGGTCCGAACCAATCGGCAGGTGGTCGTAACCGATTTTGGCATCGGACGACTCCCGGAAGGAGAATTTTCTGAGACCGATGATCACGCGATCGGAACCCTGAAATACATGGCACCCGAACGTCTGGAAGGCGTAATGAGCCCGCACAGCGATATTTACTCGCTCGGAGCGACCCTGTACGAACTGGCCACCCAAACACCGCTATTTGACTTTCGCAAACGATCCCAGTGGATCGATGCGATCCGTCATCAGAAACCGATCTCCCCACGAAAGATCATCCCCGAAATCCCCGAACCCTTCGAACGGATCATCCTGAAAGCGATCGCCAAAGATCCGGCGGATCGCTACCGGACGGCCAAATCCATGGCGGCGGATTTGAAACGATTCAGCCATCGCCAGGAAGTCCACGCCGCGAATCCCTCGATCCTGCAACAGTTGCTGAAACGCTGCCGAAGCTGGAAACTTCCATGGCAATAACGCCTCACAATCCAATCTGACCGGCCCCACGATTGGTCGATGACGCTTCAATTTTGTTGCGTCAGGGGCTTGATTGATTGCAATCGTTTCCGTGGCATGTCACGATGCGGGAATAAATCACTCATCCTGTCATTCTGATCGACGATTGCCAGACCTTATGCCGGCGCTCATTGACCTTGTCGAAATCACCAAAGATTACGGCCGATTCCGGGCGTTGGATCGGGTCACCCTGCAAATTCATTCGGGAATCACCGGACTGCTCGGCCCGAACGGAGCGGGAAAATCGACCCTGATCAAAGTCCTGCTGGGGTTGGTGAAAATGACCAGTGGACGGGGGCGTCTGCTCGACTTTGAACTCGGCCGAGATTCGCGGGAAATCCGGGCTCAGGTCGGTTACATGCCCGAAGACGATTGTTTTTTGCATGGCATGACCGGGATCGAGTCTGTCCAGTTTGTGGCGCAGTTGTCCCGCTTTCCTGCCGTGGAAGGATTACGTCGGGCTCACGAAATTCTCGATTTTTGCGGGTTGGCACAAGAACGCTACCGAACCGTGGAAACCTATTCGACCGGAATGCGTCAAAAGCTCAGGTTTGCCCAGGCGATCGTGCATGATCCCCCGGTTTTGATCCTGGATGAACCGACCTCAGGTCTCGATCCGGAAGAACGTCAGGTGATGCTCAACCGAATTCGTCTGCTCGCCCAAGACCAGGGAAAAGCAGTGCTGCTCTGCACACACATTCTTCCCGACATTCAGTCGATCAGCGACGCGGTGGTGATTCTGGCACGGGGTCAGGTTCAGGTTTCGCAATCGCTGGCGGACCTGAGTCGTCCCTCGATTCCCGCCATGGAACTCCGGCTGCTGGGTCCCTCAGAACCTTTCCTTGAACGATTACGCCAACAGGGGATCGCCGTGGCAACCCCGGTGAATGGCCTGATCATCCTGCCAGGGACGGGGGAAGCTCTGGCGGCCACCGTCTGGAAAACGGCGCAGGAATGTCAGGTTGGCGTTCGCTCGTTGACCCCCGCACGAAATTCTCTCGAAGAAATCTTCCTTAACGCCGTTCGGGGAGAATCCAAAAATGAGTGACACAGCAACCTCCCATCAGGTCGAGACGGCTGATCCGTCGCATGCGGGTGTTCGGGCCGGGCAGGGTGTTCATCAGTTGGGATACCGCCCCTGGTCGGGTTCACTGGTCTTCGGCTGGACACGCTGGATGGTGATTTCCCAAGTGGGGATTCTCAGGGCCTGGCAAAGCCAATGGCTCAAGCGAATGCTGTTTTTTGCCTGGCTCCCCGCCTTGTGGTTTGGGGCAGGCTTTTTTGTCTGGGAACAGGCCGCACAATATCCCGATTGGTTACCGATGGTAGCCCCCCTGACGAGGGCCTTACCTTCGACGCCGGTGTTTGACGAAGTGAAAGAGGCGGTCCGTACCGGAAATCTTGCCGACAGTCGGCATGTCGTCTGGTCTTGGCTGCTGCAAACGTTTTTCCGCAATTCCCAAGCGGTGTTGATGGTGTTGCTGGTCGGTTTGATTGCACCTCCGCTGATTTCCCAGGACATTCGGTCCCGGGCTTTCCTGCTCTATTTTTCCCGGCCCCTGACCCGCAGTGAATATCTTTTCGGTAAACTCGGCACTCTTTGGGCCTATCTCGCGATGGTTTCTGCCATCCCTGCCCTGGGGTTGTATATCATCGGCGTGATGTTGTCCCCCAGCCTGAATGTGGTGATCGCCACCTGGGATTTGCCGCTGCGGATTTTCGCCGCATCCATCGTGCTGATACTTCCAACCTCGGCACTGGCCCTCTGTTTGTCCTCGCTGACGCAGGAAAGTCGTTACGCCGGTTTTTCGTGGTTTGCGATCTGGATCCTGGGCTGGTTTACTTATGTGGCCCTCTCGACGGCGGAAACATTTCACG
>Ga0209500_10003474_pt1 | contig 10731 bp, 9 predicted proteins | sample S_140212_EF_Meta_FD_187323 | JGI IMG/M metagenome (GOLD analysis project Ga0209500, IMG submission 187323) | Freshwater microbial communities from Lake Simoncouche, Canada to study carbon cycling - S_140212_EF_MetaG (SPAdes) (version 2) | ecosystem: Environmental > Aquatic > Freshwater > Lake ...
CCAGGACGAGCTGGCGTTCGGCGATGTTATTGAGGGACTCTTCCGCGACGTTTGCGATGGCCTTTTCGAACTCGGTGTCGGTCTTGGCGGCGGCGCGGAGCTGTCCGCTGATTGGCTCAATTTGGCGACGGATATCAGAAAGGGTGATGCCGGTGCCGTCGGCATCAGCGGCGATGCGGTCGGCGTGCATCTCGGTCCAGCGCTTGGCGGCGGCTTCCTCTAATGTGGGTTTCTTAACCTGAGCGAACACAAAGGTAACGCTCAGGATGAGGAGGCTGGAAAGCAGGAAGGATTTCATCGGTCGGAGGGAGCGGGCAGTCGTGAGAGGAAGCCGCGGATTTCCTTCAGTTTCCGCAGGGGGTCTCGCACGGTCAAGCGGGGAAACCGGTTGCCGACGAGAATAGGTTCGGGTGCACGGCCTCCGGCCGTTGACAGGCAGCGGATGATCGCCCCGTCGGTCGTCACCGAAATGACACTTTTCTCCTCCGCTAGGCAGCGAATCTCGGCCAGGCTGAGCAGGGCCTCTGCTTCAGGCGGGAGTTTGCCATAGCGGTCCTTAAGCGAGGCCCTGAGCTCAGTGATTTCCGCTGCATCCAGCGCGAGGGCGATGCGACGAAAGGCCTCGATACGCAGGCGGGTCTCGGGAATCCAGTCGGAAGGCAGCGTGGCGGTCAGCAACGGGACTTCGCCGTCGCTACTGTTCGTCTGTTCGGTGCCGAGGGCGGCCTGGGTATGGTCGATGAAGTCCAGCTGCACTTCGCACCGGTCGATGACGGCGCCTTTGTCGCCGCGCAGCTTGGCCACGCTGCGGCGGAGGAGCTGGCAGTAGAGGTCGAAGCCGACGGTCGCGACGTGCCCGCTCTGCGCCGCGCCGAGGATGTTGCCGGCGCCGCGGAGTTCGAGGTCGCGCATGGCGATACGGAAGCCGGCGCCGAGCTGGTTGTGCTGCCGGATGGCGGACAGGCGGCGATGCGCCGTGCCTACCAGCGCGGCGTGACGATGCAGGAAGAGGTAGGCGTACGCCTGGCGGTTGAAGCGGCCCACGCGTCCGCGCAGCTGATAGAGCTGCGCAAGGCCGAATCGATCCGCGCCCTCGATGATCAGGGTGTTGCAGTTCGGGATGTCGAGGCCGGTCTCGATGATGGTCGTGCACACGAGCATGTCGTATTCGCCGGCGACAAACGCCGACATGACCTCCTCGAGCTGACCGGCAGGCATCTGACCATGGCCGACGATGATGCGTGCCTTGGGGAGTAACGCGGCGAGGCGTTCGGCGACGGCCTGGATGGTCTCGACGCGGTTGTGCAGGTAGAAGACTTGGCCGCCCCGGGCGAGCTCGGCCTTCACGGCGTCGCGCACGAGCTTCTCGTCATAGCTGCGCACGATGGTGCGGATGGGGAGGCGCTCGCGGGGCGGAGTCTCGATGACGCTGAGATCGCGCGCGCCGACGAGTGCGAGGTAGAGGGTGCGCGGGATGGGCGTGGCGCTCATGGCGAGGACGTCGACCTCAGTGCGTAGTTGCTTGAGCCGCTCCTTATGCCGTACGCCGAACCGATGCTCTTCATCAATAATGACGAGGCCGAGCTTACCGAAGCTCGTGCCATCGGAGAGCAGGGCGTGCGTGCCAACCACGATGTCGAGCGTCCCGGCCGCGGCGCGCGCCCGGACGTCGGCCTTCTGCTTAGCGGTACGATAACCACTGAGGAGCTCGACGGAGACCGGCCAGCGCGAGAGGCGATCCTTGAAGCTTTCGAAGTGCTGCTGGGCGAGAACGGTGGTCGGTGCGAGGATTGCGACCTGGCGTCCACCGAGGACGCACTTGAAGGCCGCACGCAGGGCGACCTCGGTCTTGCCGAACCCGACGTCGCCGCTGATGAGTCGGTCCATTGGCGCGGGCCTTTCCATGTCGGCCTTCACGTCGATAATTGCGCGCGTCTGATCGGGGGTCTCGCGGTGCGGGAAGGAGCGCTCGAACTCGCCCATCCACGCGTTATCCGCGTCCTTGGGGTGCGTGATGCCGGGCTTGGTCGAACGGGCGGCCTGCATGGCCAGTAGTTGGGCAGCGAGGTCGGCGGTCGCCTTCTCGGCGGCCTTGCGCGATTTCTCCCAGCCGCCTCCGCCAAGTTTGGAGAGTTTTGGATGGGCGCGACCGATGCCGATGTAACGCGTGAGGAGATGCGACTCCCGCACGGGGAGGTGCAGCATCGACTTCTCTGCGAATTCAAGCCCGACGAAATCCTCGGTGCGCCCGTTATGCTCGTGGGCCTTGATGCCGCGAAAGAGACAGACGCCTTGCGTCACGTGCACGAGCGCGTCGCCGTCGGCGAGTTCACCGAAGTCGAGTGCGCGTCCGACGGCTGCGCGGATGGCGGTCCGACGGCGAGGCAGCACGGCGAGCGGGCGCTTGCGTCGGCCGAAGAGCTCGCGCTCGGTGAGCAAGAGCAGGCCGTCCTTGAGGAGTCCAGGTAGCTTACCGGGCGCGATGATCACGCCACCGCCGAAGCGGCCATGGATGACGCGTGGCGCGAAGCCACGGATTTTGGCACCGGCGACGTCGGCGTTGAGGCGGTCAACAGAACCGTCGGTGTCGCCTGCGAGCAGGCAGGGTCGCCCATCCTTGGACAATGACGCGGCGGCACGGAGCAGCGCGGGGCGCGTATCGGCGCTGTCTGAGGCCGAGCCGATGAGCAACGATTCGGCGGGCGTCGATTCGAGGGCTAAAGCGACGTAGCCGGGCGGAGCGTCATCGGTCTCTTCGAGGATAAGTTCGTCGACCTTAGCGGAGTGAAGTTCGGCGCAAAGTATATCTTCGTGGCAACGGTCGACCGAGACGATGAGCGCGTCGGGTGGCAAGTGGCGGAAGAACGGCGCTTCGAGCGCTGATCCGGAATCATCACGCGGGGCGCAGATGACGAGACCGTCGACTTCACCTTCGCTGCGTTGGGTTGCCGGATCGAAAGGGCGGAGCGACTCGACCGTATCGCCGAAGAGGTCGATGCGCACGGGCATCTGCGCGTTCAGTGGGTAGACGTCGAGGATGCCCCCGCGGAGGGCGTATTCGCCCGGCTGTTCGCAGAGTGCCTCGTGGGCATAGCCGAAATCTTCGGCGAGACGCTTGGCGAAGTCCTGCAGGGCGAGCTTCTCGCCCTTGCGGATGACGATCTCGGCCTTGGCTGTAGCCTCGGGCGCTGGTGAGCGACGGGTCAGCGATCCGGGCGTGCAGGCGATGAGTAGCGGACGCTTCGCGTCGTGACCGCCGTGGCGTAGCAGCGAGAGGACGCCGAGGAGATCGCAGTCGGCCTCGAAGGCTGGCACGGCGGCATCGGCTTCGGTCAGCGTCCGGGCGATCGGTTGGGCGGCGTTGAGCAATGTCAGGAGTTGCGCGGTCTCTTCGGCGAAGGTCTCCGCCGCGCCGAGGTTCGAGGCGAGGAAGACGATCACGCGGCGCTCAGCACCTTCCGAGCAGGCGCAGGCCGCCCAAGCGTGCGCGGGCACGCCGGTCAGGGCACGGCGTGGCTGGGCGGACATGACGCTATCGAGGGGGTAAGCCTCGATGCGTCAAACCCAACCCCTCAGTTCAGGACCTCTTCGGCGATTTCGTCCCAGAGCTCGTCGATCTGGGATGGCTTCTTCACGGGGCGGCCGGCTTCGACGAACCAATAGCGGGCGTTGCCGAGATCGCCTTCGATCAGGTGGAGCAGGGCGTGCAGCCACGACCCAATCGGCGTCTCAATATCTTGGGCGATGTGGTGCGCCGCCTCCCAGTCGCCCTTCTTGGTGAACCAGAGGGACTTCGCCTCCAGTGAAAGTCCAGCTGGCGGCTTCGCGTCGGTGGCGGCGGAGGCTCTCAGTTGGGCCGGAGTCATGCTCAGCGCGCAGGGTTCAGTCGCGCCAACGAGTCCGAAGCATCCGAAGGCATATCCTTGATCAGCTTGATCGCGAGCTCCTGTCCGGCCTGGACTTCGGCGAGGTTCATATGGCCTTCGATGCTCCGGAGGCTCTCGCGATCCTCTTCTTTTTCTTCAAGCTCGATGAGCACGAGGCGCCAAGCATACGCCTGCTGCAGGTCCCTGGGGGTCCGGTCGCCTGCTTCGTAGCGGTCGGCGAGGATGCGGATTGCCTTGGGGTCGCGGCGCATGGCGGCGCGGGTGTAGTAGTCGACGGCTAGGCGATAGTTCTGCGGCATGCCCGGCTGGCCGACTTCATAGGCCTTGGCCAGCTCGCGTAGGGAGTGGCGGTCACCGGCGTTGGCGCCACGCAGGAACTGCTTGTAGGCTTCGCCAATCAGCAAATCGCGGTCGGCTAGTTGCTTTGCGTAATCGGACGTGCCTTTGGTCGGCTTGATCGCGTCCGCTTTCGCCTTGGCCAGGTCCCCGAGTACGCGGTAGCCCATCGGCTGACCTTTGTCGGCGGACTTGGTCGCCCATTCGGCCGCCTTGGCCTCGTCTTTCTCGACGCCCAGTCCACGAGCATAATAGAGCGCCACCACGCCCATGGCTCGGGCGTGCCGGTTTTTGGCCGCCTTGCTCATCCAAGTGAAGGCGACCTTCTGGTCGTCCTTGATTTGGAGGTCGGGCGGTGCGTACTTGGTGTGCCGCAAGGCGTAGATGTATTGCGCCTGGGAGTTGCCTGCTTCGGCCAGGGCGAGAAGTGTCGTGTCCTTGGCGTCGGCCTGTAGTTCGCTAATATAACGGTCGTGCAGTTCACCTGGAATCTGCGCGATCGGGACTTCCCACTGGTTGGAGAGGTCGACGATGAGGATCGTGCCAACGAAGGCGGCGATGGCGTAAGGGCGCAGTAGGGCTATTTTATGGCGCATGGGGTCTCCTCATCCAAGTCGGCGGACGGGTGAAGGCAAGGGGAGTTCGAGCGCTGGCATAGAAGAAGCTTTGGGCAGGCCTTGATTGCCTTCGGTGTTTGGCCATCGTCCCGCCATCACCCCTTCGTCATGCGCCTGCTCGCTTTATTACTCTGTCTCGTCGCCTTTGCTGAAGACAAACCGCTCGTCCTCGGTCACGGCGGTCTTCGCTACTCGGTCGACCTGAAGTGGGCCAAGGCCGACCCCGCCGTCGCCCCTGTGGTCAACTCCCACGCGCTGGCCGAGGATAAGGCCGGCCGCATCTATCTCGTCACCGACCACCCGAAGAACGACTTCATCATCTTCGAGAAGGACGGCCGCTATGTCCGCTCGATCAGCGCCGGCCTCGGTGGCGGTCACGGCCTGGAGATCTTCGAGAAAGATGGCGTGGAGTATCTCGTGCACGTTGACTCGGGCTGGCACATGGCCGCCGAAGGCTGGAATCCTTCCGCGTTGGAAGGACGGATCACGCTGCTGACGACCGAGGGCAAGGTCGTGCGTAAGTTCCCGACGCCGAAGGAGCTCGGGTTGAGCGATGGCAAGTTCATGCCTTGCGATGTCGCGTGGACGCCGGCGGGCACGTTGCTCGTCGCCGATGGCTACGGCTCGAATTTAATCTACGAGTTCACGCTCGAAGGAAAGTTGCTCAAAAAATGGGGAGGTCCGACCAAGGACGCGGCCAATCTCAGCAACGCTCACGGCATCTCGATTGATGCCGCCGACCCGCGCGGTCCGCTCGTATGGGTGCCTTCGCGCGGCCAGAACCAGGTCAAGGCGTTCACCTTGGATGGCAAGCATATCGACACCCTCGATCTGCCCGGCGCTTTCGCTGGTCAGCTCTTCTTCCGCGGTGACAAGATCTACACCGCCGTCTGCTGGAGCAAGGACGCCAAGGGCAAGCGCCTCGCGCAGTCGGGCTTCCTGCTCGTGCTGGATCGGATCACAAAGAAGGTCCTGAGTGCTCCCGGCGGCAACGAGCCCAGCTACGTCGACGGCAAGCTCCAGCCGCTCAGTCAGGCGCAGCCTATCTTCAAGCACGGCCACGATCTCTTCGTCGATTCGGTCGGCGACATTTACCTCGGCGAATGGAACGCCGATCGTCGCTACCCGTCGAAACTGACGCTGGTCAAGTAACTCAGCTGATGAGCAGCAGGCGCGGTGAGCCGGGATGGTTCTCCGGGGCGCGGTGGATGCAGGGCGGCACGGGGCTGCCGGGCCAGCGCGTGGCAATCCGCCACAGCGCGAATGTTCCGAAAGAGTAGGGCGCTGCTCCTGGCTTCAGAGCGTAGTGCGAGTCGTAGCTATGTTCGTGTAGGAACTCCGCGAAGCCGGCGTCATCCGGGCTGCCGTATTCCTTGAGCAGTGCAGCGCGGATCTCGGGAATATCGATCTTGAGCAGGGCGTCTTCGTTACGGAGGCCTTCGCTGCAGGTGCCGTAGTAGGTGCAGAGCCACGTGTCGACCTCGACGGGCGCGCTGTCGACGTGGAAGGACGTGACGTCCGTCGGCACGGTCCCCGCATCCGGGCTGCGCACGCAGTCGTACACGCAATTGAGCGACGGAGCCAGGTCGTGGTCGCGCAGCAGTTGCTGATCCGCGAGCATTGCCTCTGCGGCGAGCCGGCCGGCAGGCGTCAGATTGAGCGCACGGATGCGTTCGTCGTCGAGCGGCACGATGCCTTCGCCGGGGCCGAGCTTCGCGATGACTTCGGTGTAGTCGCCGGGTAGCGTGCGTTCCCAGCAGAGCCCGTTGACGCTATCGGCGAAGCGCGTGGACCTGAGTTCTTCGAAACTCCGGACCTGGCGGACGCGCGGCTGGCCGACGCCGCTCACTTCAGGGCGAACCGCTTGGCGAACTCCTTGGCGAGCGCGTCGTAAGCGACGGAGCCCGGGGAGTGGATGTCGTACTGGAAGATCGTCTGTCCATGGCTTGGGCACTCCGACAGGCGGATCGTGCGCGGAATCATGGAGTCCATCACGAGGGCGGGGAAGTGGGTCTTCACCTCCTCGACGACCTGGCGGGAGAGCTTCGTGCGCACGTCGTACATCGTCATCACAATCGCGCCGACGGTGAGCTTTTCGGTCGCGCCGGCGGCCTTGAGCTGGTCGACCACGCCGAGGATCTGACCGAGGCCTTCCATGGCGAGGTATTCAGTCTGCAGGGTGACGATCAGGTGGTCCGATGCGCCGAGCGCGTTCATCGAGAGCATGCCGAGGGCCGGCGGGCAATCGATGAGGATGACCTTATATTTTCCAGAGGCGATGACTGGCGCGAGGGCTTCGCGGAGGCGGCCGAGGTAGTTCTCAGCCTGGGCGAGTTCGGATTCGACGGCGGCGAGGTCGACTTCGGACGGAATCAGGTCGAGCTTCTCGGTGGACGTTGCGACGATCATGTCGGCGGCTTTGGCTTCGCCGTGCAGGACCTTGTAGAGGGATTTGCCTTCCGTCTTCTCGATGCCGAGCGCGCTGGTCGCATTGGCCTGGGCGTCGAGGTCGACGATGAGCGTAGTGATGCCGAGGCGCGCGAGGCCGGCGCCGAGGTTCACAGTGGTGGTCGTCTTGCCTACGCCGCCTTTTTGATTCGCGATAGAAAAGACCTTGGCCACTTAAGCGTCCTCGATGGGGCGTTCGACTTCAGTGGGCGCTTCGTAGTCGATACCAGCGAGGCCGAAACCAAAGTTCTTCATGAAGTCGGTCTGGTAGCCGGCGAAGTCGGCGTGCGCGTCGAAGGTCTCGGTCGTGACGTGCGGCCAGGCGTCGAAGACGGCCTTCTGGACGTCGGGCGCCATTTCCAGATCATCGATGCGGACGCGGCCGTTCTCGTCGAAGTCGAGCGCGTTGCCATTATACATCTGCTTCTCGAAGAGGCGCTGGATCTGCTCGATGCAGCCTTCGTGCGTGCCCTTGGCCTTCATGATTTTGAAAAGCAGCGAGACGTAGAGGGGGACGACGGGGATGGCGGAGCTGGCCTGCGTGACGACGGCCTTGTTGACGGACACGAAGGCGCGGCCACGGTGGAGTTTCATCAGGTCGTCAATCTTACGACCGGCGCGCTCGAGGTCTTCCTTCGCCTTGCCGATGGTGCCGTCCTTGTAGATTGGCCAAGTCACCTGCGGTCCGATGTAGGAGTAGGCGACCGTCTGGCAGCCTTCCTTGAGGACGCCGGCGCCGTCGAGGGCGTTCATCCAGATTTCCCAGTCTTCGCCACCCATGACCTTGACCGTCTGCGCGATGTCATCGGCCGAGGCGGTCTCGAGGGTGACTTCGTTCACGACCTTCTTGTCGGCGTCGAGGTTCTTGGCGTGGAACGGAGCACCGGTCGGCTTGAGGACGGACTTGTAGGTCACACCGTCTGGAGCGGTACGGCGAGGGGAGGCGAGGGAGTAGACGACGAGGTCGATCTTGCCGCCGGGCATCTTGGCTTTGATTGCTTCGATGACCTGCGTCTTCATTTCGGCCGAGAAGGCGTCGCCGTTGATCGAGACCGCCTTGAGGCCAGCCTTCTTCGCTTCGGCGTGGAAGCCGGTGGTGTTATACCAGCCGGGCGAGCCAGGCTTATCGCCTTCGCCGTTGCGTTCGAAGAACACGCCGAGCGTCGCGGCGCCGGAACCAAAGGCGGCCGAGATACGGGAAGAGAGGCCGTAGCCCGTGGAGGCGCCGATGACCAGGACCGACTTAGGTCCGTCCTTGATGGGCTGGCGGGACTTTACGTAAGCGATTTGCTCGCGGACCGCCGCGGCGCAGCCTTCGGGGTGAGAGGTGATGCAGATGAACCCGCGGACGCGAGGCTTCAGGACTTGCTGGGACATAAGGACATCTTTGGAGGGGCAGGGGATGAGTTCAATCTGGAATTGGGAGGCAAAGGGGGTGTCAGCGGTTGGCGGTTAGCGGTTGGCGGTTGGGATGGCACACTATGCGGCAGGGTGGGTAGATTGTGGGGGTCTGGGCGTGGAGGAGGCTCTTCAGTCATGTGATGGGTAATCGCGGGACGTGCGGTGGGAGAGCGTTTCTCGATGATGGGGAGTCTATGCATCCCCAAGAGAATCCCAAGGTGGTCAGTTATCGCGATCTTTCGGCATGGAAGGCCGCCAAGGCCCTCGCGGTCGAAGTCTATCGAGTCGTTAATGTCGCGGCGGTCCGGAATGACTTCGCAATCGTCGATCAGCTGCGCCGGGCGGCGATCTCCGTGCCATCGAACATCGCCGAAGGCGCCGGCCGGGGGACGAATCAGGACGCCTTGAGATTTCTTTACATCGCAAGGGGCTCGTTGTGTGAGCTTCGCACCCAGGTGGAGGTGATGCAGGAGGCCGGCCTTCTGGATAGCCGTATCTGCGAGTCCCTGCTGGGGCGCGCAGAGGAAGCTGGCCGTCTCCTCGGAGGGCTTGTTCGTTTTCGCGCCTCACGTCGCGACGGCGCCGTCGCGCCTGACAAGGCAATCGGGCCCTCGGCTCCGTCCTTCCGGCCTACTGACACGCGCTATAGAACATAAGTCCCTTCTGGGCTCATAACCCTTGCTTGTGGGGTCTGCTTGCGGATTGTTGCCACCTTCGCGGTCCAACCGCCAACCGCTAACCGCCAACCGCTTCCACCTTACTTATGTTCAGTACGAGACTCTCTTTCGCCGACACGACTAACGCCTTGAGCAAGGCGAAGGCGAAGCGCCTTGCGTCCGGGCAGCCGGTGCTCGACCTCGCCGATTCGAATCCGGCTAACGCGGGCTTCTCATGGTCCGCGACCGACCTCGGCCCGCTCCTTCGTCGTGACGGTATCCAGCGTCAGGATCCGAATCCGCTCGGCCTGGCTTCGGCCCGCACGGCAATCTCGGATTACTATTCTTCGCGTGGCGCCCGCGTGCCGGTCGACCAGCTCTTTCTCACCGCCAGCACGAGCGAAGCCTACTCCTGGATTTTTAAGCTACTCTGCAATCCCGGTGACGAAGTGCTCGTGCCTGCGCCGTCATATCCGTTACTCGAAGTCATCGCCGCGCTCGAAGGCGTGACTCTGCGTCCCTATCAGCTCGTCCAGCTCGCCGGCGAATGGGTCATCGACGCGGCTACGCTCAGCGTCAATCGCCAGACTCGTGCCGTCCTCTGCATCAATCCGTCCAACCCGACCGGCGCGTTCGTCGGCCGTCGCGACCGCGATGTGCTGCGCGGCTTCGCGCTGAAGCACGGCCTCGCAATCGTGTGCGATGAAGTCTTCCTCGATTATCCCGCCGAAGGCGTCGCCTCGCCCGGCACCTGGGCTGGTGAAGCCAACGTGATGACGTTCGTCCTCAGCGGTCTTTCGAAGGTCGCGCTCGCGCCGCAGCTGAAGCTCGGGTGGATCGTCGTCGCTGGCCCGGCCTCTTCGACGCTCGAAGCCTGTCGCCGACTCGAGCACATCGCCGACGCCTTCCTGTCCGTGAACACCCCGGCTCAGCTCGCCTTGCCGGATCTCTTGCGTCGTGCTGAACCGCTCCGCGCCCTCGTCCGTACCCGCGTCGCTCAAGGGGAGGTCGCCCTCCGCGCTTGGGCTACTTCGACGGCTTCCGGTTGCACGGTCCTTCCTCGTCCGGCCGGTTGGACGGCCATCCTAACCTTGCCCCCCGGAGTCCATGAGAATCGCTTCTTGATGAACGCCCTCAGCGAAGGCGTCTGGGCTCACCCTGGTTATTTCTATGGGATGCCGGCCACCGTCCCGAGCGTTGTTTTGAGCCTTTTGACCCCGCCCGATGCCCTTTCGGCAGGACTTCAGGGTGTCGACCGCGCTTTGAAGCGGACTTAAGGGGTAATTACCGCTTGCCAACGGCCTCGGCACTCCTTTGCTCCGACTTTCCAAAAGGAGCCCGAACACTATGTCCCGTATCTGCAGCGTCACCGGCAAGCGCCCCGTC
>Ga0209500_10003476_pt1 | contig 10728 bp, 19 predicted proteins | sample S_140212_EF_Meta_FD_187323 | JGI IMG/M metagenome (GOLD analysis project Ga0209500, IMG submission 187323) | Freshwater microbial communities from Lake Simoncouche, Canada to study carbon cycling - S_140212_EF_MetaG (SPAdes) (version 2) | ecosystem: Environmental > Aquatic > Freshwater > Lake ...
TCACCGTTAATAATTAGTTTGGCATTGCTTCCAATTCTAGTCAAAAACAGTTTTAAACCCATATAAGTAGCATTTTGAGCCTCATCAAAGAGACATATTGCGTCCTTATGACTTCTACCTCTCTGATATGCTATGGGGGACACTTCAATAGAATGATTGATAATATCTCTTTGCAACCCTGTTTTCCCCAACAGATCATCTAAAGAATCATACATGGGCATTAAATATGGAGCTACTTTTTCAGAAAATGATCCCGGCAAATAACCAAGGCTTTCCTGACTTTCAATGATGGGCCTTGTTAATGTAATTTTTTTCTTGTTTTTTGTAAGAATTGACTGACATGCATAAGCTGTGCTTAAAAATGTTTTACCTGAACCAGCTGCCCCTAGACAAAAAATAATGTCATTTTCTTCAAATTTTTTCCATGCATTTTTCTGTTCGGCATTCAGAAATTCGATATGAAATGTGCCTGACTTCTTTTCTCTAGTCTCAGTTGTTCTTGGCTCACTTTTGGTTTGTCTTACAGGTTTTTTCTTGCTCAATTTATCCCCCAATTATAGGTTACCCATATATCTTTGACATCCTCCCCCGGCTGAAGCCGGGAGATTCCCGCTCCGAATGGAACGAGTGGTTCTTGGTTCTCTGACAATAGTTGCTTATCTAAATTTGCATCTAGACAAGTAGAGCTTTCATCTCCCCAATCGTTACTTCCCGCATGTCCTGCGGTAGATAGTGCATCAATCAAAATGTTTCTAGCAGCATTATGATCCCGACAAGCTTCGTACTTGCAGAATTCACAACTGTGCTTCCTAACATCCAAAGTCTTTTTTGTAGTTGGCATCTTGCCACAATTAGAACATTTTTGGCTTGTATTTTTTGGATTAACAGCAATTACCATCTTTCCAAATTTTTCACCAAAGTGTTTTAACCATGTAGCAAAAAGATTCCAACTCACATCACTTATGGATTTAGCTAATTTATGGTTCTTAACCATATTTCTCACTTGCAGGTTTTCAATTGCCACAAAGTCGTTAGACTTTACTACGCACCTTGCTGTCTTAACAGCAAAGTCTTTACGCTGGCGACTAACTTGCAAATGCTTCTTAGCTAAACGCTTAATTGCTTTTCTTCGATTCTTGCTTCCTTTCTTCTTTTTGGAAACTCTTCTCTGAAACAACTTCAAACACTTTTCAGCTTTTCTTAAAAACCTTGGATTCTCAATTTTGTTACCGTTCGAGTCTGTATAGAATGATTCCAACCCTATATCTAAACCAATTAAGCTATCAGTCAAGCCAACATACTCTGTGTTAGGAATTTCAATGCTAAATTGTGCATAATATCCATCTGCTCTTTTAATTAACTTTACTCTTTTGATTTTCTTAATATGTTCTTGTTGTAGCTTATAACCACCTTTCATCCTTAAAGTGCCAATACCATTTTTATCGGTTATTGTTAATTGTTTGAAATCTTCAGATAGTTTCCATCCACTTGTTTTGTATTCAATTGAGCGAACATTATTTTTAAATTTGGGATAGCCTTTTTTGCCTTTGGTTTTCTTTTTACAATTGTTATAGAAGTTAGCAACTGAAGCCCAAGCTCTTTCAGCAGCAGCTTGTCTTGCCATAGAATTAAGTTTTGCACACCAATCAAAACCATGAGATAACTCTACACAATAGTTGTTAAAATCATATCTTCCAATTGATTTTCTTGAAGCTTTTGGCTTAGATGCTTTATCTATCCAAAGACGGATACATTTGTTTCTAATGAATTGGGTTGTACGGATTCCTTGGTCAATTCCTTGGAATTGGCTTTCGGTTCCATACAGTTTGTATTCAAAGATTTTCATTTTATGTAAATTTTCCTACATAATTATATATGCTTGGACTTGCAAAATGTTTGAAAATATTTTAAATTAATTTAAGAGCCAATTCATCCCCCGACTAAAGTCAGGGGGGTTTTCTTGGCTCAAGGATCATAAAGCTCTTGCATGAACTTGTTGATAAACCTTGGGAAGTAATTTATATGCTTTCTCTGTCAATTCCTCATAATCGCATACATCTATTCCAAAAATACTATAATGATGTGCAACATTGTTTTGCATTACTTGAGGTTTTAATCCAGCAAGTTGAGCCTTGATTGTCATAACAAATGCATGGCCAATTAATGGCAAATTATTTGGCCAAGGAGCTATTTTATTATATCCATCTCTAGAAACTATCATGCACCATTCTTGAATGAAATCAACCTTTTGGTTGCCCATTTGATAGGAACCCATTTGTAATCCAACCATTCCAGACTGATTAGCTTCAGCAACATTGACAAAAACATCAATCCAAGATGGATTTAAAACAACAACATCAGAATGCATGAATATGAGGTATTTTGATCTTGGATCAGAGGCCTGAACTCCTAAATTTGCTGCTTCAGACCAATATAGGTTTTTCGGGTTTCTTACTACTTTGACCTGTTCCTGTATTTCATCCAAAAAAGCCTGTGTTTCTGGACCAGATGCATTATCCACTACTATGACTTCATATGAGTTATTCCTAGAATTTACTGCTATTGATTGCAAGCACAGATTTAGATAGGAAGGCCTATCTTTGTGAATAATTATTATGCTTACTGCTTCTCCAACACAATCTTCTAAATTGAATACAAGGTCAGGCTTGTTGCCTTCCAAGGGATTATGTACATGTGATGCTGTCATGCGTCTTCAACCTCTAATTCGTGTGGATGTCTTTCACAAGCAAAGTTCAAGTCACCTTCAGGGGTTGTAATTTTTTCAACCCAAGATAGCTTTTCAACAGACATGAATTTTTCTATGACATCCTTAGATTTTGATGTTTTATCAACTCTAACAAATAGATTTCTACCATCTACTTCTTGAGCAACAGTCAAACAAATAAATATTTTCATAAATCTCCTGTAGAACCAAAACCACCTAAATTTCTTTTCGTAGTGGACAAGTTGTTAACAACAGTCCAGCTAATATTAATATTTTTCTCAATTAAAAATTGAGCAATTCTTTCTTTAGTTTTTATTTTTATATCTTCTGTAGTTATATTCATTAATATTACTTTGATCTCATCTCTGTAATCAGAATCTATAATTCCCGGAGTATTTGGGATTATTAGCCCCTTCTTTCCCATAGAGCTTCTGATGCATATTTTGCCATGGTAACCCTCTGGAATTTCAATTTTGATCCCAGTACCAATCAAAGCAGGGATATGAGGTTTCAGAGTCATTTCTTCATCGATAGCTGCCCGCAGGTCGTACCCAGCTGCACCATCCGTTTGCTTTTGTGGAAAATAGTCGCAATTATCAACCACAATTTTAACTGAAGTCGTTTCTTTTGGTTTTAGCTTATCAAGAATTTTTCTGATCATCCTTAGCCTCCGACAAAATTTCTTGTTCTAACTGTTCTTGTAATTCTAATATATCTTGTTTAGCAATGGCGGGGATTTGTTCAATTTTCTTTTCTTTAATTAAAAACTCTTTATTTTTTCTTTCACTATAGACTTTAATACAATCCGTTAAAATACTTTCAAAACGAGAAAAAAAGTTTTTAAGTGCTGAGTGAGGGTACTTTTTAACCCGTTGCAACATCATATTTTTAATTGTTTGATCTTCAATTTTAGCTTCAATGTAGTTGACAATCTGGCTGAGATATACTGGTGTCAGGTCAGTAGTTTCTCTAAGTTTTCTTTCCCTATCTGACAACTTGATCTTAGAAGCATCAGAGTTTGATATCTTGAAATTCGTATTTTCTGCCGTCATAGTCTTCCTTCATTCTATTGAATTGTTCTTGAATATCTTGTGTTTCTGAATATTCAACTGCGTTGCCAACCTGCACAGGCGCAAAAATTTCTTGCTGAATCTGAGCTAGTACTTGTTTTTTTTCATCTTCACCAAGATCTCCAGATGAAATTAAGTCGTGAGATTCTTGATCATAAAAACAAATTATCTTTTTACCATCAACATCAACAAGAAAAGATAATAAACTTTTTACTGTAACCATATAAATAAGATAGTAATGAAATTTTCAGGGTTTAAAAAATTCATCGAATCAATCGGTGGAGGCAGTTATCTTTCTACAAGCTGGAGCGGCACAGAAGCCGATCCGTCTTCTTCACTTGCTGGACATCCGACATTTTTACCCGGACTTGATTTTGCAATGGGCTATAACCCAATTGAAATACCAAATACAAAAACAGATGGAATAGTAAAGCATTTTAGCTTTAGAACCAATCCAATCATGATAGAATTAGAAAATGGAACAAAAATAGCTATGGATTTCAATCAATATAAAAATATTGAAGGTGACTTACCTCTAGTTCCTAAATTTACATCACTTGTAATTCATTTTCAAAGAAGACCGGACGACAACAAATCAGAGATTTCAAAAATAGTTAAATGCATAGCTAAATTTGTTGGGCCGAGTTATCTCAAAGCAAGTTACGGAATTAAGAATAATTGTCAAATGCCGTCAACTACCCCCGGCTGAAGCCGGGAGTTTCCTTGTCTCAAATGCCGTGAGCAACTAAAAACTTCTTAACTTCTTCTGGATTATCAAAACCTTGGGGCATATCAACAATCACATTAGCAATAATATCTCCCCGTTTAAGGCTATTTCTGATGTCGTACATGCCTTTATTTTTTACTCTCAATTTAGTAAGACATTCGGTTTTGGCTGGCATTTCAATTTCAACAACATCGTTTTCTGGGGTTGGTATTTCTATTTTACCACCAAACAACATGGTGCTAAATTTTGCACGAACATTGCAAATCAAATTGAGTCCATCAATTTTAAAGACATAGTCAGGTTCAAAAACACATTGAACATATAGGTTTCCAACTCTGCCATTATTTCCAATATTGCCTTGTCCATTCAAACAAAGCGTCATATTGTTTTGAATGCCTTTAGGAATCATGAAATCAATAGGTTGCTCATTTGAATTAGTTTTTTTCAAGCCAAAGCACTTTTCACATTTATTCAACGGAATCTTACCGTGACCAAGGCATTTTCCACATAAAGTTTGGAATTTGAAAATTGAATTTATCGCATTTAAAATATGGCCCGATCCCTGACAAGCCTCGCATTTACGAAAAGATGTTGCACCAAATCCTTTACAAGTACCGCATGGCAGCTTTTTGCTGAATCGTAAAGTTTTTTGGGCACCATTAATACTATCTTGTATTGTAATTTTGTATATTATTTTGATATCTAAATTTTCTTGATCAAATAAATCAAATATAAAATTTCCATTATCACCGTTTAAACTATGATCATATTGCTGTCTTTTTTCTATATCTTTCAAAGTGTCATAAGCATTTTGTATATTAATAAATTTAGAATGCACTTCAGTATTTCCGGGGTTTCTATCCGGGTGATACTGAAGTGCTTTCTTACGATATGCCTTTTCTATTTCATCTTGAGAAGCAGAATTCGCAACTTCCAAGATTTCATAAAAGTTCACGATTAGGTCAACACACCTTTAATGCAATGAGGTTCCATGAGAACACGATCCCGTTCAGAATCGTCGTAATTAGGTACTGGAACTCCGCTTCCAGACAAAATTACACGGTCACCAATCTTGAATCCCCAGTTTTCGGGATTTAGGTTTGGCCCCAAGTCCTTAACAAAAGCCTGATATTCATTGCTTGACTTGTTGTTGTTCAAATACAGATTAGTATTCATTTTCTCTTGTGTTGTTAAAAGTTCCAAAAGAACTTGAGAGCCAACAGGCTTACAGCCCTTGACTTCTTTTACCTCAAAATTTACACTAACCTTTGTTTCACAATTTTTCTTGCAAGCCATTCTTAACTCCTAATTAATTAAATCACTTATAGGAACTACAGAAACATCATCTGTAGTTAAAAACCCATAATTATTATAGTTACCATAATGCGGTAATGAACCGATATATGGAGAAGAAGTAGTAATAAATTGATCATTGAATGTAACCGAGTTCCAAGTCGAATGCTGATAAGTGCTGGGGCACAAGCTTAATTCCGTTTTCACAAGGTCAGTTTTTTTATTGGCATCAAGCACCAAACTCAAACTAAGAGAATTTCTTTTTTTATTCACAAAATCTAATATTGCCTGTTCTGCTACCAATTCAGATAAATCGTGATACGAATTTATAGCCTTGTTGTAAACAGAAATCAATAAGTCTCGCAAATCCGCAAGATTTATTTCTACCCTATCCATTTTTTTTAATCCTCAAAATTATAACTTATAAAATATGATCTTGTATCAATTTCACCAATAAGTATAGAAAATTCTCCGCTTTTCAAACTTATCTCAGCGTAATGGTCAAATATTGGACCGGCCCAATTATCTTGATGGGGAAATGACTCACAGATTTCTAAAAATCTAAAAGCATTTGTACCAGCAAGAGCTTGAGGAAAAGTAACTGGTTTTACATTGATTATTTCACCATCTACACAATTAGATAAGCATTTTGCAAGCTTTGATATTGTTACTCTATGAAACCCATGTCTCTGCAAAAACAAAGATTCTTCTAAAAATTTTATAGTAAAATCTATCTCTTTGGATATATTAGTACATCCCATTTTGTACATAACATCTTTTTTATTTTGTAGATCATTTTTAATAATTTTTATAGAATCAGAGTTGTGATAATAATTCTCTATATTAAAAATATCAGAAGCATTATTATTTATTTGCCGTACATTTACAGATTGAGTTTTTTTTGAAGTTCGTGATAGCCATCTACTCTTATCAGGTAAAAAACGGGTATAGACTTTAGTTTCTTCTGGATTGCCGACAAAATTCAAAAAATCTTGATTGATTTCCTCAACAATAACTTTAGACAATAGTAGCAAATCTTTTTTTATTGAATAGCCTTGGCCATCACAAAAAGCTAAAAGAGAATTAATTTCATTACACTTACGGGAAAAATTTGAAGAAAATACTTGGTTGAAAAAAAAGGATAATCCATTGTGATTTAGGTCAATAGAACTTAAAAACTTCTGTATTTTTAAAAATGGATTTATAAAGCATTTTGATATAGAACTATTTGCTATATTTATAATTGTTTCCAATAGCAATTGGTCTTTAGGTATGATTCCATCTTGCTTTATTTTAGACAAGATGGAATCGTACAAAAAATCATTTGTTTGTTTAATTTTGTTTAGATTCATGTCTCTGTCCAGCAGGACTAATAGTACAACACAATTTCTTACCTGCAAACTTTAGAGTACCATCCAGCTGGCCATATTCTTTGGTAATTTCAAATAATTTTTCAAATGTTTGAAATCCAATATCCTTATGGTTAAGTTCTCTTGGAGTAAATTTCATACTAATAAGAACTTTTTTTTCTTCTTGTAAAAACCTTACAGCCATTTTAGCTTTAGTTTCAAGGTCATGATCTGTAATTGTAGGAGTTAATCGGATTTCCTTCAAAATAACCATAGTTTTCTTTTGCTTTTTTCTTGTTTCCTTCTCACGAAGCTTGTTCTCATATTTGAACTTACTGAAATTATCGACAATGCAAACTGGTGGATTTGCTCCGGGAACTGTTTCAATAAGGTCCAATCCTTGATTTTGTGCGTATTGCCTAGCCTTGTCTACAGGCATAATGCCTAACTGATTGTTATCGTGACTTAATCTTACTGTATTTGCTCTAATTTGAAAATTAACGCTATATCTTTTGTGATCAAAATTCATTGATATGATTTAGCTCCTTATTCTGCTGTTGGTGAATCTAAAACTTCGATTAAAAAACCTTCTTTATCATTTGGAAATCTTCTTGCCCACAAAACATTATCTCCTAAGTAGCAATGATAATTTGGGACATTTGAAGCTACCGGAGGAGAAACGGTCACATATGTTTCCAACAACTTAAATTCTAGGAAATACTTTCCTGAAAGACAAGTGTCATCAGACATCCATTCATATATTAGTGTGCTTCTTATAAGTTGATTATCTAACACATTACCATCAAGTTGCTCTACATCTTGGAATTCCATTTCCCCAAGTGCGGAATTGTTTAAAAATCGCAACAGCCTAACTGAAGTTCCTTTTTTCCAGTTATAAACTTCCGTATTCATTTGACCACGAAAGACTGTAACGGTTTTATTGTCCTCATCAATTGATTCTACAAGCATACGCTCAAAAGCCCTGCCGACTCCAACCTGTATGATTGTTTCTAAATTTATTTGTTCAAAACCTATATTATCAGCAAATTGAATAGTAGATGTTAAATTTGTTATATTTGATTTTAACTTAGTATTTACCCACATACTTGCTTCTACAACAAGATTTTCAAGATTGATTGGCTGATCACAATCTGTAATATCTGCTTTAAAAACAGGTCTAGTATCATGCCTTTTAATTGTGAAATCAGCACAATCTACCGGAACCCCATGACAATCATACTGAATTTGGCTGCTGTAGTTTATCATATTATTATTTATGCTTTCTCTAGAATTTTGCAAGATGATAGAATATCAATCAATTTTCCAAAATTAAATAATTCTAAATCTTTTTTAGCTATTGTTGTCAACTAGACTTTAAATGAACTTGGAAGACTTCCAAACTACAGTCATAATTTGCCTTTTGTAATGACTCTATTTTTGTTTTTTCTGTTTTGTTAAGAGTTTTAATTATGTATTCAAATGGTATAGGAAGCAGTCTTTCCAGTTGATTTGATTCGTTCATCTCTAAACTTAAAGTAAAGTTATATGTCTTAACTTTTTCTATTTGATTGGCATAAAACACAAATGAGTTATTTGTATGATCTATAATAGCAGGATTCAAAGCAGTAAAGTTGTTTGTTGGTACAAACAAACGACGATTACTAAAAAAATCAGAATATTTAAAAACAAAGTACACCTCGGTGGTGCCTTTGATCTTTTTTAAGTTGAAATACTTTTTATACATTACAAAAACTCATCCGGTGAAAAATTATACCGGATTTATTTTTTGTTTTTATTTTTTTTCTTCTTTTTATTTTTAGGAACAAGAATTTTTGGAAATTCTTTTTTCATTTTCTCCCAAGCAAACGGAGGAGAAGACGAGTGTGATGTAAACCCTGCGCTTGGAGGATAATTGCCATATCTAGCCCAACCTTCTCTTGCTCTGGTTGTGGCCGATGACTCTCTTGTTTTTAACCATTCTGCGAAATTCTTCATAACTTTATATATGTTTACAAAAATCTTTTTGGCATTCTGACTTTTTTACTCGTTATTTTTGTGACTAATCCAAGGTCCATATTTTTCTTAGCGTCTGCATACATGTCCATTAAATAATAAAATTTATTGTATAGTTTGCTTAAATTTGGAATGGTTGTGTAATAGCCTGTATGTTCTACAAAGTTTTTAACAGTTCTAGTAACATAAAAATATTTCAAAAAAGTTGATTGTAATTTAGTTTTAAAATATCTTTTAATCCATGAGTGTTCTTTGGGTACATCAAACTTGTGATGACCCTGATTTAAAAAATATAGATTTCTTTCAAAATAATTCACTTTTCAATAGTTACTTTATATCCTGCTTTCAATAGCGTTCTTTTTACTTTTTCTTTTTCTCCTGCTGCCAAAAGTTGTCTGCCGTACTTGTCCTCATATTTAATTTTGTAAATATCAGCATCAGGGAATACTATAGGAATGTCTTTTTGAGAAATCCCTAGATTTTCTCCCATAAGCAAACTTTTTTCGTAAATGTTCATAATCTTTCCTATCTCATATCATCTGTAAGGGAGTTTCTAATCTCATGGACTTCGATTTTAAGCTTTTCTATGTCTTTAGATTGCGTAGACTGTGCATCAAGAAGATTCCTATTCATTTGTTTATAAAAATTCAAATCATCTATTAGTTTTTTAACATCTGATTTGCAGTTGGCAAAAAATTCATGGACTGCGCAATCATATTCTGGTTCCCAATTACCTCCAGCCCACATTAAATAATTTTTAACACCAATACTAGTAACTGCAAAGTCTCCTTTGGGCAATTTATTCAACCTACGGTTAATAGCATCTAAATCAGCTTTGCATACTGTATCTGACATAGATGCTCCTTGTTACATTCTAGCTGAAATAACAATAGCGAACCAGCAGAATTAAAAATCCCGGCTTGTAATGATGTGGAACCTTACAGTCAATCAGTTGGTTCATGCAAGTAACAATAATTTGCGAGTCCCGTGTTACGGAATCATATGAATCATCATTATCATCAACGAATTCTTTGCATTCCTGATTCGCATATTTATTAAGAATACGCAAACAAACATCAACAGATTTTTCAAATGATTTTTCATTTATGAATGAATTCACAATGTCAAAATCTTTTTGAGTAATATTTTCTGTTGGTTTAAATTCTGGATAAGGTTCGAACACTTTATTAAAGTATTCATTCACCTTATCATACAGATTTGTCTCGCCTATAAAGCTGCTATCCTTAGCTAATTCACTATCGAAAACATCTGTTAAGCTAATTTTAATAAAGCTCATAACTCCTCCTTGAGAAAAGTGACATCCTGTCAGCCCTGAAACAAATTACCAATTAAATTGAAAATGTCAACTAGATTTTTTCCTGTCATAGCCAACAGTTGCATGTTGTAAAACTGGGTAGCCGGGGCAATTATCCCCCAATGGAACACGATCATCAGACGAATCAGTTCTTATATGATCAGCAACCGCATCATCAATTTGTCTTTTTTGCCCAGTAAGCTTCAAGCAATGATAAACGCCATTTATCAAAGAAT
>Ga0209500_10003478_pt1 | contig 10726 bp, 13 predicted proteins | sample S_140212_EF_Meta_FD_187323 | JGI IMG/M metagenome (GOLD analysis project Ga0209500, IMG submission 187323) | Freshwater microbial communities from Lake Simoncouche, Canada to study carbon cycling - S_140212_EF_MetaG (SPAdes) (version 2) | ecosystem: Environmental > Aquatic > Freshwater > Lake ...
CTTGATTGGGGGTGACCTGGTTTCGACATGGTGAGATAGCGAAAGAGGCAACACAGTAGGCGATGACTGTAAATCAAGCAAATCTCGTAAATGCAAAAGCAAATACAGGCGAAGTAACTGTTTCTGGTAAGAACGTCAAGTTCTCTGCTCGTTCAGTAAAACGCCAATCATTAGCAGTTTAATCACTGCTTAGGGTAGGAAATACCTCGTAACAGAAACCACCATTATGGCACCTTCGGGTGCCATAATCACATAGATGTACCAACAATCACTAAATATTATGTGGTTGTAGTATCTTAACATAAGGAAAAACACACAATGAAATCAGTACTCGTAGCATTATTAATGACAGCTGGCGTTTTTGCAGCTCAGGCGCAAGTGACAGGCAATTTAGGTTTGACCACAGACTATCGGTATCGTGGTATTAGTCAAACTCAAAATGCTCCTGCCATCCAAGGTGGAGTTGATTATTCTCATTCAAGCGGTTTTTACGCTGGTAACTGGAATAGTTCAGTTTCAAGCTCGGTGTACACAAACGGTGCTGGAGTTGAAAGCGATTTGTATGCAGGTTACAAGCGTGAAGTACTTAAAGGTCTAACACTTGATGTTGGCTCAATGAACTATTTCTATCCGCGTGCCACAAACAGTACAAGCACTAACTTTGATACCAGAGAAATCTATGCTGGTTTAAGTTACGGTATTGCTAGTGCCAAGTACAGCCGTTCATTCAGCAACTACTTTGGTACAGCAAACAGCAAAGGCAGCGAGTATATTCAAGCTGATGTAGCATATCCAATAGCTGGTACCAAGTTTAGTGCAGTTGCACACGCTGGTCATACCAATGTAGCCAACAGTAACAAACTAGACTATACCGACTACAATGTTGGTGCTAGTTATGACCTAGGTCAAGGTTGGGCCTCAAGTGCCAAGTATCATAACAACACTGGTTTAACTGGTACAGCCAAGACAGCAAACACTGTTAATGGTCAACAGTTATACAAGAATGCTGTAGTATTAGGCGTCACACGTTCATTCTAATCCAGAGTGAATCCTATTAAAAAGGACCTGCGGGTCCTTTTTTCTTACTAAGTATCTGACCATGTGTGGCATATTACTGGTCAAGAGCCAATCATCAATTCCCGTAGAAAAACATTTATCCGCATTTGAACTGCTGGGCAATCGTGGACCGGATTTCTCACGATACCGTTACTACAACAATATCTTTATAGGACAAACAGTATTACACATCACTGGCACTAGTGATTACTATCGAGCCGACCATGATAATTTTTTAGCCTACAATGGAGAAATATACAACTACCGCGAAACTGGTACATACGCCAATGACATAGAGTTCATACACGATTGTGTAGAGAACAACATTGATAGCATCAACCAAGGTTGGGGTCCTTGGGCCTGGGCCTGGACCGATGGTGTTAAAGTATCGTATGCCACAGACCCTCAAGGCGAACGTTGCTTGTTTCAATATCAAGACACAGACATCTTGATAGTGTGTTCAGAAATTGCACCCATACTTGAATATGTTGGCTCACACAAAGTTGATCTACCTTACGAAAACAAGCTATGGAACATCATTGACGCTACACCATATGCGGGCATCGTACGTATCCAACCAGGGCAACTGTATCAAGACGGGCACAGTATCAGGACAATTGACAGCATCTGGTCCTGGATCAAGGCTCCTGTACACAATAACTTTGACGAAGCCTATGAAGATTTTAAATCTACATGGACCCAGGTCACCCAATTAATGACTCCTGATTGTGCAGCCGGACTGGCTTATTCAGGCGGGCTCGACAGTAGTATTATACTAAGTCACATTGACAATCTTGATCTATACGCGGTCAACAATGTTGGCAAAGATTCGATTGTGGATTGTATCCAAGAATTTCTTACCGAGCAAGAACAGAAAAGATTACACAAATTAATAGTGGATACAGAACAATGGGCCAAAGAATTTGTTGAATTGATCAAACGTACTCGTTTACCTGCTCAAAGTTGGAGCCACGTTGGACAGTGGATTGTGGCCAAAAACTGCAATCAGCGGGTGTTGTTTTCAGGTGCAGGCGCTGATGAACTGTTTGGCGGATATGGCATTTATCAACAGTTAAAATATACTGTAGATGGGTCTACAAGTCCGTATAGCGAATATGGTGATTCTAAGCTATGGACCCAATGTCTTGGTGCATACGACAACAATCCTGTACAGGCCACATTATTGATGGATTATCTTTATCAGGTCTCGGGCTGTGACATAAGAGGTATTGACGTCATAACCGGTGCCTGGGGTATTGAACCCAGGAATCCATTCTTGGCCAGACCTGTCATGCAATTGGCTTTGAATTTGCCCATTGAGTTCAAACTAAGTGCTGTATCAAAACCCTTGATCAGGCGCTTGTTCCAAGAACGTTGGACCGAATCTATGATATTTCCTAAAAAAGGATTCACCGGCCATGCCAACGATAGCTTGCCGTATTTGCCTGTCAAGATCGATCCAACCGGTGATCGGTTAGCAGATTGGAAACAGATAAGTCGAAAGATGTTCTATGATTGCAATAACTAAAACTGTTCCTTGGCAACACTGGATCGCTGATAACTTCCTATCTACCGAGTGCTTGACTGAAGTAAAATTGGTTGATCACATTGTTCCACAATTGGTACATGGTAAAAGACGCAACAGCGCAAGATTGTTTATTGATCATACCCAAGCCGAACAGTATCCGCATTTGTATGCATTATACCAAAGTTTGCATACAGGACAGTATCGAACATTCTTCGAAAGGTATACAGGCATAGACTATTCAGGATTGTATCCCAGACTAGAAGTGATCAGCGACATAGGTGATTTTTATCTTGAACCGCATTGTGATTTGCCAGAGAAACGATTGACAGCATTAGTGTACACCGACTACACGCAACTGTATCCTGGAACTGGGCTAGGTGACGGAACTAGAATTGAAAGCCGAGACAATAGATGTTTTTTCTTTGTGCCAGGCAACCATAGCCTGCACGATTATCCTGCTGCACATTTTGACACTGTTCGCAGATGCTTGCAAATCAACTACTGGACTTGCGCTTCGTAATTGCTCCAGTCAATTAAAACATCAAACCACTCGGGACTAAATCGAATCTCTGGGTGTTGCCTTAGATAGTTATAGAATACCCGGATACAGTAAGATTCGTTTGGAGTTACCTTGCGAGTTTTATTTGTGGTGTGTTCGTACCAATATATACCATATGGTGCCGCAGGATCAGTCAAGGTAAAAAGGAACTCATCCCCAGGTTCAGGATTACATATCTCTGCAAATTGATCAATACTGGTAACTGATGTTAAATGAGCATATTGTTCTCGGTATTGAGAACGCACACTGATAAATGCAGCCATTTTTGTAATTTCAGGAATTCTTTCAAGTGCCCGGCAACGACTTTCGCCATTGTTGAGTCGATACTTTCCTGGTTGCTTGTCAGGATACAACATCATGGGTTTAACAATGCCTTGTTTCTTTATATCATCGACCCACATGTTTAATTTGACAAGATTGGCAATATCATAATGATTGGTTTTGTTCAATACAAAACCGTCGAGACTGTCATCTCGAATACAAGTATTTGCCCAGGTACTTATTACTTCTGTTGTTTGTTCATAGACCATGTGTTCCTTGGAGATAGCAGGATCGTAGAACAAGCAGTGCGTTCCATCATGGAAACTTAGTTTTATCGGATCTGGTCCAGATATATCAAAAGGATATATTACATTTATAGTTGGGTTATTCCAGTACATTTATAAAAATTCCAATCAATTAATTGGTTAAACCATTCCACAGTAAAAACAGTGTCAGGGTATTGTTCAAGATAGTTAGTCACTAATTCTACACCCAACTCCTCACTTGGAGTTATTGATGCAGTGCGCTGGCTATTATATTCGTACCAATCTAAGCCATAAGGACCAGCAGGGTCTCCTAATCTAAATAAAAATTCTTGACCTGCCTGTGCCGGGCACAGTTCTGCAAATTGATCAAATGTAGTCACTGGCGTCAAATGTTCAAAATTTTTCTTGTGTTTTACACCAGTAGATATAAATGCTCTGACAGAAACAATTTTAGGAATACATTCCATGGCCCTTAATCGGCTTTCTCCATTAGTGGCAATATATTGTTCGTTGTCAAGATACCAGACCAACATGGGTTTAACGATGCCGTTGTAACGGATATCATGTATCCACATATTGAGTTTTACCAAATTGGCTATATCATAATGATTACGTTTGTCTGTTAAAAAATTATCAATTCCAACTTCGTTGATCAAATCATTTGCCCAGTTACCCAGATCGTGTAATTTTTGGTTGTAGGTTATTTTTGAATGTTCAAATTCTGGATCATAAAATAAACAATGACTGCCGTTGTGTAAACTTTCGTTGATTGGATCCTGTTCAGACGGCCACTTGAACATTATTAATGGGCCTTGTTGATTAAGCATACATATAGTTATCATGGACCACTCCCTCGCATTTTTAAATGAACTTGACTGGAACAATCACGACGGTATTAACTTTCCAATGATCAATGATTTCATGCGGAATCAATTTTATGACAACATATTGCGTGACAATGTAAAAAATAAACACTGTCTGGACATTGGATTTGGTACAGGACTACTATCAATATTGGCCCTTAAACACGGCGCCAAATCTATTGTGGCATACGAAATTGACCAGAACAGGTATCAACTGGGTCTTGAGATAATAAAACAAATGGGGTTGGAAAATAAAATCACACTCATTTGCGGTTTTTATCAATTTGACGATTTTAAAAAACACCATGCTCAAGTCGTATTCACCGAAACAGTAAATGGCGGATTATGGAATGAAGGGCTCTGGCGAAGTTTACCCAGAGCTTCCGGAGTACAATTTTTGCCGGGTAGGTACTATCTTGACATTTGTGCTGTTGAGATTCCTTATAATTTTGCTGCAGAACTGACAACAAGTGCCAATCAACTGCATTTTGCACCAGGAGTTAATATAGACCCTGAGTTTATCGATTGTGTCAATCGTGTTAGTAATAAGACCGGCAGTATCTTAGGTCCTATAGCAAGTGGATTTACAGTACTATCAAACACTGACACCGTCTGGAGTTGGATGCCGTACATGAGATTGGCCGCATACAATAGCAAGATAATTGCCGGATACATAGTTGATGCTGTGGAAAGTACCGTAACCGTCACTGACAGTTCAGGAACTTGTGTCTCTGCTATTGATTTTAACACCAGACAATTTACCTTGGACGTTGATACCTCTAGTTGGCAAGATCGGTGCATGTTACTTGTGCCGCGAGTGAGCATGGCACACGGCGATAATAAATTGATCTTAGATACTGGACATTGGGGACCGGCAAGAGACCCGGTGATAATAAAAAACATAAAAAATAATGTCAAAATTGTTCATTCCGTACGCAACGGAATTGTGACCTACGATATTGCATGAAAAGCATTCAATTAAAAACTCACCAGGATGGTATCTGGATTTCCGCCACCAAAGAAGTTGGCGTTGTTCAACGATGTAGCCAAGCCATTTTAGAAAATAATTTTAATGCTGTATGTCAAAACAGTAACAATTATGGTTATCCATATGTGTACAATCGAGATGGTCAGACGCTGGATTGTAGGTTTGTAGACAGTGTTTTTCTTGAACATCCAGAATCATGGCAATCTAATTTTATCATCACTGACAATATACCGTTACAGCCAGTCGCTGGAAAACTTGTATCGGTCGTACCAGAATTTTGGAGTATCTGGAGATTTGATCCAGTATATCTAGATCGTCCTGCTGTCTGGGCTTATAATTGTTTCATGAATAGGCCTAGAGGCGATAGATCTCTGGTGTTTTATGAGCTAATCAAAAGAAATATATTAGGCCAAGGCATTGTGAGTTTTAATGTTGATGATACGGAGTATGACCAACAGTTTGTCCAAAGTGATTTGGCTGAATACAGGACCGAGCACGAACTTGGAAAGAACATGATCCCGTATAACAATTTAACTGAATCTTTGGAACAATGTATCATTGATTCTCGTGTGAGTTTGATCTTGGAAACTTATACATCAGATAGTCACATCGTGTTCAGCGAAAAACTATTCAGAGCATTACAACTACCAAGACCCTGGTTATTGTACTGTAGTCCTGGATCTATCAAGTACCTGCGCAATTATGGATTTGATGTGCTAGGAGAATATGTCGATCATGGCTATGACAATATTATTCAGCACGGAGATAGACTATTAAATATACTCGATCAACTGGAAACATTCCAGGCTCGACAGTATCAGGCGCATGATTATGCTAGATTTCGACAGGCTGCCGAATACAATCAAGCATTACTTAAAAAGTTTGAACAGCAATGGCCAACCAAGTTTGACAGCATTTTAAATGAGATAAGAAAATTATGACCTATTCCGTATATCAACATTGGGATCCCTTAAAGGTATGCCTTGTTGGCCGTAGTTACAGATAAGAAAATTATGACCTATTCCGTATATCAACATTGGGATCCCTTAAAGGTATGCCTTGTTGGCCGTAGTTACCCGCCTGAGTTTTATTCCTGGATTGCTGACGCATCTACTAGAAACAAATTTGAAACTCTAGCCCAGGAGACCGAAGAAGATTATCAAGGTCTTATCAGACTATTACGAGATCGGTTTGGAGTGCAGATACATCGTCCAGAGTTGCCTGCAGACCTGAATGAATTGCGTGTTGGTGACAAATGGGTGGCACCCCCTACTGCGCCCAGAGATTATTTTTTAATGATCCAGGATCGATTCTGGGTTCCTAATATTCCAAATGCCAGCCATGCCTGGTCGGTATTTTATAGACAAATCAAGAAGGATAACTGGCCTGATTTTGTTCGTCCTAGTGACTTCTATGCTGAATTTCCAGATTCTGACAATCAGATACAGGATAGATTTGAACAGTTCAATCTATTAGATCAACAACACCTGGACAAAAAATTAAGTTTTTATAGCCATGTCATGAAAGACATACAGGATCAAGGCAATGAAATTGTTTACACCGATCAGGATTTTATAAACGGATGTTTTGTGAGTCGTATTGGACAGGATCTATATTTTGCCACACAAACCTATCACGATGATCAACAGGATATCTTGGACCGAGTAAATCGATTATTTCCGTCTACTACCAATCATGTGGTCAATGCTGGAGGGCACGGCGATGCTACCTATTGCCCGGTCTCTCCGGGCCTGATAATCAGCCTGCGAGATGTTCCTACTTACGGTAAAACTTTTCCTGGATGGGAAGTGGTATACTTGCCGCCAAGCAACTATGCCCACATGAAAGAATTTGAATCGTCCATGAAGAGAAACAAAGGTCGTTGGTTCATTCCCGGCTTTGATCAAGATCCAAATCTGGTCAACATAGTTGATCACTATTTCAACGATTGGGTAGGATATGTGGCTGAAACTGTGTTTCATGTAAACATACTGGTTGTTGATCCAAAAAACATCGTGGTAAGTGGGCATAACGATCGAGTTGAACAGGCCTGTGCCCGTCACGGTATCACGGTACATATAGCACCATTCCGTCACAAATATTTCTGGGACTGTGGTATTCACTGTGCAACCAATGACATAAGTAGATCAGGAAACTTACAAAACTTTTTTACACAATCCAATACATGATTGAAATATTTGGACCAAGCTATCGTTACGGTGGAGAACGATTAACCAAACCTGAAATCATCTACGTCCATGACCATCACTATGACGAGGAAAATCAATGCTTTCACATTAAACAATTAATGGAAACAAGTGTATGTGATCCACAACAACATCTTTTAGTATTTGATCATATCAATCATGAAGATCAGTTAGCCCAATACAATCATGTTTCTTTACCAGTATTCCAGGCCGCAGAAGTTGACCGATTTGCAAGAGAAAAAATCGTACCAGATTGGACGCAAAAAACTCGTACGTTTAATTTCATGATCAACAAACCAAGACTGCACAGAGAATTCTTGTTAATGATGATAGAACATTTTGGATTGACCAACTATTCATATAGTTTGCCCTGGAAATTTACTAATTTTAGTTACCAAACTTTGAAATCTCAAATGAGCAATGTTGCTTATCATGCTATCGTAGATCAAGCACGTGGAGATATTGCAGGCACTAATTATGTATTTGGTCCCGAAGTTGCCTTGGATCGGGGCATAAAGAATGGAAATTTTTCAAATTCCATGACTTACAATTACTTGCTAAAACACACAGTATTTGAACCAAGCTGTATCAGTTTAATCACAGAACCGCTTTGCTTTGAACGAGAAACATTACATACTGAAAAAACAATCATGTCCATATATGGTGGAACATTTCCAATCTGGGTAGGTGGATGGAGATTGGCTGATTATGCCAAGTCCATTGGATTTGATGTATTTGATGACATTATTGATCACAGCTATCAGGCTCTTGCTGATCCATGGGATAGATGCTACTATGCTGTCATGAACAATCTTGATTTATTGACCGACTTTGATCGTACAAAATTATTAATTGAACAAAATCAAGATCGTCTTAGAAGAAATGTAGAAATATTAGAAACAAATCCATTTCATCTAGATGTGATGTTAAAAATTGAACAGCATCCTGAACCAACAAGATCTGCATTAAACCGTATCAGTGAAAAGTATCAGTATGGTCATATTAAAAATAATCCGTCGCCAATAAAGACTTTGTTGGGCAAAGACCTTAGCCATGAAGGTAAAGTGTATGATTTATCACAAGGTACATTTAAAGGTTGACACATAATAAATACTCGTATACAATAGTTACATAATGAAGAATCAATACTGCATCCATCTTTGTTCAAACACTTGCACTTGGCAAGAAGGTGGTCATTTGAGTGAGGCATTTGAATAGCGATTGTGCAAACCATATTCAAAAGCCTCTAAAGTGATTTAGGGGCTTTTTTTATTTTAAAAGGAAAGAAAAATGACAATAGATTATACCAGATTAAATCAACAGATTGTAAAGCAGGCCATTGGCAACTTGGTCTTAACAGAAGAAATGAAACAGCGCCTGTTTGAAGACAAGCTCAAACGGGCTGAGGCCGAGTTGAAGAGTCGTCAGATACCAGCCAGAACAGATAGATGAGTCCCAAGTGTTACGGTAGCACATCAGTCTCCAAAACTGAGGGCCGGGGTTCGACTCCCTGGGGATTCGCCAGAACAATGGTGAAGTTAGTGTAGTGGTCAGCACCACGGTTTGTGAAGCCGTTAGCATGGGTTCAAATCCCATACATCACCCCAAGTTGTGCAGGATTAGTATAATGGTATTATGACAGTCTTCCAAACTGATGACGCGAGTTCGATTCTCGCATCCTGCTCCAGATATAGTACGGTGGCCGAGTGGTCCAAGGCAACAGCCTGCAAAGCTGCAAAACCGTGGGTTCGAATCCCGCCCGTACTTCCAGGTATTAGGCAGTGAACAGGTATTGTGCTCGTCGGAATTCGGGCAAGGTTACAGGCTGTAGTCCGCGAGCGGTTCTACGTTTATTAAACTGCTGGAATTTTTGTAAAATTGTCATAATAACCTCACTGTTGTATTATAATAACGCATTTGACCACAACTAAGTTGACAACAATGACAAAAGCTAGTAAAATAGTTACTTAAACATAAAGGAATAGATATGGCCAAGCAACCAAAAACACAACAGTCGAGCTCACAGTTGAGTCGCACCTTGTCTGGACAATTAAGCAAACAAGAAAAACGTACTCAAGCGTTTGTTGCCATCACTCGGTACAAACAACAGGCCTATTTGGCTATCAAAGCTGTCAAGCAGGCAAAGTTTATGTAAAGAATTTGGTTCCATAGTATAGTGGTTAATATAGGAGCTTGTCACGCTTCAGTCGAGAGTTCAATTCTCTCTGGGACCGCCAAGTTTAGCAGATGCTGTTTACAGCGACCGTGTTACAAGTTTAGGGTTGAGGCTCTAATATTGCAAGATAGCCAGTTTAACTGGCACCGTGTTACAAGTGAAGGGTTGAGGCCTTTCTTTGCTAATCGTTTATGCTCTCGTCGTCTAGAGGCCCAGGACATCGCCCTTTCACGGCGAGTACACCGGTTCGAATCCGGTCGAGAGCGCCATGTTTTGGAGAGCTGGCCGAGTGGCCGAAGGCACCCGCCTACTAAGCGGGCATGGATCTAAAAAGTCCATCGTGAGTTCGAATCTCACGCTCTCCGCCAATGTTAAATACAAGAAAGGAGGCGAATATGCCTAGTGTATTTTTAGTAAGTGACACGCATTTTGGACACGCAGGTGTATGTCGCTTCACACGCAACGACGGAGTAACCAAGTTACGCCCGTGGACTGATCCCGATGAGATGGACGAAGCCATGGTCAAGGCGATGAGATGGACGAAGCCATGGTCAAGGCCTGGAACGATCGGGTCAAGCCCACGGACAAGGTGTATCACTTGGGTGACGTTGTTATCAACCGTAAAAGTCTCAGCATTATGAGTAGGCTCAACGGGGATAAAGTTCTTATCCGCGGTAATCACGATATTTTTAAGGATACTGACTATCGTGAACACTTCCGTGAGCTCCGTGCGTATCATGTCATGAACGGCATGATCCTTAGCCATATTCCTGTACATGCAGAAAGCCTTGGACGGTTTGGTGTAAACATACACGGACACTT
>Ga0209500_10003479_pt1 | contig 10724 bp, 10 predicted proteins | sample S_140212_EF_Meta_FD_187323 | JGI IMG/M metagenome (GOLD analysis project Ga0209500, IMG submission 187323) | Freshwater microbial communities from Lake Simoncouche, Canada to study carbon cycling - S_140212_EF_MetaG (SPAdes) (version 2) | ecosystem: Environmental > Aquatic > Freshwater > Lake ...
GAGGTGCCGCGATCCGCGGCGGCGCCGCGCTCCACTGCCAGAGGAGCACCCCGGCCAGGCAGGCAGCCATCCACCAGCCCGCCATCGCAAGACGTGAGCGAGCGGCAGTCCCTCTACCACGCCTCTGCACGTCGGGCCTGGGCTGGATGACGCTGATCCGCGGCAGGTGTGCCGGCGCGTCGCGACTGATTCTTTTGGCGAGTTCGGAGGGGAGTGGCGGCAGTGAGCCGCCGGCACGGCCAAGCAGTGCCAGCTCGATCGCCGCGGCGGCGAGTTCCCAGTCGTTCGAGGCCATTTCCGGGGCTGCCTCCCAGGGAGCGTCGTCAGTTATTTCGTGGTTGCTGCTCATCGATCGCTCCCTCCGGCCGTCAATCGGCCGTGGCGGGCTGCGTCGCGTTTGGCCAGCTTGTCTCGAAGGCTGTCGAGCCCGCGGCGGATGTGCGACTTAACAGTGCCCAATGGCAGGCCCGTGCGATCGGCAATCGCCGCGTGCGAAAGGCTGTCGTAGATTGAAAGCCGAAGCACCCGCTGCTCATCGGGCTTGAGTTGTCCGAGATGCGCGTCGGCGAGCTTGGCATCCTCGCCCAGTTCCAGCCCTTGCCCGACCGACACATCACCGGCGGGATCGACCATGGAGTCGACCCCTGTCTGGTGGATCGATTCCGTTTGGCTCAGACCCGTCCTCCGGCGAAGACTGTCGATGACGCGTCGTCTGGCGATCATCGCTACGAAAGTGATCTCCTCTCCCATCAGAGGGTCGAATCGGTCGGCCGACTTCCACAAATCCACGAACACTTCCTGTACCACGTCCTCGACGTCCTCCCGACTCGCCAATCGTCGCCGCGCGAGCGTCCAGACAAGCCCGCCGTACCGGGAGATGCACTCCGACACGGCCGACTGATCACCACTGGCCATCCGCAGAAAGAGCGAGTGTTTCAAGACAAGCCTCCTCTGAGTATCCCAAACGTTGACAGTCATCCCGGCAGGTGATCTACCAGACGATCAGCCCTGCAGCAAAGGATAAGGATAGCCCGGTCAACGGCACTTCCGCAAGCGTTGGACGGTTGACGAACGGTCGATTTGGGGGAGGGATCCATGGCGTTGTCCTCGTGAGGGTGTCTGGGCATTGGCGGGGCCGCCTGACGAACTGAGGCGGCAAAAGCACGAACGACCGAGCATGATTGTCCCCCAGCAGTCAGGCCCGGTCAATATTTTCTACCGGATGCAGTAGACGGCGTCGGAGGAGCGGATCAGCAGCGAGTCGCCGGCCACGGCCGGCGTGGCCCAGAACACCTCGTCATCGCTGCCCACCGAGGATTCTCCCAGAATCTTGAACTCGGGGCCCGCCTCCAGCACGACCGTTTTTCCGCGTTCGTTGACCACGTAGATGCGGTTGCCAATGACGAGCGGACAGCCGACGGCCGTGGTGCCGCCCGGCATCCGCTTACGGTATTTTTCCACGCCGGTCCGCTTGTCGTAGCAGACCGCCTTGTCGCCGAAGAAGTAGAGCAGGTCGCCGACGACCACAGGCGACGGCATCCCCGCGCCGCTCTTGTTCTTCGACCAGAGCACTGCCGCCGTCGCGGCCTGCCCCTTGGGTGGCGTTAGATCACCAAGGTGACCACGCGCAATCGCATAGACAGGCGCCTTGTTGCCGGGGCTCGAGGTGCCGAAGTAGACGCCATCGGCGTCCGCCACGACGGAACAGGCGAAGGATATATCGAGTCCGCCGAGCCGCCAGCGTTCCCTCCCGTCGTTGAGCCCGTAAGCGATCACTGAGGCCTGCCCCGCCGTCACAACCTCCACGGTGCCGCTGTTGTTCCAGATGACGGGTGTGCTCCACGCAGTGCCCTTGTCGCGGTCCGCCGTCCAGATGTCAGTGCCGGTCTTCGGGTCGAGGCAATGCAGTCGGGCCGAGTCGTCGTTGTAGAGTTGCACGAGGAGGTGATCACCCGCCCCAGTGCCGAGTGGGTCACGGAAAAGCACGGGCGACGAACCGGTGCCGAACTGGTTCGTGATCGGTTGCGGGCCGAAATTTCGCCGCCAGCGTTCATTCCCTTCCCGATCGAGGGCCACGAGCGTGCCGGTGCCGCCGAAGAAGGCGAAGACAGTATCGTCCGAAGAGCAGGGGGTTTCCGTGGCGTAGGTGTTGGATGCGTGCTTACCGAATTTCGGCACCGCCTCGATGACCGTCTTCGACCAGAGACATTTTCCGTCAGCTGGATCCAGGCAGAGCACCCGCCACTGCACCGGATCCTTGGGCGCCGATGCCATGCCCCAGGTCGAGAACGACATCACGCCACTCATGCCGCTGGGCTTGTCTGCCTTGGGGCCAACCGCCGTGGTGAGAAAGATCCGCCCACCGGAGACGATTGGCTGCGACCAGCCGGCACCAGGGATGGCGGTCCGCCAAGCCAGATGGTCGGTATTGCTCCAGGCCGTCGGCACCTTGGCGAGCGGAGCCACGCTCTGCGCGGTGCCGCCTCGAAACTGCGGCCAGTCGTCGGCTGCCGCGATGCCGACGACGATCATGCTGAGCACCACCCCGCGAAGAAGAGTAGACCGCATGAACATCCCTTTCCGTAGCGAAGCGTGATGGGTCATTGCTCCGGCATTCTAAGAGCCTGACTCGCGTTCCGGCGACCGCATTTTTTCGACGGGCATGCAGCGAGCCCAGCGGCCACTTCCGGGTAGGCTCTTCGATACAAACCAGCTCATGCCTGCATCCACCCGCACACTCCTGCCCGCTGACCTGCCCGTCGCCGAAGTGCTTGGCGACATCGTGGCGGCCTCGCGGACCGGCGCCGATGCTTCCGCGGCGGCGGCACAAGATCCGCGAGCCGATCGAGAAACTCAAACGGCGAGAGATCCACGACGCCATTCGCGCCGCCGGCCGGGCCCATCGCGACGCCCTTCGCGGCCCGCAGGCCGTGGATAACGTTCTGGCTGCACCGCAGAGCGTGGTTCCGGGTGCGTAACGCTCTGACAAAGCCGATATTTTGCACGTGGAAGATGCCTTCATGGCCTTCATGGCCGGCAGGGCATGGATGACTTTTTCCACACAAATTTAGCGGTGTATTGTTCCTCGTCAAAATGTTCATGCATCCGATCGCGGACCGCCTACGAATCCCTCACAGTCGGGGCCCTGTGGTTCCGATGGTTTGGCATTCACCACTTCTCAAAGGAAATCCTCATGCGTTGCTCATTGTTTCACCTAGCCCTCGGGGCCGCTTTCATCCTGCCGCTTGCCACAGTGGCCGTGGCCGACGAGTGTCCGTTAGCCGCCGCCCAAAAGGCTAAGGCGAAGGCCCATACTGTGGCCTTTAATGCCGAGGCAAAGGACATCGTCGACACCGCCGTTGCCGCCGGTAGCTTCAAGACTCTGGTGGCCGCTGTGCAAGCCGCCGGCCTAGTCGAAACCCTCAAGGGAGCTGGGCCGTTCACGGTCTTCGCCCCCACCGACGATGCATTCGCCAAGCTGCCCGCGGGCACGGTCGAGATGCTGCTCAAGCCGGAGAACAAGGAAAAGCTCGTCGCCGTGCTCACGTATCATGTGGTACCGGGCAAGGTGATGGCAGCCGACGTCGTCAAGCTCACCGAGGCCCCGACGGTGCAGGGTTCCAAGGTCAAGGTCAAAGTCGAGGGTGGCACAGTGATGATCGACAGCGCCAAGGTTGTGAAGACCGACATCCTCACGAGCAACGGTGTGATCCATGTTATCGACGCGGTGATCCTGCCCCCGACGGGCAAGTAGTTAGCGGCGTGAGGTGCAGCAGCGGTTGTCGGGAGCAGTCGGGGCCGGCGAAAACTGGCCCCGACTGCCCGCATGTGTGCAGCCTTGCCGCAGGGCTGATCGTTTATTTATTGTGAACGCATTTCTTCGAGATAGAAAACGCCATTATGATTCGTTTGAACGGACAGGGACGCGGGCTGTGGTTACGTCGGGGCGTCGGCCTCTGCCTGCCGACCAGGACCCATGCCATTTGTGGTCTCGATGCCGCGGTCATTGAGTCGATCCGCGACGCCGAGGATCCAGACACACGACAGGCATGGGCGCGGCAGATTGCGAGGCAGGGGGGTGACCTGCCCCCATGAATGACGGCAGCGAGTGTTTCTCAGGCTTTCTCGCCATAGAAGACCGCCAGCCAGACAGTAGGCTCGTCGGGGGTAGTCCAGTTCACGCGGTGCTTCTGGTGGGCCGCAATCTCCAGAAAAGAACCGGGGCCCATTTCGATTTCCAGGTCCTCGAACTGAATCCGGGCCGCCCCTTTGAGCACGATCACCCACTCAGCCTGATCTTGGTCATACCAGAAGGCCTCGGGCGAACAGTGGCCGTGAGAGACGATCCGCTCGACACGGACATGAGAAGCCGAGAGCAGAGTCGTGAAAATCTCTGAAGGCACGTTCGTCGGCAAGTCAGCGAAGATGTTGGGCGTGTTGATAGGGCGTGTTGATAGGGCGGCTTGATAGGGCGGCTTGGTTGAGCTAAAGCATGGCCGGAACTTGTGCGAAGCCTCTCCGATGTTCTCGATAGCCTGCCCAAGGAGTTGGCCAACTTCGACGTGCATGCCAACTGCCGCAAGAGCCAGTCCGCCCAGCATGAACGCCAAGGCAAACGGAGAGTGGGCAACGGCCGTGAAGGCAATCCCGAGGGCGGCAATAAAACCGCCGCAGCCAGCCAGAATGTGCCGCGGCGTGAGGCTGTTCCAGTCGATGATCGGGCCACGGTTTTTCGCGTGCGTAGCCGTGTGTGTAGAAACCGCAGTGCCAGCCTGCTTGGTGTCAGTTGGCATTGGCTTGAGCTTGCTGTCGGTGTCGAAGGGATGTTTGCCGATTCCATCGACTGCCCCCTTCAGCGTCTGGATGAGTGCACTTCCAAAAAGTCCCCGCACTTTTTCGGCGGGCACCCAGTTTGGCATGCCTGGATACCAGATCAGATCGTTTGGGATCAGCCAGCCCTCGTCGGCCATCGACTTCAGCTTGGCGAGTGATACGGGGCCTTTGCGTTCGTGGCTCTGCGTGTAGTACCAGTCATCGGCCATGTGCAGGTCCTTCAGGATAATCGCCTTCGATTGAAGCCTACCCGATGGACAACCTTGGTCCATAGAGCGATGGGCTGCTGTGACCAACGCCGGCACACGCGATACAAGTGGCACAGTGGCCCATAAAATAATAAAATAATTGAACAGCGATCGTGGTGAATTGCCCCTTGAAGGCGCGAGTGGTATCTTTGGGAGTGTGGCCCCATTTTGGTATTTCCTTACAGAAAGACCTCATCATGCTCCGACGCTCATTCATGGCCGGTCTGGTTCTCGCTGCGACCGGGATTCTCGGTGTTGGCAAAGTGCTCGCGGCCCCGAAGGCCTACAAGTACAAGTGCATGAAGTGCAAACTCATTCAGGAGTACAGCCAGCCCGGAGCTAAGAAGTGCCCCAATGACGGCCAGATGATGGTGCGGCAGAACTAGAGCTGGCAACGAGAGCTGGCCGTGAAACCGAAGGCGGGCTTTGTTCGCTGCGTCCGTTGATGGCTTTCCCGAATACGTTCGTGGATGGGTAGGGTTTTCTAAAAGTTTCTCGGCTCTTCATTTGGCAAGTGTTTGTTTGCTGAGCAGCGTTATGGGCACCAGAGGCCTGTTCCCAACCCCACGCTGCCCGCAGTGAGCCACCGCAGAGCACGGTGTTCAGTCGGGCCTTGGCTATAGACGGCGATTGAGACGCAACCAAGCGGGCTGTGTCTGGCGATGCTAAGACCCTCGGCTTCGGCACCGCCGAGTGGGAGTAGAACGGCCGCTCGCACCTCGCAGGCTCTGCAACATGCTCCCGCCGCACGGTGCGGCGATCCAAGTGGAAAAGGCCATGGATGGCTTTTTCCACGGACATCTAGCTCAATCCCAGAGCACGTCGCACATTGCACACAAGCGGTCGAACGTGCTGCTGGTACAAAATAACCTTCTCGTAAAGTCCCGCTCGCACCTGCCCGGCCCCATGCGATTCGTAGAGCGGTGCCCCTCCTGGCAGTCCGTCATCCAGCAGGCTGCCGGGCGGTGATGCGTAAAAACATTCATTGCGAAAACATTCGGAGCCGTGGCTGACAAGCGTTGTCTCAACTTCTCCCAGGAGTTCTGGATAGCCGCGAGCAGCTAGGAGCTTGGCCGCCAGTTGAGCGTCGCTTAAGACAATCCTTTGCGACCACGGCATGCGACCGCCCCACGCTTCTTGCGGATTGCCCGTGAGTGGCATGCACAGATCCTCCCGCACAGGCCACCCGCTGTGTGCCGCCATTTCAATCGCCGCCCGTACGAGATAGCGGCAAAGATCGTGGCTCGGGTTGTAGCCCTCGATCATATCCGACACCACCGTCATTGGCCGCAGCGCAACAATCGTGGCTGCCATCGCGCTGGTCCACTCTCTCAGCGGTTCGGCAATGCCATCGGTCAAGAATCGATAGATATCGCGATCTGTGAACGTGCCAAAAAGCAATCCGGCAACGGCTCCTGCTTGCGCGACAACGCCCCGCGTGCGTTCGATCCGCGGATGGCCATGCGCCCCACCGCCATCGGTCAATACCAACACCGTGGGCCGTGTCTTTCTCATCCATTCATAGCAGCGCAATTCGTGGCCGGGATGCCCGATCACAAGCAGCGTAGGTTGTTTTGGCATGTGGCTTCACTGCGGCATGAATTGCCAAGACGCATCGCACAAAACATTTCATGCTACTCACGAGGGCCCCACAGTCACCAGTGCAGCCGCACGATGCGGCGATCTTCGCCCGGTGGAAACCCTCGGCGTTGCCCACCGGGCGACCCAAGTTGAAAAGGCCATGGATGGCATCTTCCCACGTACAACTAGACACGCCCGCACATACCACAGAACAATGTCGCTCAATGCCCATGCGAATTCTCCTTACCAACAACACGCTGAACGCTCGCGCTGGCTCGGAGATGTACGTCTTCGACGTAGCCTGCCAACTCAAACGGCTCGGCCACGAACCGGTTGCATATAGTCCCGATCTGGGCGAGGTCGCCGCACTGCTGCGGGCCGCTGGTGTGCCCGTGGTGTCGCGGTTGGCCGGATTGCGTTTTCGCCCCGACGTTATTCACGGCCACCATCACATTGAAACCATGACAGCTCTGGCCTGCTTTCCAGGAGTTCCGGCCGTTTCGTTTTGTCATGGGTCGACTCCGTGGCAGGAAACGCCGCCCCGTTTTCCAAGAATCCTCCGCTACGTTGCTGTTGATCTCGCCTGCCGAGACCGCGTTGTCCTAGAAGCCAACGTTCCAGTCGAACAGGTTCAGATGCTGTTGAATTTTGCCGACATGGAGCGGTTTTTGCCACGGAAGCCTCTGCCTTGCAAGCCAGCCCGCGCGTTGCTCCTGAGCAACACTGCGCAGCCGGTGAACAAGAGAACGCATTGGATGCCAGGCTGGCTGCCACGCGCGTTGCTCCTGAGCAACACTGCGAAGCAGGTGAACCACGTGGCTGCCGACAACTACGTGGCCACCGTGCGCGACGCCTGCCTCTCCCGCGGCATCTCGCTGGATGTCCACGGTTTCACCTGCGGCAACCCCACGAGCCATCCCGAGGATCTGCTTCACAACTACGATCTGGTCTTTGCCAAGGGCCGCACGGCGATCGAGGCCATGGCCGTTGGCTGCGCCGTCGTGCTCTGCGATCTGGCAGGCTGCGGGTCGATGGTCACAGCCGCCACGTTCGATAGCCTCCGGCCATTGAACTTCGGCCTGCAAAGCCTGCGGCTGGTCAATACGTTCAAAAATATCGTTGCGGCAATCGCCAGCTACAGTCCGGCCGATGCCACACACGTGCGCGATCGCGTTCGTCAGGAAGCCCGCCTCACTGATACCGTGGCCACGCTGGTTCATCTCTACGAAACCGTTATTGCAGAACAAGCCATGCGGCCAGCCGACCCCACCGCAGAGCTGCTTGCCACGGGCGCCTACTTGCAAACGCTCGACTGCATCCTCAAGGGCAAGTCAGCCCAAGCGACTCCGGACGACTCTTTCGGCGACTTGGTCCCATCGTGAGCCCCACGATTCCGCAGACTGCCATCGGGGCGCGCCCAACGTGTGTTGTGCCCAGCCAAACCCAGTGCCTCCGATCCAAAGCCCTTGAGCATTGGCTGACTGGGGCAACGCCAGCGAGCCACAGAGCAGGCCAATGACCTGCCCCGTGCGCCTGGAGGGGCCGGGGGCTGGCATTCCAAGCCACTGTGTGGCCGGATCATATTGGAGTGCTGCCGCCAGCGCTCGATGAGCCTCAGTTTCGGGGGAGTTTCGAAGTCGTGGCACAGCCCGACGTGCCGTGAACGGCCCCACCCTTCGCCCAATTGGCCGCTCGTCAACCGTCCAACGCTTGCGAAAGTGCCGTTGACCGGGCTATCCTTATTCTTGCCCATGAGCATGAACCAGAAACCCACCCGCCGCGCGTTCCTGAAAACCAGCGGAGTGGCGCTCGCCGCGCCCTACGTAATTACCTCGTCGGCGTTGGGCAACGCCGACCGTCCGCCCGCCAGCGATCGGATCGTGGTCGCCGGCATCGGCATCGGCAACATGGGCCGGGGCGACCAGAACGCCTTCCTCAATCGCAAAGACGTGCAATACGTCGCCCTTTGCGACGTGCGTGAAGATTTTCGCGACAATTCGAAGGCCGGAGTCGACAAGCATTACGGCAACAGCGACTGCAAAGTCTACAACGACTTCCGCGAGTTGCTGGCGCGCACCGACATCGACGCCGTGCATATCGCCACGCCCGACCACTGGCACGCGATCATGACCATCGAAGCCTGCCGCAACGGTAAGGACGTCTACTGCCAGAAACCCGAAACGCTCACGCTCCGCGAAGGCCCGCTGATGGTCGCCGCTGCTCGACGTTACGGCCGCGTTGTTTCCGGCGGTAGCCAGCGCGTGCTCGGAGATTATCGCAAGATGGTCGATCCGGCCTGGGCCGGCGAGTACGGCAAGATCAAATCGATCAACGTCAACGTCGGCCCGATGCCGCAGCTTTGCAACCTGCCGAAGGAAGAGATGGCCGAAAAGATCGATTGGGACCTGTGGCTCGGCCCGGCCCCTTGGGCGCCGTACAACTCGAAGCGTTGCAGCGGCAGCTTTTCGATCAATGGCTCGAGCTGGCGGTCGTTCAGCGATTACTCGGGCGGCGGCATGACCGACTGGGGTGCGCATCACTTCGGCGGCGCGCTGTTCATCTGCGACGTGATGGAATTGCAACCCGAAGAGGTCACGTATCACGGCGACCAGGGTGCTCCGTATCTCAGCCTCCGCTACCCCAACGGGCTGATCGTCTATCACAATCGGCCGAACACCGGCAACCTGGCCATCGAAGGGACACCGAATGAACCCGTGCCACCCAAGCCGGTGCCCGGCTACAAGGGCGACGGCATCTACGGCGACTTCATTCAATGCGTGAAGACCCGCGAGAAGCCGTTCCGCGACATCGAGCGGGCTGCCAACACGGCGGTCGTCGCCCACTTGGGCAACATGGCCTACCAGTTGCGGCGCTCGCTCAAGTGGGACGCTGCCAAACAGGAATTCCCCGGCGACGAAACGGCCAACCGGCTGGTCGATCGCGCCCGCCGCGAGCCGTGGCAGTTGTAATCGTTGGTCGCTTGTGCGTTGTGTTGAGCATTCATAAGAACTTTTCCCGAACAAGGACGCCCATAAAGGACGCCCATAGATGTTGAACGACGCCTTTGCAGCCTTGAAGAGTTACGACTGGGGTACCGATCTTGCGCCGCTGGCGCCGATTGAAGACGCAGTGGCCGCGGCGCACGGCAACGCCGAAGCCGGCAAGGAACTCGAAGCCCGCTTGCTGACCGCCTTGCAGGGCGAGCTGTCGCGCGACGCCAAGGACTACATCTGCCGCAAGCTGACGATCGTCGGCACGGCCGCTTCCGCGACAATTCTGGCTGGATTGCTGACCGACGAAAATCATTCGCACATGGCCCGTTTCGTGCTGGAACGCATTCCCGCGCCCGCCGCGGCCCAAGCTCTGCGTGAGGCGCTGCCGAAAGTGAGCGGCAAGGTAAAGATCGGCGTGATCGGTTCGCTCGGCGCGCGCCGCGATGCGGCCGCCGTGTCGGCGCTCAGCGGTTTGCTCGCCGATGGCGATGCTGCGGTGGCCCGTGCCGCCGCCACCGCCCTGGGCGACATCGGCACGGTTGACGCGGTCAAGGCCTTGCAAGCAGCTCGGCCGTCGGCCGCCGCAACCATGCAGGCGGCGATCGACGCGCAATTGACGTGCGCCGAAGCCCTGTTGGCCGAGAACAAGCGAGCCGAGGCGCTCGCCATTTATAAATCACTTGCCAGCGACGATAGATCCAAGCTCGTGCGTCTGGCCGCCACTCGCGGCATCCTGGCTTGCGCGGCCAAGAATGCCTGACGATCGTTCGGTGTTAATAGCATCACAGAGATACGCTTCTTCGGGAGATTGCACCATGTTTCAGCGGACGTTAATCGGTTGGATCGCGTTGAGCTGGCTGTTGGTTTTGCCAACGGCGAGTTTGCGGGCGGACGAAAAGTCCGACGAGCTGGTGTCGTTGGTCGTCGGCCTTTTGGGTAACGACGACACGGACTTTCGCGCGGCGGGCCTCGATCAGGTTCGCAGCGGCGCGAAAGGCCCGGGGGCCACCAAGGTCTTCGCCGCCCAGTTGTCCAAGCTTAATGCCCCAGCCCAGGTGGCGCTGCTCGG
>Ga0209500_10003481_pt1 | contig 10719 bp, 13 predicted proteins | sample S_140212_EF_Meta_FD_187323 | JGI IMG/M metagenome (GOLD analysis project Ga0209500, IMG submission 187323) | Freshwater microbial communities from Lake Simoncouche, Canada to study carbon cycling - S_140212_EF_MetaG (SPAdes) (version 2) | ecosystem: Environmental > Aquatic > Freshwater > Lake ...
CGGGATTAGTTTAGTGGTAAAACGAAACCTTGCCAAGGTTTAGTTGTCAGTTCGATTCTGTCATTCCGCTCCAATATATGAATAAAAAAGAAGAAGTTAAAACTGAGCATAAAGTACCTGAAGTTAAATGGGGTAAGTATTTGACGCCAGAAAAACTAACTGAGTTATTAGATAAAGTGTATTCGCAAGTAAACAAAGAAAAGAAGTAACTTCCGCGGAGTAGCTCAGGGGTAGAGCATTGGACTCATAATCCAGAGGTCGTAGGTTCGATTCCTTCCTCCGCAACCAACTTTGGAGATTATAATGACCTGGAATAAAATTTATAAAGATTTTCAAGAAGGCGAATCATTGGATGATATTGATCCTGTCAAACAGCAGGACGATAAGCATGAAGATGAGGAGTGGGATTATCTAGCTAGAGAAATCGAGCGGAAGAAAAAAGAGAATGAACAAATAGGTAAAGGTATTGATCCAGGTTATTAATAGAACCGGTTCATGTGAGGTCCAGTTATAAAACCATTCATCATCATTCCTGGATAATAATGTTTTATCATATACATTACCAACCAAGATTGATAGTCTTTATATAAACCTGTATAGAAATTATTTACTATCATCATTCTTGGTTTTTTCATCCTTAATTTCACGCATCATTAACACGATATTAATTTTTTGGTTTAACCTAATCAAATCATTATCCAACATTCGTATTCGGTCTATCAGTCCAATTAAAACTGCACTAGCTTCACCTAAAACTGGTTTAACTTCTTGTGTAGCCCATTTCCAAACATAGAATATAAGGTAACCCATACCACCAGCGGCAATAATTGGAAAGCCATATTTGTTAATTAATTCTGCTATATCGGACATTAATCTTTCCTTGCATCGGTTTTACCATCGGCTCGTGCAATTCGGTCAACATCAGGTTTTACACCCATAGCGCTTGACATTAGGGTATCAATTCTGATAACATCATGATTCATTGTTTTAACACGATTATCAAGTCCGGTAATAATACCACTTAATGACTTGATAGAGGAGGTAACTCCAGCTAAAATGAATTTTACTGTTAGGAATACAAAGTAACCAGCAGATATTGCTGCGGCAATTGGGAATCCAAGCTCAGCAACTAATTTGAAAAAATCCATATTTTTATATTGACATTTATTGTTTATTCTGATATAATCAATAAACCATCGATATAAGTATCATACATGGTTATTTATAACGATTATTTTTAAAAAGGAAAACATATGGAAATCAAGATATTAAAGCTTATTACAGGCGAAGAGGTACTAGGAGAAGTTGAAATTGAATCGGAAACAGAGGTAGTATTAGTAAACCCCGTAGGTGTAGCCATAGTTCGTGGTAAAGATGGTCAACCCAATGTTGGTTTTGCACCATTCCCAATGCACGCTGACCAAAAGACAGGTGAATCTATTGCCTTTGCTAAGAGAAATGTGATATACTCCTATGTTCCAGCGAAAGAATTTGTAGATAATTACAATCAAATCTTTGGTTCTGGCATTGTACTTCCTAATAAACAACTAATTGTAGGTTAAATTTGAATTTTTATACAAGCGTTCAAAGTTTTAGTAATTACATCCTCTATCGAGGTGTTAAAAATGGTAAGAGAGTGAAAGAAAGAATTGAGTATTCTCCTTCACTTTTTATGCCATCCAAACGTATAACTAACTTTACCAATCTACAAGGTGAGTATCTTGACCAAAAGATATTTCCTGATATTCGTGCGGCCAGAGAATACATCAAACAATTTGATGGAGTATCCAATGCACATATGATTTATGGCCAAACTAGGTATGAATATGCCTTTATTGCAGATGAGCACAAAGGTATGATTGATTATGACTTTGATAAAATTTCAATTGCCGTAGTTGATATTGAGGTTGGTTCTGAGAATGGATTTCCTGATCCATATGAAGCCAACGAACCAATCACAGCCATTACAATGAGTTATCTAAATGGTGATACATTTGTATTTGGTTGTGGAATCTATGAAGTTCAAGGTAAAGAAATCTATGTGAAGTGTAAGGATGAACATAGCTTATGTAAGAAGTTTCTGGAACTATGGGTTAAGAAATGTCCTGATATCATTACAGGCTGGAACTCTAAGTTCTTTGATATACCATACATCATCAATCGTTTTCGTAAGATACTTGGTGAACCTGAAACGAAGAAGTTATCACCATGGAATTTTATTGGTGAGCGCAAGACAGTCGTCAATGGTCGCCAACAGATTGCATATGAAATGCTAGGTGTGGCCGCACTTGACTATATAGAATTATATAGATGGTATGCTCCTGGCGGTAAGTCACAAGAGTCATATCGTCTAGATGCAATATCACAGGTTGAGTTGGGTGAAGGTAAGATATCTTATGATGAGTATGATAACCTACACACATTGTATCGGTTGAATTACCAAAAGTTTATTGAGTATAACATTCGGGACGTTGAACTTATCCTAAGATTTGAAGATAAGTTAAAACTACTTGAATTGGCAGTAACTTTGGCATACGACACTAAATCAAACTTTGAAGATGTTTTTGCACAGACCCGTATGTGGGATGCGATGACTTATTCCTATCTCTTAGAAAAGAATATTATTGTACCACCTAGAGTTATCAAGGAAAAAGATTCAGCCTTTGAAGGTGCCTATGTTAAAGAGGTACAAGTTGGACTACATGATTGGGTTGCTTCATTTGACCTGAACAGTTTGTATCCACACTTGATGATGCAGTACAATATTTCTCCTGAGACATTGATTGAACCTCAGGACTATACAGAAGAAATGCGTGAGATACTTTCACAAGGCGTTTCTGTGGATACTTTATTAAAGAAATCAGTTGATACTTCTGGTTTGGTGAACGCAACATTAACACCAAACGGACAATTCTTTCGAACAGACATTCAAGGCTTCTTGCCAAGAATGATGGAAGAAATGTATACAGACAGAAGCAAATTTAAGAAATTAATGTTGCAAGCTAAGCAAGAATATGAGAATGAAAAAGATAACTCTAAGAAGTATGAGATTGAGAAACGAATTGCCAAGTTTAACAACATCCAACTAGCAAAAAAAGTTTCACTAAACTCCGCTTACGGTGCTTTAGGTTCTCAATACTTTAGATTCTACGATTTAAGAATGGCTCTTGCTGTCACCTTAGCCGGTCAATATTCAATTCGTTGGATTGAGGCCAAATTAAATCAATACATGAATAAGTTATTGGAAACTAAAGATGTTGATTACGTTATTGCGAGTGATACTGATTCGATTTATCTACGCCTTGGAGGACTTGTTACTAAAGTTTACGACAATAGAGTGGATGATATCAACGCTATTATCCGATTCATGGACAAGGTCTGTGATGACAAGCTTCAGCCGTACATTGATAAGTGTTATCAGGAGATTGCTGATTATACTAAAGCTTATGCGCAGAAGATGCAGATGAAACGTGAAGGCCTGTCCAACAAAGGTATATGGACTGCCAAGAAACGATACATTCTAAATGTATATAACAATGAAGGTGTACAATATAACGAACCAGACATGAAGGTCATGGGTCTGGAGATGGTCAAATCATCAACTCCACAAGTTATCCGTGAGAAGATGAAGCAGGCTATCAAGCTGATGATACAAGGAACAGAACAGGACATACATAAATTCATCGCTGATTTCAAAGAAGAATTTAAAAATCTACCTCCAGAAGATATCTCTTCACCACGTGGATGTAACGGATTGGCTAAATACTATGATGCAGCATCTTTTTACAAGTTGGGAACACCAATTCATGTGAAGGGTGCCATTTTATACAACTATTATCTTAAAGAAAAAGACCTTACTAAAAAATATCCTTTGATACAAGAAGGTGAAAAGTTAAAGTATAGTTATCTAAAGATGCCAAACCCATTCAAAGATACTGTCATATCATTCCCAGGTAGATTACCAAAAGAATTTGGATTACATGATTACATAGACTATGATACGCAATTTGATAAAGCCTTCGTTGAACCAATCAAAGTTATATTACAATGTATGGGTTGGAAAACTGAAAAGACAAGCACACTAGAGGACTTCTTCTCATGATTTTTTTAACACTACTATCAGCATTATTATTATCTGGCATTGCTGGATATTATTCTATACTTGGCCTAGCCGCAATCTTTACAGGTGCGTTTTGGCCAATCGTTTTTATGGGGTCGGTACTTGAACTAAGTAAATTAGTTACTACATCATGGTTGTACCGTAATTGGGAAACCTGCCCCTTTTTATTGAGAACATACCTAACATCAGCAGTTGTTATTCTTATGCTGATTACAAGTATGGGTATTTTTGGTTTTCTATCCAAAGCACACATTGATTCAACAATGGATTCAGGTGCCAATACTGTTGAGATTAAAATATTAACACAACAAGAAAAGATTACCAAAGAGAGATTAGAATATCTATTGGCTCGTGCTAAGGATCCTTCAACGGCAAGTAATCGTTTAGACAAGCAAATTCAGGATACACAAAAAGAATTAACCGAAATCAATAAGAAACGCTTACCATTACTCAAAGAGTCCAACAAATTAGTGGCAGAAGTTGGTCCAATAAAATATGTTGGTGATATGATATATGGTACAGATGATGACAATGCCATAGACAAAGCAGTAAGATTGGTAATCATGTTAATCATGGTTGTATTTGACCCCTTAGCTGTGTTATTATTGATAGCAGCAAACATATCAATGCAACAAAGGATTAAAGTACCAGAAGTAATAGAACCAAAACCAATAGAACCAGAGCCAGTAAAAGAATCAAAACCTGTTTCTGTAACAGAGACAGTTGAAGTTGATAAAGAAAATATAGCCGACATTGAAGAAGGTTATAGTCGTAAGAAAAGAGGTTTTCCCAATAGAAAAGGAAAACTAGAACCTAAGTATGATTATGATGCTGAATATGCATTTCGTGAAAAGGAAAATAAATGAGTACACTTGACAAAATTAAAAAGAACAGTAGTGTTAAAGAATCGGCTATATTATCTAAGTCAAAATTCTTCACTAATAAAGATATGATAACCACATCGGTGCCAATCATCAATGTGGCTTTGAGTGGTAAACTAGATGGTGGTTTAACACCAGGTCTTACAATGTGGGCTGGTCCATCAAAACACTTTAAGACTGCGTTTTCACTTTTAATGGCCAAATCCTATCTGGACAAATATAAAGATGCTGCACTACTTTTTTACGACTCTGAGTTTGGTACTCCCCAATCTTATTTTGATTCTTTTGGTATTGACACTAATAGGGTGTTGCATACTCCTCTTACTGATATTGAACAGTTGAAACATGATATAATGCAACAACTAACACAGCTTGAGCGTGGTGATAAACTAATCGTTGTGATTGATTCTATTGGTAATCTCGCATCAAAGAAAGAGGTTGATGATGCAGTTGAAGGTAAATCTGTTGCTGATATGTCCAGAGCAAAACAAGTTAAATCATTGTTTCGTATGGTCACACCACATTTGAATCTAAAAGATATTCCAATGGTCGTAGTGAATCATACTTACATGGAGATTGGTATGTTCCCTAAAGCAATCGTAGGTGGTGGAACAGGTTCATATTATTCGGCTGATAATATCTTTATCATTGGCCGTCAGCAAGAAAAAGAAGGAACTGAAGTCGTTGGTTACAATTTTATTATTAATGTAGAAAAGAGTAGATATGTTAAAGAAAAATCTAAGATACCTGTTACTGTATCTTTTGACGGTGGTATTAGCCGTTGGTCTGGCCTTCTTGATATCGCTATTGAATCCGGCCATGTTATCAAACCTTCCAATGGATGGTACTCTAAAGTAGATAAAGAAACTGGTGAAGTAGAAGATAAAAAGTATCGGATAAAAGATACTGATACCAAAGATTTTTGGTTGCCAATTATTACTAGTAAATCTTTTCAAACTTATGTGGAAGAAAAGTATCGTGTAGCATCTGCCGAGATTATGCAAGGTGGTGAAGAAGATTTGTTTGATGATATTGTTACAATGAATGGAACTGAAAATGCTTGAAGGATTTGATTATTGTTTTATATACCCAAAGGATGATGCGCAAGCAGTTCACATCCGTTTGCTCGTTGGACCCTATAAAGATACTATCTTCAAATATGGTAAAGTTAAATTTGAGGAAAAGAATGACCAGGTCTATTTACTTTTCGCTTATGATGTGATAGAATCCATAGTGGACAAGCCTAGAAAACTTGAAAAAGATGAAGCATTTAAGAACTACATTGGTGATTTACTAGTGGAGATTATGGGTAGCAACATAGATGAGGAAGTTACTGATGAAACTGGAACAAGCGATATTAACCAGCCTGATTTACAATGAAGATTATTTAAGAAAAGTATTACCATTTATTAAGCCTGAATATTTCTCTGATAGAACAGAGAGGACATTATTTAATGAAATTACATCATTCACGGAAACTTACAATAGCCCACCGGAGATTGCAGCGCTTAGCATTGCCGTCAAGGAAAAAACAAATCTCACAGATGACGAAGTTCAGAAGTGTGAAGATTATCTTTCGGAAATTGAAAAAGATAATACGGCAAAAACCGAGATTCAATGGCTTGTTGATAAAACAGAAAAGTTTTGTCAAGAGAAGGCGATATACAATGCAGTATTGGGGTCTATTTCAATTCTCGATGGAAAAGATAAGACCAACGATAAAGGTGCGATTCCCAAAATATTATCGGACGCTCTCGCAATAAGTTTTGATACAACAGTTGGCCACGATTACTTACAGGACTCAGATGAAAGATACGAATTCTACCACAGAAAAGAAGAAAGAATCCCTTTTGACTTGGATATATTCAACAAGATTACAAAAGGCGGACTACCTGCTAAGACGCTCAATATCGCTCTTGCCGGAACTGGTGTGGGAAAAAGTTTGTTCATGTGCCATATGGCTGCAGGAGCAATGGTACAAGGTAGGAATGTTTTGTACATCACACTTGAAATGGCCGAAGAAAAAATAGCAGAACGAATTGATGCCAATCTATTGAATGTAACACTAGATGATTTGATGGAATTACCAAAGGATCTTTATGATAAAAAAGTTGAAAGAGTTAAAAGCAAAACTACTGGTAAACTAATCATCAAAGAATACCCAACGGCATCAGCCTCAACTATCCACTTTAGGACACTACTTAATGAACTCAATCTCAAAAAATCTTTTATCCCCGATATTATATTCGTGGATTACCTTAACATATGTTGTTCAGCTCGCATTAGGGCTGGTTCTAATATTAACTCCTATACCTACGTCAAATCTATTGCTGAGGAACTTAGAGGACTTGCGGTTGAATATAACCTACCTATTGTATCTGCGACTCAAACAACTAGAAGCGGGTTCACAAGTTCCGATCCAGGACTAGAAGATACATCAGAATCATTTGGCTTACCAGCAACAGCAGACTTGATGTTTGCTTTGATTACAAGTGAAGATTTGGAAGCACTTGGTCAAATCATGGTAAAACAATTGAAGAACAGATATAACGACCCATCATACTATAAAAGATTTACAGTAGGGGTTGACAGAGCAAAAATGAAACTGTATGATATAGACCAATCAGGTCAAATGAATATTGTTGATGCAGGACATGATGATAAACCATTGAACACCTTTGGTAATCGTGATAAAAAATTTGAAGGCTTCAAAGTATGATATTAGAAAGAGTTGATGCGTTGTATTGTGCCAAGGCATTCCATGATTATTTTAATGGTACTGTGGACATTGAGCAATATATGAGAGAAGAAAAATTGCAATCAATTGCTAAATTACCATCTTCATTATTTCCACCTGAAGATGATTTGTTCTCTGATTTCTCAATGCACCCAAAAGATATGGACATTGAAGTGTGTGAAATACCTTTGAGTCAATGGGAAACATTATTGAGTATTACTTCTTCTCATGTTAATAAGGCACCAGTTGGAAGAAATATTCCTTTTGCTGTCAGAGAAAAGAACACTCAGAAGATACTTGGTTTCATTAGATTGGCTTCACCTGTGATATACATGAAGCCTCGTAATGATATGCTTGGTCAAGTGTGGATTCAAAACAAAGATACTGCTGCTCGTTTCAATCAATCTACTATTATGGGATTTGCAATTGTACCAGCACAACCATTTGGATTTAATTATCTTGGTGGTAAATTATTGGCAGCTATCTGTACATCACATACAGTTAGAGAAATGGTTAACAAGAAATATAATATGAATCTTTGTTTGTTTGAAACGACCAGTCTCTATGGTTCAACAAAACAAACATCACAATATGATGGTATGAAGCCTTATATTAGATATAAAGGATTAACCGAATCTGATTTTATTCCAATGATGAATGGAAAACGATACACAGACTTAAAAGATTATGTGGAAGATAAGGTTGGAGATTTATTAGGTGAAGATGAATCTACCACAAGTAGAAAACTTAGGAGCTTCACTAAGATAATAGCTTTAACCAAATCAGCACTTAGGGGTACTGATGAAGGATTGGCATTCAGCTTAACGATTGAGAACGCTAAAAAGTTGACAGAGAAAAAAAGATTTTATATATCAGACTATGGTTTTAGTAACATGGTTGACTATATGAATTGTAAAGCCGACCAATTGGTTAAAGGCGAGAACTACGAAAAACATGAATTGGTAAATATTATAGAATGGTGGAGAAATAAAGCTATAAATAGATATGAAACCCTTAAAACTGAGGGTAGATTAAGAACAGAGCTTGAGGTATGGACTTCAGGTAAAGACATTCAAATTATTAGGTAAAAAATGGCTGGCACACTTACAACAGAAGTCACATCGGAAAAAGGTTCTATATGGATTTTTAAAAGAGTTTTGCAAGATGACGTTAATTATAAAAATGAGAAAAATTTAACTCCAGCAAATCAATTCGTCAGTAAAGATAAACAAGATAAAATTATAAAAAGTTGGTGTGAATATGATGAAGAACCATCTAAGAAAAAAGAAAATGATAAAATTAGAAAAGAAAACGAAATTCTAAAACAAAATGGTAAAAAAGAAAAACCACTTAAAACAAGAAAATGGGCTTCTTGGTTGAATGTTCGTTTAGATAAAAAATACACAGAACTTGCTCAAATTTGGGATCCTCAAAATACACAAAACGACCAATCAGCTGAAAATTATGATTGGACTTCTGTTCCATTAAAATGGCAAAAATCATTTTTTGCTCAACAAGAAGCTATGTTAACTAAATTTTCTGGATCAAATTTTAAAATTATGGAATTTGGCCGTGACAAAGAGCACTTCATGAATTTTATTTCTGGTTTAGTTAAACCTCTTGGTGTAGTAAAAAAAGATGCTTGGAATCCAGCAGATATTTGGATTGTTGATAAACAAAAAGAAAACAACATAGAAAAAGAATTAAAAGATACAGTTTCTTTTGGCCAAGGAGAAACCGCAGATAGTAGTATTGAGAAGAAAATAAAATTACAACAATTAAATGCAGTGTTAAGAAAACTATATGGTTCAAAAACTATTATTGGTGTATCATTAAAATTAACTTCACTCAAAGCTGATTATGTTGATGTAAATATTGTTTTAAAACAATCAGGTCTGGATGTGGATGAGTCAGCAACTCAAAAAAGATTTCAGGATATTGAAGATTTATTAAGTGATATTTCAAGTATTAAATGTGATTTAACTTTAAAACCTTTTGTGACAGATCCTCCAGATTCTTCATATAAAAAAGCAATCAAAGAAATTCAACGATTTAATAAATTATATAAAGATTATTATTATCCAAAAAACCCATTAAGTTTTGCAAATAAAGGTTCTATTATTGAAATTATTGAACCTGATACGAAAAAAGAATATCAATTAACAATTCAAGCAACCTCAACAAGTCATGTAAATAATTTAAAATATGAACCTGTCGAGAAAGGCAAAGCAAGTGCTAGATTAGGAAAAGCTCCAGTTGACCAAGTTTCTGATTTATTTAAAGAATATAAAATTGATTTTGTAAATGACCAAAAAAAATATCCAAAAGATTTTAATGATCCTGAAGTTGATAAATTAATTAGTAAATTCAATAAAGTAAAAAATGCTTCTGGTTTTGGAAATAAAGTTTATACTGGAATTAATACAATGCAACAATTTAAAGATAATTTAAAAGAAGTTTTTTTGTCCGATATTGCAACCGCACACTCAAAATTAATGCAATTAGATTTATTGACTCAAATTATGGATTTAGAAACTCATCAATTAAAAAAATTATTAACCGATATGGTTTATCTTGCTAAAAAAGAAGGTAAAGCTTACGGTCCATTTGGAAAGGTATATTAATGCCCCTAATAGACTTTGACAAACTCGCAAAAGAATATGAAACCGAAGATGACTTTGGTTTCTCTGCCGTATCTGAAGAAGAATACAATTCAGTTGTCAATAAGACGGCTGAGACAGCAGATGATTATAAACTAAGATTACATGAAGTAGAAAAGATTATTATTCCTTTTCTCTCTAAGTTGCATTCGACTGGAGACAAAGAATATATATATTGGCCTAATAGAAAACCCCTTATAGAAAAACAAATTGAGAGAATATTGAAATTAACTAAAGGATAATTATGAAATTTTATAATGATGTGAGGGACAAAATTGGTCCACTCAGACAACGTGGGTTTGATTATATTTTTGAATATCT
>Ga0209500_10003482_pt1 | contig 10718 bp, 9 predicted proteins | sample S_140212_EF_Meta_FD_187323 | JGI IMG/M metagenome (GOLD analysis project Ga0209500, IMG submission 187323) | Freshwater microbial communities from Lake Simoncouche, Canada to study carbon cycling - S_140212_EF_MetaG (SPAdes) (version 2) | ecosystem: Environmental > Aquatic > Freshwater > Lake ...
CGATCACCGGCGAACACGGCGTCGGCCTCGCAAAGAAAGCCTGGCTACGCCGTCAGGTCGGTGAGAATAGCCACGACCTCATGCGCGAGATCAAGCGTGCCTGGGATCCGCGCAACCTGCTCAACCCTGGCAAGATTTTCGACTGAGGGATGAAGCCTTCGCTCAAGCTCCTCGATTACTCGATCCTCCAGCAGTGCATGCATTGCGGGATGTGCCTCCCGGCCTGCCCGACTTACGTCGCGACGAACAAGGAGCGCCATAGCCCCCGCGGCCGTATCTCGCTCATGCGGGCCGTCGCCGACGGTGAACTGAAGTTGTCGCCGGCCTTCGCCGACGAGATGAGCTACTGCCTCGGCTGCTTGGCGTGCCAGACCGCCTGCCCCGCCGGCGTGGATTACTCCAACCTGCTCGAGACCGCCCGCGCCGAAGTCCAATCCGCCGGCCTCAACCAGACTTTCACCAGCCGCTTCTGGCGCATGGTCACGATCCGCGGCCTGTTCATGCGCCCGCGCCTGCTCCGCTTCGTCGGACGACTTCTCTGGCTTTACCAAAGCCTCGGCCTGCAGACCGCGTTTCGTAAGATCGGCCTGACGAAACTTCTGCCGAAAGACCTTCGCCGCCTCGAGCCGCAGTGCCCGACCATCGCGTCAAAGTTCTCACCGCAGCTCATACGACCCATCGAGTCTCCGGCAAAGAAGACGCACCGCGTCGCCCTGCTGACCGGCTGCGTGCAAGATCTCGTCTTCGCCGACATCAATCGCGACACCGCCGATGTCCTTCTGGCCAATGGCTGCGAAGTCCACACGCCTCCGGTCCAGCCCTGCTGCGGATCGCTCCATGCGCACAACGGCGAAGTCGATGCGGCCAAGACATTGGCCAAGCGGATGATCGACCTTTTTCCTCCGTCACAGTTCGACGCGATCATCACCAACTCCGGGGGCTGCGGTAATCACCTTCGTCATTATTCCGCCCTGCTCGCCGGCGACCCGGTCTACGCGCCATTAGCGAAACTCTGGGACTCTAAGCTCCGTGATATCCATGAATGGATGATGGAGCACGGCTGCCGCGCCCCGCGCACGGGCCTAGGCGACCTGACCGTCACCTACCACGACTCCTGCCACCTGACCCACGGCCAGAAGGTCACCAAGCAGCCCCGTGACCTGCTCAAGCTGATCCCTGGCCTGAAGCTCGTGGAACTTCCCGAGGCCAACTGGTGCTGCGGTAGCGCTGGCATCTATAACATCACCCAGCCTGAGCAGTCCGAACAGCTCCTCGTTCGTAAGATCGGCCACGTCATCAGCACCGGCGCATCGGTCCTCGCCACCGCCAATCCCGGATGCCACCTTCAGATCGCCCGTGGCCTCCGCCAATCCGGCTCACCTATCTCCCTCCTCCAACCTGTGACCTTACTGGCCCGGGCTTATCGAAAAGAGAGCAAGAGGGAGGATGGACGATGAACGATGGAGGATAACGAACAGAAGTTACCCAAACCCTCATCCCATCTTTCATCATTCATCCTCCATCGGTCTTTAGTAATCATCCATCTTTCAACCGTATCTCTCAATCGCCCATGAGACTATTTCTCGCTCTGCTCCTTTTCGGCAATCTCGCCGTCGCCCAAACCCGCGACCTCACTCTGGCACGCGAGAAGAACTACCTCGTCATCCAGGGTGCACACTTGCCGAAGGGCGAAATCCGCATCAACTACCTAGAGGCTTATTGCCGCCCGTATTCCACGACCGCCGACTGGCACGATACCACCATCGGCCACACGACCGAGCTCATCTCGCTCAGCGCTGACAAGAAGACCATGAAACTACGCTGCACCGTTAAAGACGGCGTCATCGTGAACCACACCATCACCGCAAGCAGCGACGACGTCACCTTCGCCATCTCCGCGCATAACCCGACGGCGATCGCTTCTGGTGCACACTGGGCGCAGCCCTGCATCCGGCTCGGCGATTTCACGGGCTACGACAATAAGGGCAAGGACCTCGATGACTACCTGCCGAAATGCTTCCTCTTTCTCGATGGCAAGTTCGCCCGCATGGACGCCGTCAAACCTTGGATCAAAGAAGCCCGCTACATCCCAGGACAAGTCTGGTGCCCGAAGGATGTGCCGCGCACCGACGTGAACCCCCGCCCGCTCAGCCCCCTAGTGCCCAGCAATGGCCTCATCGGGTGCACCAGCGCCGATGAGAAACAAATCTTCGCCGTTGCCTTTGAGCCTTATCAGGAACTGTTCCAAGGGGTCGCGCGCTGTCTGCATTCTGATTTTCGCATCGGCGGGCTCAAACCCGGCGAAACCAAGACCATTAAAGGCAAGATCTACATCGTCGCCAATAACGTGAACGACCTATTGTCCAGATACGCCCAAGACTTCCCAACCGCTCCTGCCAAGTAACCCCTCCCCCACACCCTTTTCAAATCATGAAATCAGTCAACATCGGCATCATCGGCGGCGGCCTCATGGGACGCGAAATGGCCAGCGCGTTCGCCCGCTGGTGCGCCCTAACGGACGTCTCGGTCCGCCCGGTCCTCACGGCCGTCGCCGACCTCAATCCCGCCACGCTCTCATGGTTCGATTGCATCCCTTCCTGCACGCAGAAGACCACCGACTATAAGGCGCTCCTCGCCAACCCTGACGTCGACGTGGTCTATGTGGCCGTCCCGCACAACCTGCATGAGCAGCTTTATTGCGACGTCCTCGCCGCCGGCAAAGACCTCTTCGCCGAGAAGCCCTTCGGCATCGACCTCGCCTCCGCCCGCCGCATCCACGCCGCCGCCAAGGCCAGCGGTCGCTTCGTGCGCTGTAGCTCTGAGATGCCCTTCTTCCCCGGTGCCCAACGCGCCTTCGAGCTCGCGAAGTCTGGCTCAATCGGCCGCATCCTCGAAGTCGTCTCGGGCTTCCACCACAGCAGCGACCTCGACCCGACCAAGGCCGCGAACTGGAAGCGCCTCAACTCCATGTGTGGCGAAGGCGGCGCCCTCAACGACCTCGGCATGCACGCCTGCCACATCCCTCTGCGCCTCGGCTGGAAGCCCTCCCGCGTCTTTGCTCAGCTCCAGAAAGGCTACCCGCAGCGCCCCGACGGTAAAGGCGGCGTCACAAACTGCGATACGTGGGACAACGCGCTCCTCAACACTTGGATCAAAGTCGGTGAGCACGAAGTCCCCATGCGTCTCGAGATGAAGCGTCTCATGCCTGGCGCCACGAACACTTGGTTTATCGAAATCCTCGGCACCGACGGCGGCGTCCGTTACAGCACTTCGGATACGAAGGCCCTCTGGCTTTTCGAACGCGGCAAGGAACAGTTCTGGAAGCGCACCGACCTTGGTTTTAGCACGCCGTTCAAGACCGTCACCGGCGGCATCTTCGAACCCGGCTTCGCCGACGTCATCCAGCAGATGTGGGCCGCCTACCTCATGGAACGCGCCGGCCTGCTCAACGGCCGATTCGGCTGCGCCACGCCCGACGAAGCTGTCGCCACCCACGAGATCTTCGCCGCCGCCCTGCAGTCGCAGGCCCAAGGCACGGTCGTCTCCCTCTAAATTCTCATGCCCAAAACTCCCCGCCAAGGCATTCTCGCCGCCGGCAATTTCATCGTCGATTACGTCAAGATTATCGATGCCTACCCCGCCCAGGACATGCTCGCGAGCATCCTGAGCGAATCGCGCTCCAACGGCGGCGGCCCTTACAACGTCCTCAAGGACCTCGCGGCCATGAAAGTCGAGTTCCCCCTCGCGGCCTGCGGGCTCGTCGGCGACGACACCAACGGCCAGTGGATCAAGCGCGACTGCCAGAACCACCGGATTGACGTCGGGATGTTGCATCTCAGCCAGGACCACCCGACCTCCTACACTGACGCGATGACCGTGCAGTCCACCGGACGTCGCACCTTCTTCCATTGCCGTGGCGCCAATGCGCACTTCGACCTCAAGCATTGCAGCTTCAGCAAGACCAACGCCCGCATCCTGCACCTCGGCTACCTCATGTTGCTCGATCGCATGGACACCTTCGAAAACGGCCAGACCATCGCGGCTAAGCTACTGTTCAATGCCCGCTCGGCCGGCCTCGAGACCTCCGTCGATATGGTCAGCGCCTCGCATCCGCAGTTCCGCGAAATCGCGCTCAGCGCCCTGCCGCTCACCGACCACCTCGTCATCAATGAAATCGAAGCCGGCATCACCGTCGGCGAGGTCATCGACCCCAAGAACTCGGGCTGGCTAATCCGCACCGCCGAGCAACTCCTCTCACTTGGTGTAAAGAAGACTGTCACTATCCACACCGAACATGGTTCGGTCTGCGCGACCGCCGACGGCCTTCGCCTCAAGCAGGCTTCGCTTAAGCTTCCCACTGGTTACAGTAAGGGTGCCACCGGCGCGGGCGATGCGTTCGCCGCCGGCATGCTTTACGGACTGCACGAAGGCCTTGAGATCCAAGAGCGCCTCAAGCTGGCCGTCTGCTGCGCCGCCGCCTGTCTCGCCGACCCCACGCCGTCAAAGGGCCTGCGCCCGGTGAAAGACTGCCTCGCCTTAGCCGAGCAGTTTGGGTTTGGGGAGTTTTGACGGCCGCGAGGTAGTAGCGGTTGGCGGTTAGCGGTTAGGAAGAACAAGAGATCACCATTCTCAGGTGGTAGGGCGGGCTCTCCGAGCCCGCCGTTGACCCACTCGACATCCGTACCTCCGTCCGCGAACGGACGGCTCGGAGAGCCGTCCCTACCTAATGCACGGGCATGCAGCCTACCTTGGCTCTTCGGCATTTCCCAACCGCTGACACCGTCAAGAGGTAGGGGCACGATTCATCGTGCACTCCGCAGTAGGAGGGCGCGGCGAAGCCACGCCCCTACCCTCGGCCGCCCTGCGGCGGCCTGGCTTCAGCCCTACCTTGTTTTGCTTCGCAGCCGTTCACCCTGCCAGCAGACCCCCATGGCGATGCTTTGCATCGCCATAAAAGACACCATTCGAGCGTAAAAAGACACCCGATTGGGTTTCCCTCTTTTCGGCGTACGAGCATCCTTTCGCTCACCCCCGGACGCACCCCCATGAGCACCAAGAAATATAACGTCGGCATCATCGGCTACGGCTGGGCCGCCACGGCCCACATCGACGCCATCAACGCGAGCAGCCAGGCGCAAGTCACGGCGATCTACTCCTCCCGTCCCCTCGACTCCGCCACGCTCAGCGCCAAGCACGGCGGCAAGATCAAGGCTTACGATACCGTCGAAGCCCTGCTCGCCGATCCGGAGATCCACGTGGTCGATATCACCAGTTACCCGAGCCAGCACTGCGCCCAGGCCGTCGCCGCCGCCAAAGCGAAGAAGCACATCATCCTCGAGAAGCCGATGGCCAACTCGATGCCCGAAGTAATCCAGATCTTCGAAGCCGCCGAAAAGAACGGCGTGAAGGGCTGCGTCTGCTTCGAGTGCCGCTTCTCCAGCCAGATGGAAGCCACCAAGGCCGTCATCGACCAAGGCCTCATCGGCGACATCCACTACGGCGAAGTCGACTACTACCATGGTATCGGCCCGTGGTATGGCCAGTACCGCTGGAATATCGGCAAGAAGGACGGCGGCAGCGCCCTCCTCACCGCTGGTTGCCACGCCCTCGACGCGCTCCTGATGTGCATGCCGGGCGAAGTCGACTCGGTCACGAGCTTCAGCACCAAATCTAAGAGCGAATACTTCAAGCCCTACGAATACGACACCTCCGCCGTCACGATCCTGAAGTTCAAGAACGGCGCCGTCGGCAAGTGCGCCGCGATCGTCGATTGCCTCCAGCCCTATTACTTCCACACCCACCTCGTCGGCAGCCATGGCAGCGTCCTCGATAATAAGTTCCATTCCGCCAAGCTTAATACCAACAAGGCCCAGTGGAGCGGGCTCTCGATGAAGATGCTGGATTCCGGCGACGTCAGCGACCACCCCTACCAAGCTCAGTTCCAGGCCTTCTTCGACGCGCTCGACAAGGGTCAGGACATGCCGCTGACGAGCTTCCGCGACGCCCTCCGCACCTTCAAGGTCATCTTCGCCGCCGACCAGAGCGCAGCCAACGGTGGCCAGCCGGTCAAGGTTGCCTGAACCCATGCCCTCCTGCCTCGCCATCTTCGCGCATCCCGACGACGTCGAATACTTCGCCGCCGGGACGATGCTCCAGCTCGCGAAGCGCGGCTGGGAGCTCCACTACTTCGACCTCTGCGCCGGCAACGGCGGCTCGGTCCAGATGGACGGCCCGACGACCGCCACCGTGCGTCTCGCCGAAGCCCAGGAAGCCGCCCGCATCCTCGGAGCGAAGTTCTACCCGCCAGTCGTCAACGACATGACGCTGACCTTCGACATCGAGGTTATGCGCAAAGTCGCCTCGGTTATCCGCCAAAGCCGCGCCGACATCGTCCTCACGCACGCGCTGTCCGACTACATGGAGGACCACATGGCCTGCGCCCGTCTCGCGACCTCGGCCGCCTTCACGCATGGGATGCCCAACTACGATACCGTCCCGCCAGCGGCACCTTACGCGCACGACGTGACGGTCTACCACGCGATGCCACACGGCCTGTGCACGCCGCTGCGCCAGAAGGTCCGTGCTGGCCTCTATGTCGACGTCGCCCCGGTCCAAGACCAGGCCCGCCAGGCCCTCGCGGCCCACGCCTCGCAGAAGGACTGGCTGGATAAGAGCCAAGGCATGGACTCTTACCTGCACACGCTCGACAAGATGTCCGCAGAGGTCGGCGCTCTCTCAGGCAAATACCAGTTGGCCCAAGGCTGGTGCCGCCATCTCCACCTGGGCTACAGCGCCGCCAACATCGACCCGCTTCGCTCCGCCCTTGGCTCCGACTGCATGGTCGACGCCGTCTACGAGGCCGCCCTCGACAAACCTTTCCCATGACCACCACCCTCTCTCGTCGTCGTTTCTTCCAGTTAGCTGGTCTCGCCACGCTCGCCTTCCCGCTTCGCGGATGGGCCGCCATCGATACCTCGGGCGGCGACGAGGTCGTCATCCTCAACGACATCCATATCACCGGCATCCCGGAGGAGAAAATTCCCGCTAATGCCAAAGCCGATGCCGACAACCTGCGCACCGCGGTGAAGCAAATCCTCGCGCTACCGAAGAAGCCAGCCGCCGTCATCATTAATGGCGACCTCGCCCTCGCGATTGGTACCGCCGCCGACTACGCCGTCATCCGCGAGCTCATCGCTCCATTGCGCGCCGCCGGTATCCCAACCCATCTCACGCTCGGTAATCATGACGTCCGTGATATCTTCATGGCGGCCTTTCCCGAGATGAAGAGCACCTCGGCGCTCAAGGAACATCGCCATAACAGCCTGATCGACCTTCCGTCCACGCGCCTCATCCTGCTCGACACCTTGGACCAATCACCTGGGCCCTCCGGCAAGCTCGGCGCGGAGCAGATCGCCTGGATCCTCGCCAAGATCGACGAAGTCCCGACCAAGCAGGTCATACTCATTGGACACCATAACCCGCAGGTCGGGGGTGACACCAGCCACTACAAGGGCGGCCTCGTCGACACGGCGGACTTCTGGCCCGAGATCGCTCAGCGCCCGCAGGTGAAGGCTTATATCCACGGCCACACCCATGAATGGACGCAGGCCATGGAGAACCGCATCCACATCATCAGCACCATCGCCTGCGCCTACGTGTTCAACAAGAACACCAACGCCACCGGCTGGACCTCCGCCCGTTTCAACGCCCACGGCTTCCAGCTAAAGCTCAACACCCTCGAGACCGACCACGCCTGGAACGGCGAGGCCAAGTGGTTCTTTGGACGCCAGCCCGCGCCCAAGAAAGCCGCGGCGGCTAAAAAGAAATAAGCGTGCGGCTCATCAAGGAACAGCAATCTCCCGTCTCGGCGAACGAACTCGTCGCGTGCGAGCACCTGAGCCAACGCGACTTCGGCTGCGTCTGGCATCACCACCCCGAGCACGAAATCTTCTTCCTCCTCCGCGGCGGTACCGAACGGTGGATCGGCGACAAGATGGCGCCGCTCAAGGCAGGCGAGATTCTGCTCCTTGGTTCCGACCTCCCTCACGACTTCCGTAACGACCGCAAAGGCCGCCAGGCCGGCGTGGAGTGGATCCTCGTGCAATTCCGCCCGAACCTCTTCGGCGAAGAGTGGACGCAGCACTCCTCGGTCTCCGCTATTCGGCGCCTCCTCGAACGCGCGCGTCTCGGCCTCGAATTCCGCGGCAAGTCCCGCAAGCAGGCCGCCGCCATCCTGCACAAGATGCCCAAGGCCCACGGGCTCAGGCGCATGGCTCTCCTGATTGAGTTCCTCGAACTCGCCGCGGGCTCCGACGAACTCAAGGAGATCGCCTCCGCTGGCTTCCATGCGACCATCGATGCCAATACCTCGGATCGCATTGGTAACGTCGTCGCCCACATCAAAGCCAACCTCAGTAAGCCGCTCTACGTCCCCGAACTCGCCACCCTGGCTGGCCTGAGCGAAAGCGCCTTCAGCCGCCTGTTCAAGAAGTGCACCGGCCGTTCCGTCCCCCAGTATCTTAACGAACTCCGCATCGCCCGCGCCGCTCGTCTGCTCGCCGAGACCGACGAGTCCGTGAAGCAGATCGCGCACCAGTGCGGTTACCCGACCGCAGCGTATTTCCACCGCCAGTTCCAGCGTCACCAGGAACTCCCTCCCCTCGCCTACCGCGAAGCCATCCGCCGCCACGCCTAATCCCGCCCCCCTTCACCCACAAAGAACCAAGAACAAAGAACTTTTCCTTTCCTACCCCTATCCCCACCCCTACCCTTAATACAACCCCATGACCCCTACCCTATATCTCCGCCTAGCCGCGATGGTCTTCCTCCATTACTTCGTATGGAGCTGTTGGTATAACACCATGGCCGTGTATCTCGGGAAGCTGAACTTCACCGGCACCCAGATCGGCCTCGCTTACGGCACCACCGCCATCGGTGCCCTCATTTCGCCCTTCATCATCGGCGTGATCGCCGACCGATTCGTCCCCGCTCAACGGCTGCTCGGCGTACTCCACCTCCTCGGAGCCGGCCTCCTCTGGTGGATCTCCCAGCAGACCACCTTCAACATCTTCTACCCGTCGCTCATCGTCTACACGCTGACTTACATGGCCGGCCACGGTCTCATCAATACCATCACCCTCTCCCATACGCCTAATCCGGCGAAATGGTTCCCCATCGTGATGGTCGCCGCCTCGGCTGGCTGGATTGTCGCCGCCAACGTCATCAACTTCGCTGAGCTCGCCGACAACAACGGCATGTTCAAACTCGCTTGCGGAGTCGCCCTGACAGTCGCGCTCTACTCGTTCACCCTTCCGAACACCCCACCCAAGGGCGACACCGGACCCGTCTCGGCCAGCAAGCTCCTTGGCCTCGATGCGCTCAAGCTCTTCAAGGACCGCTCGTTCGCGGTGTTCATGTTCTGCTCCTTCCTCATCTGCATCCCACTGAGCTTCTACTTCACCTGGACAAGTGCCTTCCTCAGCGAGATGAATGTCGCCGACTACGCCTCGAAGATGACCCTCGGTCAGGTCTCCGAAGTCGGGTTCCTGCTGTTGCTGCCCATCCTCCTACCCTTCCTTGGCGCCAAGCGTATCATGATCCTCGGCATGGCCGCGTGGGCCGCGCGTTTCGCGCTCTTCGCCTATTTCCATGAACAGCCCACGGCCACTTGGATGATCCTCGGCGGCATCCTCCTCCACGGCATGAGCTACGACTTCATCTTCGTCATGGGTCGCATGTATGTCGACAAAGCCGCTGGCGACAGCCTCCGCGCCTCCGCGCAAGGTCTCCACGCCGTCTTCACCCTCGGCGCGGGGATGTTCGTTGGCTCCTGGCTCGCCGGAGTGGTCGCGCAGAATTACACCAACGCCGCCGGCGTCCATGACTGGAAGTCCATCTGGCTCGTACCCGCCATCATGAGCGCCGTCCTCATCCCCGTCTTCCTCGCCCTCTTCCGCGAACGCTCCGGCGATGAAGGATGAATGATGGATGATCAAAGATAGAGATAACAAACTGCATTCATCCGAATCTCGCTCCTCCGTTCATCGCTCCTCGTCAATCTACCATCTGACATCATTCATCTACCATCCTTCATCTTCACGTCCAATGGCCCGCAAGCTCAGCCACATCGCCCCCGACTGGTGGGATTACACCACGCTCGATGCTTCGCTCATCAATGATGCGGCGAAGCTGACCGAGCGCGACCTGCGCCAGCTGTCGCGTCCGGGCTTCAAGGTGGTGATGTACGACACCCTCGAAGACTTCTACCTGGCCGAGGCCTTGGAATACATCGCGGCGTGGAAGCAGGCTACGGCCGATAACCCGGTCGGCATCTGCGGTCCGATCGGTCCGACCGAGCAGCTCCCGCTCGTCGCCCGCTTGGTCAACGAACTCGGCCTCAACCTGAAGCACGCCCACTTCTGGGGCATGGACGAGTGGTATGACGACAAGACGAAGAAGGAAGTGCCGGTCACGCACGCCCTCTCCTTCGAGCGCGCCGACCGCGAGCTGTGCTTCAACCGCATCCAGAAGAAACTCGTGATGCCCGAGGCCAACCTCCACTTCCCCACGGCGAAGATCGCCGAGTTCGTACAGACCTGGCACGCCGGCGTCCGCTGCGCGGTCATGCAGGGCGGCCAAGGCGACATCAAGCACTGGGCCTTCAACGATCCGCTCAAGCGCGTCGGTAAATACAAGGACGCCCCGCCCTCGCCCGCCGA
>Ga0209500_10003483_pt1 | contig 10718 bp, 13 predicted proteins | sample S_140212_EF_Meta_FD_187323 | JGI IMG/M metagenome (GOLD analysis project Ga0209500, IMG submission 187323) | Freshwater microbial communities from Lake Simoncouche, Canada to study carbon cycling - S_140212_EF_MetaG (SPAdes) (version 2) | ecosystem: Environmental > Aquatic > Freshwater > Lake ...
ATTTATAATTTTTTTCATTTGTTTTTTTAACAAGGTACTTGCTGTCTTTACTTATTTCGTAAATGCCTTTGCGTACCAAGTTTTGGGCAACAATCAAGTCCCGTTCTATCAAGCTGGTAATAGAAAATTTTTGTGGATGATCTTCAAGGAACTTGTGTTCTTCGTTGTTGAGAACCACAGGTATATCTAAGATATCGTGTATTCTCATTATCTTGCTGTGCCTGCCTGCATCTGTTGCAGGGTTTGTCTATCAATATTGAGTTTAGGTATGCCCTGTTTAGCTAGGTCTGTATTTCTAGTATCTATTTCAATGCCGCCACCCGCTGTGGGTTTCAATTTCACTTTACCTAGTGGAGGCATATCTATAGGTTGATTGGGATTTATTTTTTGTGTTCCTGTAGCACCTTGTGTTCCACTAGCTTGTTGAGCGGCAGAGGTTGCGTATCCTTTATCTAATATATCGCTAGCTGTGCCTTTAAGGCCTGCTGCTGATGCTAGAGCAGAACCTAATTGTGCTCCAACTCCAATATTTGGATTAGTGGGGTCTATTCTGCCGCTGGTCGCATTTTTTACGAAGTTTCCAACAAAACCCTCAGAGACTAATTCACTGATCTTCATTTAAATATCCTAGCCACAGTTTCAGCATGGGCAGTAACCCATCCAATGACTACTAGTGCTCCTGCAACGGTGTACACCCATTTTTGTTTGAAATTTTCTAGTTCAGAAATCTTACTAGCAAGTGTGTCGTGTTGCTTACAACTTTGTTCGTGCATTTCTTTTAAGGTGGCTTTTAATTCGTCACCTGTACGATCAAGACAGTCGTGCAGATCACGAACATCTATTTTGATCTCGTCTAATTTTTCGCTGTTGTTTTCTACTTTGGTTTCGAGCACACTTACTCGTTCTGCAACTGACGCCATCACTGGTCTCCATTAAAAAGGTATTACTTACTTCTGCCTAAATAGAGCCTGTGTGTTGCCTGTAACAATTGAATTGTGGTGTTTTTATAGTTGCTATCACTGAGATCGAATACCGACCTATCTATATTTATAGTTTCAGTTAAATTTTTAATCACAGGGATTTGATCAAGGTCTGCAATCAGTTGGCCTAGAGGATTTTGTTCTAGATCAAATACATCATTTCGATCTGGGGTAAATCTCCAAGTCCATACTCTGTGCTCGCCTTTGTATTTTTTACCAAAATCAAAGTGTTTGACGTCAACTAGATCACAGTAGGGTTCTGAGTCGTAGGATATATTTCCTCGCATTTCGATACATTGATTTAGAGTTATCCAATTCTTGTACTGATCTAATTCTTGAATCGTGCCTTGGTTAGGTCTTTTAACTCCTGTATTGGTAATATCGATCAGTGTTTTAATTTCTAAAGTTTGCATTATATACCTATTTAATTATAGATATTTATAGTCAAAAGAAAAGGGACATAAAAATGTCCCTTGTTCATAATCTAAGTTTAAATTAGATTTGACCTGTAGTCAATGCACTGATATCTGTGATAGTGAATGTGCTGCCAGATAAAGCAGCTTCTAGGTCAGCTTTTAGACGTTCTGTAACTGTTGGGCTTGTGTCGCTGTTATAAGCTTCGCCTGTTGGCTGTGCTGTAGCACCGTCAACTGCAACAACAAACTGAGCATCAGCACGAGTACCTAGGTACACAATGCTAGCAACGTTTTGAATAACGCGAACAGCTTTAGTGAAGTTGCCTTCTGTAATTGCGCCTGTTGTAGCATTTGTTGTGTCAGCAGCTAGTGTAATACCACTTACTGCAACTTTTAAGAATGTCATTGCATAACCGCTGGCAAATGATGCTGGGTTTACTACGCTTCCGTGGATTCTATCTATTCCGGCCATTTTATTTCTCCTTGATCTGAATGGCAATCACCGCTCCGGTGAATGTACTTTTATTTATCAGGTTTGGAAAAAAATGTCAGTTATGCCCCAAAATCAGTCGTCTTTGACATCGCCCTCAATGATCTTGAGATGTCGGGCTGTGTCCTTGCTGTCGCGTAGTTTGCGTATGCCGCGTGTGAATTTGGCAGGATCTGCGGCTTTGATGGAGTTTAACAATCTGCGTTCTAGCTCGTAGGCAGTTTCAGGGTCAAAGTTCTCTTTGATAGAACTGATTAGGTTAATTGCACTGTCGATCACGTGTGCGGCTCTACTTTCAATGATTGCTTCCGTGTCTTTTTTGACTGCAATGTCGTTGAGTTCTTCAAGTAGGCTACGGGTATGACGCTTCACTTTGGTAAATCCTTTTTGATATTTAGTGTGATTACAACTAGAAGTATAACATATTATTTCAAATAGGTACAGAGCCATATAAATATATCATCACACGTACAGAGGATTAATTATGAAAACCTTATCATCAAAGATGTTGGCATTTGTAGAATGTCTAACAAATATCTTTCCGCAATCTACATATCAATCACGTCTTGAAGAGTACCTTAGCAAGCACCATATTGACAATGCAGGCCAATTAGAGCATCTTCAACGTCAATACGATTACGAACAATCAAGAAGCCTGTGATCACCAGAACCTATTGCTATCTTTGTAAAAAGATATATAATAAGTACATGCTGAACAAGAAGTAAGCATACAGACATACACACAAGGAGAATACTATGTCATTTGAAACACCAAAACTACCAGAAGTAAAATTCAATAAAAACGGCTATGAAATCCGCACTGACATTCTTGGCATGGCTAAAAGCCTAGTACAAGACGACTTTCAATCTAAGTTTGCAGGTTGGGAAATGACTGCCCAGCGTGATGAAAAGACTGGACAAATTGTCAGCACAGTTAAAATGCCAGAATTTCCAGGACTTGACAAAGTTCTAGAAACAGCAGAAAAAATGTACGGTTTCGTAAATCAAGCTGCTGGTAATACTACAAATAAAAAATAATATAATATGGCGTAGCCCAAAATAATAGTTAGTATTAGAGAAAGCACCCTTCGGGGTGCTTTCTTTTACCAACTGATTATGATCACAAAACCTGGACCACCACCGCCTGATGTTACAGCAGTTGTATTATTTGTACTGATGGCACCAGCGCCACCACCACCACATCCTGGAGCACCGATACCGCCATTACCCGCAGCACCACCAGTAGTAGAACTAGATCCTCCACCACCAGTGCCACCAGTAAATAATAAATTTTTTCTTACTATCACACCAGAAGATCCTCTTCCAGCAGGTGTAGATCCTGACGCAACTGCACCAGCAGATATTGCAGGATAAAAATCTTGTCCCAACGAGTTTGTAACAACCGCAAAACCAGCACCAGCTGTTGGTGTTGTGCCACCACCGCCACCTCCTTGACCGCCAGTTACAATTAAACCTGTTGTGGGATATGCCAGTGCTGTTGGAGCAGCACCTGCTCTTGTTCCACCTGTGCCGCCAGTTTGACCAACTAACAAAGTATATGTTCCTCTACCAGCCAATGGCATAACACCAACAGTTGCTAAAGTTCCACCAGTACCACCTGTGCTACCACCTGTTGCTTCAGCACCACCAGCAGAACCGCCATTGGCCAACAACACAGTCATATTTGAAGTCAGTGTTGTGCTTGGTTCTATTGTGACATAGGTTGGTACTCCAGGATTACCAGCAACACCAGTTCCACCTGAAGTAGTCACACCTGCACCACCAAAACCTGTTTGAACATATAACACATCAGGCAAAAACTGTGCAGGAATTAATACGGTGCTCTGACCACCAGATCCACCTCCGCCTCCTCCACCGCCAGTAGTGGAAGCACCTCGACCTCCTGTGCTACCACCTCCTCCTCCACCAACACCAATCATGTACACCCAACTCACGCCACGTGGTTTGCGCCATGTTTGCCATTGTAATAGAGTTGTACCAGACTGTCCATAAAATTCTTGTAGGTCATAACCTGGAGTTGCAAGTACATGATTGAAGTCTAGCATAATTTTACCAACTCATGATAATAACAAAACCGTCACCACCGTCGCCGGGTCTGGCTAATGTGTTGGCACCGGCAGTTGTAGTAGATCCACCTGACCCGCCGCCACCCGAACCAGGAGCACCGTTGCCGCCAGCACCAGCATTGCCACCAGATGTGTTGCTGGCACCACCGCCACCCATGCCACTATAGTTCATTATAAAGTTTCGCATAACAGAACCTGAGTAACCAGCACCAGCTGGAGTTGAACCAGAAGCTGCTGTACCACCAGGATAAGTGAATAAAAAGAAATCGTTGTAAGGTTGACCCAGTGGCACAGACAATGCACCACCTGCTCCTGGTGCGGAGCCCGAACCACCACCTCCTGACCCGCCCATGACCATTACTCCCGTGACAGGAAATGTCAGGTTTGTGCCTGCTGTTTGTGTAGCACCGCCAGCGGTGCCTGGGTGACCCACAAAAAATGTATAAAGACCACGTGCTGCCGCTGATGCGTTGCCAATAGTTGCTATGATACCACCACTAGTAGCACCGGCACTTCCACCGTTGGCATAAAGTAGTGTTAGATTGGGTGTAATAGTTGTACTGGGCTCTAGTAGAACATAACTGGGTCCGCCGCCTACTTGTAATCCACCACTGTACAAGGTTGTAGGATGGCGGCCGCCGGACCCACACTGGATGTACAATACATCAGGCACAAACAATGCTGGGATCCACAAACAACTTTGGCCACCTGAACCACCGCCTGAACCACCGGTGGTAGCGGCAGCATTATTTGGACCAACTGCACCACTTGATCCACCACCCACAGTGAGTATGTAAACATTTTTCACACCACGTGGCTTACGCCAGGTTTGATATCCTGAATTCAGTGATGTGAATACACCACCGGTTGTGGCAGTGCCTGCTGTTGACAACACAGGAACACCGCCAAAGGTAGCACTTATAGTAATAACTGTGGCACTGGACACGCTAACAATATAAAATGTCACTGGTGTGGTGTAGTTTGCAGTACCGCTGATGGTGCCTGCACTCAGTGTGCCTGACACCACAATGGCTTGTCCAACCTGTGGGTTCACTCCCGCATTAACCGTTATTGTGCCATTTAAACTAAACACACCACCGGTTGTGGCAGTACCCGTGGTTGATGTTACCGCTGCACCACCCAATGTAGAACTTATCACAATACTTGTTGAACTAATGACTGTGATAATGTAAAATGTCACTGGTGTAGTGTAGTTTGCAGTACCATTAATTGTACCAGCACTCAATGTGCCTGATACTGTGATGGGCTGTCCAACTCGATAATCGTTGGCTGTGACTGTTAGTGTTCCGGCAGTGTCAGCAATAGTAACTGCGGTTATGTTGAGGTTTAATACAGCACTGGTTATCACAGGACCAAAATAACCACCTTGTCCAGTGAAATACTGTACGTCCATGCCGGGGGTTGAGAGTATGTTGTTGAAGTCTAACATGTCATGTGGTTATTATGTAAACAAATCCTGGACCACCTGAACCAGCAGGGGCAATGGTAGGGAAGCCGTTGCTTGCGCCACCGCCACCGCCACCGCCACATCCTGGAGCACCATTACCGCCAGCAGTACCTTGACTGCCGCCACCACCGCCACCACCTCCTGTGCCCCCATAATTCATCAAGAAGTTTCTTGCTATAAATCCAGAGTCTGCCACACGTCCGCCAAAAGCACTGCCGCCTTGCAAGAGTGGGAAAAACTCTGTTCCAAGAATACCAGTGGTGCCAATGGAGCCGCCGGATCCTGATCCCACACCGCCACCGCCGGATCCGCCAGTGACCATGAGTCCGTTTGTAGGCAGAGAGACAGTGGGCCCACCAGCATTGGCCGCACCACCTGCACCGCCCACCTGTCCTGCCAACAGCGTATAAAATCCCCGACCGGCCAAACACATGCCAGCAAGGGTTGCGGCTGCTACTGCACCCGGTGCTAAACCACCATTTGCAGTAGTAGGGGCAGTTGCACTCACAGTGCCGTTGTTGGCCAGCAATAGTGTACTGGCCGGTCCTGGGACGTTTTGTACTGGTTCGATAGTAACATAGGTTGGCTGTCCCACAACACCAAATCCTGCTGAAGTGGTTGCTCCTGCACCACCTGCACCTGCTTGAATGTACAACACATCCGGCACAAACATGGCTGGAATCATCACAGTGGTCTGGCCGCCACTGCTGCCACCTGCGCCACCGCCACCGGTAGTGACCGCAGCAGCATTACCACAACTGCCACCTCCTCCACCACCCACACCAATAATGTAGATCCATCGGGCGCCACGTGGTTTGCGCCAGGTCTGCCATTGTAGCAGTGTTGTGGTTGCTGGTCCAGAAAAATACTGTATGTCAGCGCCGGGAGTGGCTAGAATATTGTTGAAATCCAGCATGTTAGGGTTTAGTATGCGCCTGCGATTACTGAAACCACCCAACCTGCGGCTACTGTTGCGCCCAGTCCAACATATAATTTATAACCAGCTGGTAATGCAATGTTTAATGGATAGTCAACGTCAACTGTGGCCGCAGTAGTTGCGGCAGTAGTTGCTGGTAAAGAAATTTCACCATAAAACACGTTGTTGGATGCAGTACCATTGGTTGAGCCATTGTTAATGTATATTCGTGCCACAGCAGCCACGTTGGTACCAATTGCTTTTAATCTAATACGTTGTACAAAACCACCATTGGTGGCATCTGATGTAAAAATCAAACTGTTATGGGCACCAATACCAGTGTAGTCAGCAGCTGATACTGTGGCAAGTGTGGTAGAGCCGATGCCACCTATGGCACCGATTCTTGAAAAGATTGGGGTTGTATTTCCTGCCATTATTATTCCTTTAAGTTAGCATATTTATGGTAAATTCCATCCCTGTGCGGTAGTAACCACTGCACCTAATGCAACGCTCGCCTGCCATGTGGCAGTGGTTCCATCGCTGGTCAGTACATAACCATTTGCACCAATAGGGATAAAATCAGTGATGTTAGGCGCTGACTGATATGGTATGCTGCCAACTGCACCGCCTACTAACTCCAAAGCATTGGTAGCGGTAACTGCTGACGCTACTAATGTTGATGTGTTAAACGAACTTGTACTAACTGGCCATATGCCTACTGATATATTTGTAGCAGTGATACCGGCAGCATAGATATTTCCGCCTACTCCTACACCACCACGTACCTGTAGAGCCCCAGTGTTGGTTGATGTAGAATTAACTGTACTGATGATTGTAGCAGTATTACCAACAAATAGTGTTCCCGCAATACCAACGCCGCCTGCTACCTGTAGAGCACCTGTGCTGGTTGATGTTGAAATATTAGTTCCGCTAACAAATAACTGAGTATCAATCGTGCCAGTGCCGTATACTCTTGTGCCTGATTGAAGTTTTGCCATAGTCTTATATTTATCTCGTTAAATTGGTGACAATCCGTAACGATAACAGGTTGCATTGTAGTTTTGCTTTATGTCTGTTAGTGACAAGCCGGTATTGTATATCCTTGCTACAGGCATGTTTCCCCTGAAATAATTTCCGCTTCTTCTGGCAACTTCCAAGGTTTGCACATTGTTTGTTAAATTTGCTGTGGTAGGCGCTGATGTTTGTTTTAACACACCGTTTCTATAAAGTTTCATTACTGAACCATCAAAAGTAATGACCACATGATTCCATGTATTGAGAAAAGACGCAGTTGGTATTTGTTCTCCTACGGTGGCTGACACTGCCCCGCCAACAAATCTCTCTGCATATAGAAACTGATTTGTAGTAGGGCTAGTAGATTGTACTATTAAAAAATTATATCCATCCCTGGTGCCCATAGCCGAACTTTCTCTGTTGAATATGCCAGTATAATTGGTAGCACCAGCATCCACAGTTGGATATATCCATGCTTCCAGAGTGAAAGGAGAAAGATTGAGAAATTGTAATGAACTGGCGTTGGCAAAAGTAACCCACTGGCTGAGAGTATAATTAAATTGAAATTGTCCATAATTAGAATTACTAAATGTAGGATTATTAATTAGTGTTCCATTATTACTATTTCCACTTAGATCCGTCCAAGTTGTGCCGGTTCCATTATAACTGCCAGGCACAGCCGCATCTAAATTCAATACCAATCCAGATGTGATTATGGGTGGATTCCAAGTGACTTCATCAAATTCACCTGAAACATATTCTACACCCGTACTAACAACTCGCCGAGCAAAGTTGTTGATGTTGACACCTGTGCCTAACATTCCCACATAAGCAGTAGGAGTCAGTGCTTGCTCTAATTGAGCTCCCCATAGATAAACACCAGTACCAACCCCCGACACCCCAAAGTCTACCTTGAACTGAAAATTTCCACTCAAGCTGGAACTAAAACTAAAAGCACACCTATACCAGCCATCACCATAACTAGTGATTGACCTAGAATTTAAAGTAAAGGTAGCCCCATTTATGGTAGTCGCACCGGCTACACCGGTACTGATATTGAACTGAGCATATTGTGCATTTACAGTATCGTAAATGGTCAGGTTAATGCTGCCTGTTCCTCCAGCATTTTTTACAAACATACTATATGTATAGTTTGTGCTTGCAGTTGGTGTAAAATTTTGATATACAGAATAATATGTTCCACCCGTGGAACTCTGTGCTAATTTATCTGCTGTTAGTGAACCATCTGGTGCCGTAGTTGCATCAACCGTTACATCAATGCTCGTGCTGAGTTGTTGCTTGACCCAAAGAGCATTACTAAAATCTTGAGTATATTTAAGTTTATTTGTAGTTGTATCGGTTCCGTTATACCCAATTTGTCCAGTACCACCATTAGGATTGTAACTAACTTCATCAAACCCGCTGGTAGAATTGGTTGTGTATACCGTACCTGTACTATTAGTTCTTGTGGCAAAACTAGTGTCGCCAGCATTGGTAACTTCGTCAAACAAGTTATTGACTAAGAGTGTGCCAGTGTTGGTTAATCTACTTGCTGTTGCCATTATCCAAATACCGTGTCTAAACTATTTGTTGCAGTATTGTAGAATTGATATACAACGCTAACATTACTTGTATTGACAAAACCCACTCTGTTGCCAACATATATGCTGTCGCCCACACCAACACCACCACGTACCTGTAGAGCCCCAGTGTTGGTTGATAAAGCTGTGGTTGTATTGGTAATTGTGAAAATACTGCTAAGAGGGTTAGCAATAGCGCCGGTGGCGCCAGCAGGACCGGTAGCACCGGTAGCACCTAGGCCAGTTGCGCCGGTAGCGCCGGTTGCACCGTTATTACCTGTAGCGCCGGTTGCGCCGGTACTTCCTGTATAGCCTGTAGCACCAGTAGAACCCGTACTGCCCTGTGCACCAGTTGATCCTGTAAAACCAGTAGCGCCAGTAGCGCCAGTTGATCCAGTATAACCTGTGGCACCTGTGGCACCAGTTGATCCTATATTACCTGTGGCACCTGTGGCACCTGTGGCACCTGTGAATCCAGTTGCACCAGTAGAACCTGTACTGCCCTGTGCACCAGTTGATCCTGTAAAACCAGTAGCGCCAGTAGCGCCAGTTGATCCAGTGTAACCTGTGGCACCAGTTGTGCCTGTAGCACCTTGACTGCCTGTAGCGCCAGTGGCACCTATATTACCTGTAGCGCCTGTAGCACCTGTTGATCCTATATTGCCGGTAGCGCCGGTAGCACCTGTAAATCCGGTAGCACCTGTTGATCCTATATTGCCGGTAGCGCCGGTAGTACCTGTAAATCCGGTAGAACCTGTAAATCCGGTAGCACCTGTAAATCCGGTAGCACCTGTTGACCCTGTGGCACCAGTATTACCTGTGTCTCCCTTGTCACCAGTACGGGCAAATGTCACAATAACTGATGTACCGTCACTAATTGACAATGATCCCGACAGATAAGAAACAGGCACATGGAAATGATTAGGAGTAGGAGTACCGTCCTCGTAGTGACTGCCGGTGATGGCAAACATTGCCATATTGGTTAAGTTTGATTTTTGTGCTACTGTAAAATGTCCTTTGATAGCACTGGTTGAATCATCAATTGTCTGTAAGAAGTTGTAGATATATGCGCCAACGGCATCATAATAGTTAATATACAACACCGTAGCTGCTGAGAAAGTCAGTGAATCAAATTCTATCTCACCGGTTAGGGGATCTGTTGATGTTGTGTCGGTGCTATACTTAAATTCAAATGCTTCGCCACCAAAACTTCCTGCCTGTCCTGTTGCACCAGTTGGTCCTGTGGCACCAGTTGGGCCAGTAGCACCTGTAGTACCTTTTAGACCCTGTGGTCCTTGACCGCCTTGTAGAGAATCTACAAGAGCAATATAGTCAATATTACTTAAATGTCCAGCATTGCCTGAATTATTATGATATAATCTTAATGATACTGCGCCACTATTAATATAAGGTACTGATGAAATTACTGCTAATTCAAATTGATAATATCCCGCTAGTCCATTATAAGAACCAATGCTATCCCATGTTGATGTAACATTATTGTACAGTTGAATATAGATTGTATGTCCAGATGCCGTAGTATATTGTATGTTTAAATCAATAAGATTAAATTTATCTACGCCTGTAAAACCTGCGTTGAATATCCAAGCTGGCCCTGTTAATGTTCCGTCCGTAAAATTATATGTGTTACCATCGTTAAATGTCTGAATATCTGTTACCGAACCAGATATATAGACACCGTTGGTAAGACTTGCTGTTGTCGCTGTATAAATTGTAGATACAGGAGATGCGCCAGTTGCGCCAATA
>Ga0209500_10003485_pt1 | contig 10717 bp, 13 predicted proteins | sample S_140212_EF_Meta_FD_187323 | JGI IMG/M metagenome (GOLD analysis project Ga0209500, IMG submission 187323) | Freshwater microbial communities from Lake Simoncouche, Canada to study carbon cycling - S_140212_EF_MetaG (SPAdes) (version 2) | ecosystem: Environmental > Aquatic > Freshwater > Lake ...
AAGGTATCAGCAGTGTTGAGAAACAAGATCATGCGATTGGCTTCGTAGGGCACTGTACCCGCCACTGTGACATGAGCAGGATTGACTTCGCGTGTGCCCACAAATTCTGGGTTGGGCACTGTTTTACGAAACACCTGTATGTTGCCGCCGGTGCTGTTATCTTCGGGCTTGCGCATGTACAACAGACCAGCAAACAATTCTCTGCTGTTGTCCAGGTGTGTGGTTCTCACTGTGGTGTCTTGTTGACCGTTGAGCACAAACTGCAGTTCCAAGGCCACAGTTCCTTGTGCTCCGGGTGCTGTGCCAGGCTTTTGATGTCGCTCGCTTACACCAGCATCACGCCAATACTGTTTGATACTGGCATAGTACCGGTCAATGGCTGGTTCAAACAAATCCAACACACGGTTCTTATATTCTACGCTGTTGTGGTAGGCAATAAAGTCTTCCCACAGTGGTGTGATTGTGCCAGGCACAATTTCATGTTGGCGATATCTGCGAGCTTGGAAATGTGTTTTACCATCTTGTAACATGTGTGCTTCGGGATAGTCAGCCACCAGTTGATTGTACAAGTCCCAAGGCAGTGCATCCTTGACATTAAAGTAAGGACATGGATCTAAAATAAGATCATCTTTGCTGATGTTTTGTGTAAGGTCAAGTTTCATCTGGTTTTCTCCCAACTATCAGGATGTTGTCCGTTGAACGGTTGTAATTGCGCGGATTCAAAATCATAGTTATCAATGTCATTGACAATGGCTACTTGTCTAGCGCCTTTTAATGGTACCAAATCATACAATTTATATTGATGTTGTATTTCCCATAGATATTGATTTACACCTTTGAGATCTGCATCATCAAACACTATCACACGACTGTTCTGCAAACGCTGATGATCAAACTTTACAGTTTCATAACTATGGCCCCCGTCAATATAAACCCAGTCGGCCGTTTGAACCGTTAATGTATCTGTGGTCAATCCAGCAAACAACGCAAATGTAAGATTTACATGAGCAGATTGAAAGAAAGACAAAATATTTCTACAATGTTCTAAATTTCCAGTACCTTTGCCGTTTTCTTCTTGCAGATGTGTTTCTTGTGTTGCCATTTCAAATAAGTCATATCCTATTGCATGTAAATGGCTACAGGTGGGTAGTATGTGACTAATTATGGCAGACATGCTACGGCCTTTGTTGGCGCCAATCTCTATGTAAGTTCCTGTGTTATTTTTAGCAGGCATAGCAGTTAATGCCTTGACCGTGCGTGCAAGATGAGAAAGTTTGCCGGTTAGATCAGCCGGTGTTGATTTTAATTGCATATTGTATTCTCCTGCATTATTAGTTGGACTTGGGTGCGTAAATTGAATTTTCCAGTGACAATGGAACACCGTTCAACCATAGACCGCGAAAGGTTTCTGCAGTGTAGTGTTTTTTCTTTTTGGTTTTTACATGTTGAAAATAGTCACCCAAAATAATATGATGGTTCAATGGCGTACCACTCTTGCCTCGAATTTCGGGTGTGAGATTTTTCCAAGTTCCAGGATGTCGATGACATGAATGACTTAGTACTTCGCTATCCCAAAAATCTTTGCCTTGTTCGGGCATGACGCATCGATCATAGTAACCACAATAATCTTGATAGATTTTTTTGAATCCAGGGTGTTGGGTATCAAACAAAACAAAACCACTTTCTGCTGTGAGTATGATTTTTCCCTCAGCATCAGGGCCAGGCTTGTCAAAGATGGCAGCAGCATAGTTTTCTAACACACGATCAAAAATATCCCAGGTCACTGGTTTCAGTGTCAGTAAGTCCGCATCCAACCATATGACTCGATCTAAATTAGATTGTTCTAAAAAATAATAAAAGGTCATGGCCTTTTTTCCAAATCTATGAGATTGATTGCTTTGCCAGGTCGGTAAATGTTGGCTGCGTTGATCCAAGGACTGGTATAATGGATCAACTGTGTCTTTCCAAGGCCTAATGTCTAGTCGAGGATCCGCAGGCAACTCAATGTCGTCTTCCAAGAATACCACTAGTTTGGCATCTTGTGGCCACCAATGTAGCCAACTTGCTATCATTTGAGAGCCAATAATATCCCAAAGTCGTCGATTAAAACTGGTAAATGCGGTGTATTTTGTCATAGAAGTTGCTCGCTATAAATTAGATGAATATTGTGTTTCCAAAAAGAATGTTGTTGTAACAATTGGTCAACAACATCACTGTTATTATAAGGGAAATCTTCTGCTGCTAACTGTGGCAAATGATCCAGGCTGGACACATGATCCGGATGATAGAAAAACGCATTGGTTGCTGTTGAATCAAATCCAAAACTACAATAGCCATAGTGTTGCCACAACTGCTGATACTTTCGGATGCTGGCTCCATAAATTACAGTTTTTCTATACAGTTTCTTTTTCATGGGCGGCAACCACGGACAACGAGCCAGAGCAGTGTAACCAAACTTTGGATTGATTTCCACGCACACAGTCTTGGGTCGCCAGCCTTGAGCCAACATCCAGGCAGCAACATCATAGTCAAAACTGTCAATATCCAACGAGAAGAAATCAAACAACTTGGGAGTGTGTGAAAAGGCTTGGGCATAGGTACTGGGTTCCACATTCAAGTTGATATATGTGAATCCCGGTGGGTACAACTGATCATCTACATCGACACGATCAATTCCTACCCCTTGCCAACCTTGATCCATTAAATTACGAGTCATGTTATTGCCACCCTCGCCCCAACCTATTTCTAAAAAAGTTTTGGTAGGATTGACGATGGCATCGACCATGACTTGTATAATGCCATCTTCGCCATGTTGACTGTAGATGTGTCGCTCGTAGGGTAGTTTAAATTCCATGGTCAGTTACCTATACTTGCTGGCAATTTCATTGCTGTTGATATTTTCACCACCGTACAAATGCTGTATGGGAATCTCAAAAGGCGCATCCTTGACTTTGCGGAATATGGCAGCTACCATGGCATCACTTTCCCATGTGTCAAGTTCTAACTTGCCACGATAGCCTTTGTTGCGACCAAGATTATTGACATCTAACTTGTGTAGGTACTGTGCGTCACTGGATCCGATCCATAGCTCAAGTAATTCATAACCATTTTGATTGGCCAAACACGGAAACAGGTTGGGATGGTAGTTGAAGAATCCATGATCTACCCAACGATAAAATGGCAGCACATGAATCATGAAGCCGTTGACTTTGCAGAGATCGTGTGCGTTCTTAAACACCATGTACTGATTAAACACATGTTCACCAGTGCCGTTGTTGGTCACAAGATCAAACTGATCATGGAAATTATAGGTCTTGGGGATGTCCACATTGAGATCCATGGCCACAGCATCGCGTTCGGTATTGACATCTATGGCCAGATAGCGACCGAACCCCAGACTGAGGTACCAGTCCTTGGTACCGGCGAGTTCACTGGGTGGTTTAATGCCTAACTGATTGTACAGTTCGCCTCGTGACTTGCTGTTCTTAAGGCGTTGGTTGCCTAGCTCCACCACAGTGGGTTGATCTCGTTTGACCAATTCTGCGGCCACTGCACCCACTGCCTTGGTTATTAAATGATTGAATCCCATGACTTATCCTTTTTTTGCAAATCCCACAGTTTCTCTTTCGATATCACTGTGATCAAATTCTGCCCAGTACAGTTCAAACGCAATGGTATCCTTTGTGGCTTCAAATTGATGATACTCTCCTGGAGCCACCTTGGTGTATTGTCCCTCAGTCAGTCTAGTTTCATCCACTAGGTCGTAGTTGTTTTTCCATACCCTAATGATCAACTCGCCTTGCTCAACAAAAAAGCCATTCCATTTGAATCTGTGTTTGTGTTTGCTACAAACGCCACCAGCAGCAATTTCAATTCTGTGAAATTCCAGCACACCGTTGGCTTCTAGTAATTCAGTGTTGCCCCAAACTTTTCCTGCTATCATAGTTTACTCCTGATTTTCTAACATGCGTTGAGCTTGCCCAGATTTGAGCTCATCGATATGAAACTGTCCATAGGCCAAATGACAGGCCCAAGCATATAATTTATCCGAATCTGCGTAATACGGTGATTCAATTTGGGAGAGATCCTGCAAGCACACTGGACTGGCTGCGTTGGTTGGTGCTAGTGTAAATGCAGGAATTCCTGCAAACACACTTTCAATTGCAGCCACTGAATTAAAAGTCACCAAGGCAAACACATCTCTAGCCAAGGCTGTTTGCAAGGTGTCTGTGGCCTTGCGCTCCATGCGATGTGCAGGTCTTGATCGCACAATGATTGGCCTATCTGTATGTTTTTTAATGGTTTCTATAGTTTGTTGTAGCCATTGATCCAGTTCTACCCCGTAAAACTTACAGGGCTTTTCATCTGGTGTGGCCACAAGTATAGCCCTGCCAGTCTTTTTCCATGGCTGAAATTTTTTATTGAATTGATCAAAACGATCCCCGGGTCTAGGCACAATTGCGCCATGCTGTAGATCATTGCGCACAATTCTATGCCAATGCTTCCATCCTTGAGGATTGCCAGGAGACTGTGGGTCATTGCCAAAGTACCCTGTGTCCATGTAGTAGAATGTTCTACCGTCGGCCCAACATTGTTTGATAATTTTGTGTTTGAGTATGCCGCGCAACACTAGCGGTTCGCGACCAGCATTGTAATCAAAGTCGTCGATCAGTGTGGGACTAGTTCCACATCCTTGAGCAAACATGTTGATGTATTGATCTTGATCATTTTTGCTAAGGAAGATCCATTGACTCATTTTTCAATTCAATCTCTCTATGTCCTCTTCCACGCAATCTTCGCCGTACTGTATTTCAATCACACGCAAGGGCTGACTGCGTTCATTGGTCAGCTGGTGCCACTGTCCGCGCTCGATCCATAAACTCTGATTCTTTGCAAATCTTCCAATTAGTTCTACATCTGTGGCATTGTCAATGCCATACACTGTGGCCATGCCTTCGGCTATGAACCAAAACTCTGCACGCCGTTCATGTCGTTGCATACTGAGCTTGCATCCAGGATCCACTGTGAGCTCTTTGACCTTGAGATTGGTACTGGGATCATGTATCACACGATAATAACCCCAGGGACGCTGTGTCTTGGGATTGCGCCATTCTTCCAAGATCCAACTACTGCTGTTCTTTTTGTGATCGCCACCCACACCAAAAGCAAACACTAGATTGTGATCCTCTACTGTCATCTCCGGAATGTTCCGGCTGGTGCGATCTCCACCATTGGCAAATATGATGTGTGCATCAGGATACATCTGTCGTACATTGCGTATGGCTTCGCAGGATGATCCATCGTCGTCATTGAATAACACGCACCCATCCACCATTCGTAGATTTTGTATGATAGTGGTGCGTTCATCAATACTCATAAAACTGCGGCCTTTTTTGCGCTCAAGCCAAGCATCTGAATTTACGCCAACTATCAGCCGATCGCCTAGTTTCTTTGCTGCTTCAAAATAAGCAATGTGTCCGCTGTGTAAAGGGTCAAACCCGCCGGTAACTAGTACAATTTTCATGTTGATATTTATCGGCTAATATAATGCCTGGTTAGGGTTTGACACATAATTAACTGTGCTATGAGAGTGGGAGTATTTGATCAATACGGTGCGCTGAACAGTCCTCCGGTGTGGGAGGCCATAAGATCTGGTCTGGATCAGATCGGTGTCAAGCACACTGCCATGGACAGCTCTGCTGATGTGGCCATAATCTGGAGCCAGGTTTGGCACGGACGCATGCGACCCAATCAACAGGTTTGGCAACACTTCAGATCCACAGGTAGACCTGTGTTAGTGGTAGAGGTAGGATTTCTACGCCGCGGGTCAACTTGGAAACTGGGTGTGAATGGCACCGGAAGCACGGCCTACTGGGGTCAGGATATCCAACCAGGTCGTGCTGAGAAATTGGGAGTACGACTGGAACCTTGGCGCAAACCTGGCTACAACATTGTGATTGCTTGCCAACGCAGTGACAGCGAACAATGGGCAGGGCAACCTCCAACCGCTGCCTGGCTTACAGAAACCGCACGCCGACTAAGAGAACACACAGATCGACCACTAGTAATAAGACCACATCCACGGCAGCGTATAATCAATATTCCAGGTTGTGTGATAGAGTCACCACAGCCTGTGCCTGGTACCTATGATGACTTTGATCGTGTGCGCAGTTTCAACACTGCCTGGGCTGTGATCAATCACAACAGTGGTATGGGGCCCATGGCCATCATGCATGGTGTGCCAGCATTTGTACACAGTTCTAGTTTAGCTGCACCTGTGGCTAATTTGGATTTGGCTGCTATAGAGAATCCCAAACGCCCGGATCGTGAAGCCTGGCTCGATCAAATTGCTCATACTGAATGGCTTAATGACGAAATTGCCACAGGCGAGCCCTTGACAAGATTACTTGACCTGTAGTCTCGCCAAGTCAGCATCCACCATTTCTGCAACCATTTGTCTAAAGCTGGTTCTTGGGCACCAACCCAGTTCGGCCTGAGCGCGACCACTGTTGCCGCACAGGCTGTGCAATTCAGCAGGTCGTTTGAATCTAGGATCGGACAGCACCAAGGGTTGCCAATCTTTTATGCCCACATGTTCAAAGGCTACGGCACACAAGTCACCAATTGTGTGTTGCACACCAGTGGCAATCACATAGTCGCGTGCTTCGGGCTGTTGCAGCATGAGCCACATGGCTTCCACAAAGTCTCTGGCATGACCCCAGTCGCGACGCGAATCCAAGTTGCCCAAGGTAATTGAATTGGCCAGGCCCAACTTGATTCTGGCCACGCCGTCTGTGACCTTGCGTGTCACAAACTCACGACCACGCAAGGGACTTTCGTGATTGAACAGGATTCCACTGCAGGCAAACAAACTATAGCTCTCACGGAAGTTAATGGTCATCCAGTGTGAATACAACTTGCTGACACCATAAGGACTGCGTGGCCTAAACGGTGTGGTCTCACTTTGTTGTCCAGGTTCCGTGGTATTGCCAAACATTTCACTGGTGCTGGCTTGGTAGTAACGCGAGCTGGGACTGTGTGCTCTAATGGCATTGAGCATGTTTAGTGGACCCATGCTGTTGACTTCGGTTGTGAGTTTGTTTAGATCCCAGGATATACCCACAAAGCTCTGTGCTGCTAGATTGTAAATTTCATTGGGGCGCAAGGTGTGCATGAGATGATTCATTGAATTCTCATCTGTGATATCACCAGTGATTAGCTCAATGTCATTTTCAATGCCCAACCACCGAATATTGTCCAGATTGGGGTTGCTGTACCGTTTGATTAGGCCATAGACTCGGTAGTCTTTTTCCAATAAAAACTTGGCCAAATAGGGGCCGTCTTGACCGGTCATGCCCGTGACAAATGCTGTGCGTTTCATACCTAACTCCTTTGAGTTATGTATGCGTTTAGATTTTGGTGCCGGTAAATTTGTTGTAGCCGGCTCTGGCATATTTCTCTGTGCCCACTTCGTGAGCCAAGCAGTTCTTGACCAATCTATTGCCAAACACACCTTGGCCTCGCTCGGTGAGATCGCGCACATCCAAATTCATTGTGTGATAAAGATGCGCAAACCAATAGCTGTCCCAGGTTTTGTTGTGATTGTAGATGTTGAGATTGTCGTAATCTCTGGTTATCTCATTGACGAATGCAGGCATTTGTTGATGCCGTGTGTTGAACACAACCAGCCCAGTTTCAAAGTGTAGTCCGTGTTTTAACTTTTCAAAATGCACAGCAAACAAGTGTGTGCCCACAAGATCTCTAGCCAGGGATTCAGGCACAGCGGCCTTGCTATAGGTATCGCCATCTAGGAATATCACATGGCCAGTGGTGGCATTGTGCAAGGCATGGCTCATAGCATATACCTTGTGACACCACTTCACAGTTTTTTGTACACGACGATGATATTTTTTATTGTCGGGCTGTGCTTGAATTAATTCTTGACTACGGCTTTTAAACTCTGTTAGTCCTGGCGCCGCACCTGTAAGATCTATCTGTTGTATTCTGGCATTGTCAGGCAAAGAAAATCCTTCAGTGTACACAGTCAACCCATAGTTGGCAGGCCAATATTGTAACCAACTGTTGACCATGCGACGACCATACAAGTCAAACCCATCACGACTAAAAGTTGTGATTACCTGTGTCACACTGATGCGTCTTCCATGCCGGCTGTGCGTAAGCGCACCACATGACCCAACATGAAGTTTTTGCTTTCTAGGCCTTTGAGTATGCCCAACCAACTGTTGCGCAGCAGTGCAACTTCGTTGATAATGGTTTCAAAGTCGATAACTTCATCCTCACCATCCACATACTTTTCTGCATCGCGGCTTGTGAGTGCTCTAGCATAGGTTTCCAAATACTTTTGAAAATGCTTTCTACGAATCTTACGCAGTTGAATGTTGAGATAGTTTAACACTGCTTCTATTTCCTGCAGTTGATTGAACCTGTGCTCAGTCAGACCGGGCAGGGCAGTGAGGTTCTTCTCAACTACCCCGCTGATCTTGACATCAAATTTGGCCTGCTGAAGTTCCGTCTGATAGTGTGTGATAAAATCAGGTATGGCACTGAGATCGCTAGTGACTCGACTATACCACATCACTCATCTTCTTCGTAATCTTCTTCCTCATAAGCCTCATCTTCTTCCTCGTCTACATAATCGGAAAGAATGCGTTTGATCATGGCATCACCAGCAAAAGCACTGCGAATGTCCTCACTGTCAATATCGTTGTCAATCATGATATTGACCAAGGTTTCGGCTGCATCTGCTTGGTCCATGCTGTTGATGTAACGCTTGAGTTCGCTCCAAATTTCTGCTGCGATATCTGCTGACATGTTATTCCTCCTGAGTGGCGTCGTCAGGATTACTTAGTTCTTCTCGTTGATTTTTGAACTCGGCCATTACTTTGTCCAAGCAACCATCTTCATTGCTTTCCCAGCCTTTGCGGAAGTACTTGATGATTTCGCCGTCTGTGGTAACAAACATCAATTTGTTGCCATCCTTTTTAAGAATGTTTTTCTTTTCAGCAAGATCCACTAGACCACTGTAAGGATTCATACCTGTTTCATAAGGGATCTTGACCTGTACACCTTCAAAAGGTTTGGCATAGCGTGTTTTCATTACCTTACATGAAGCACGAATACCCATGACATCTGTGATTTTGTTGCCATCCTCATCCTCTTTGAGTTTGAGTTTTTTCATAGCAACCACAATCGAACTGGCATAGATAAAACCTTGACCGCCTGAAATCTTGTCATCGGGATCAAACATGTCCTGACTGGCATAGGTATGATTGGTACAAACCAAGCCCACATTGTAACTACCAAACATGTTCACACAGTTACGCACCAAGGCTGTGAGTGCTTTGGGTTTACGACCCAAGTCACCTTTTAAGTCACCGCCTTCAAACTGATTGATATCTGTGGGTGTGAGCAACATACCCAACGAGTCAATCACAAACAGGACCTTGGGACGCTCGCCGTCGGCTAGACCTTTGTAGTCGCTCATAAATGTTGAGATAGTTTTAGCCACATCGTCAATCATGGCCATGCTTAACTTCAGCAGTCGGCTTTCATTGGTGTCAACGCCCAAGGCCTTGAGCCAATCTTCATCCAAGGCATTCTCACTATCAATTAGTACAACAAAGATGCCTTGTGCCTGTGCGTTTTTGATAATGTTGCCGGAACAGATATAACTTTTACCTGCACCACTCTCACCAGCAAACACAGTGACTTTGCCAAGTGGAATGCCTTTGTTGAAGTCACCCGAGATGAGATAGTTCAAGGCATAGTTGCCTGTGCTGATCCAGTCTGTGGGATCATTGAAACCAATTGATAAACCATCAATTGATTTGGTAATTTCTTTACGGAATTTTGATACATCAAATGGTTTTGCCATATTTCACCTGTGAGTATAAAGATACACAGGGGCGGTCAGCCCCTGTGTATATGCTATGTATTACTGCTTGTTTTGTCTAGCGCGAATCATGGCCAAGATATCATCGGCCTTTTGACTCTTGGCAGCAGCCTGAACCGGAGCAACAGCAGCAGGAGCTTCATCTTCCTCTACCACTTCGGCCTTGGGCACTGCTTTCAGTGCAGGTTTCACAGCAGGTGCTGCGGGTTCAGCATCGGGTGTTTCGGCCATGTTGGCTAACATCACACCAGCTGGGCGAAAGTACTGACCCCAACGTTCTGCATCATAGCTTTGACCATCCACACTGGCTTCAAACATTTCTTTGATGACCCGGAGCTCAACTTCACCTGGCTTCTTGGGCAAGAAACTGGCCAAGTCAAACAACCCATGTGCTTGTAGTGCAGCCTGTTCGGCTTCGGCCAATGCTGACTCCTTACGAGCCCACTTGGAGGTGGAGTAATCAGCATAGCCGCCTTTGGAAGTCTTGGTGATTGAAAAATCCAAGCCACGCAGCAGGTCAGTTGGCAGTTCTTCCAATTCTGGATCCATCAATGATGACTTGATGATTTGGAAAATCTGAGGACCAATAACAAATCTGCGAATGGGATTCTCAGGAGCTTTGTCGTTGGCTAGGGGATTGTCACGCACAAAACCTTGCATGATGTAGCTGCGTTTTTTCCAATAACGCTTGCCCATGTCCTCGAGACTTTTGTCTTTGAACCAAGGACGCACCTCGGCCAAGATTGGACAGGCTTCGTTCCACATCTCCACACAGGGCACTTGAACCTGTACCTGCTTGGAATC
>Ga0209500_10003486_pt1 | contig 10717 bp, 7 predicted proteins | sample S_140212_EF_Meta_FD_187323 | JGI IMG/M metagenome (GOLD analysis project Ga0209500, IMG submission 187323) | Freshwater microbial communities from Lake Simoncouche, Canada to study carbon cycling - S_140212_EF_MetaG (SPAdes) (version 2) | ecosystem: Environmental > Aquatic > Freshwater > Lake ...
TCCTGAAACTGCTGGAGATAACGCTTTTCAAATAAAAACGGATTACTCTGGATCAACTGATGGATTATATTGGATTAAAAATGATAATATTAGTGGTGGAACACCATTCCAAATATACGCAGATATGACAACAAATGGAGGCGGATGGACATTATTACTTACAAATCAAAACACCGCTAAATGGACATATTCAAACTCCATATTATTAAATGAATTTAACCCTGTTATAAGTGGTTCAAACTATTCCATAGTTGCTTATGGTGATTATTTAAAAAGTTCAGGTGGGACATTCCAATATATGATAGATGCTTATCAAAGAACAAGATTTGGTGGTATATGGTCAGCATCTAATGAATATACATTCCTTAAAACAGATAACACACAAACAAAAATTGACCTTGATATTAAATTTGGTACTTGGAATTATAATGATGCTAGTATTGAACAACGTATGCCTTGGCGTAGTATTAGTAGTGGTTTATTAACCACATCAGTAAGTCCTGGTGGTGAATGGTGGGGAACTTTAGTTACTAATGGTGGTTGGACCCCCTCACCTTGGATTAATGCCGATTGTGGTGATCAAGGGTGTATGCCTGATCCAGGAATTATATGGTATTGGGTAAGATAAAATATAATTAAATTAGTATGGCAACATCAAGACCTTTCGCATATAACACAGGTTCAACGATATCAGGAACAACACAAATTGGTTCATTGGCCGTTGGTACACCATCATCAGGGTTTACTGGAAATCCTAAATGGTGGAATGGTCCCGATGAAGATTTAGGATATGTTATTTGTAGACCAAACACTAGTGGAAATCAACCAAATCCCGGTAGTCTACCTGCATACATAAGATTCTCAAGGTCAAAATTAAAAACAGACCAATCATTTATTAACTTAGTTAATTCTGTATTTAAACAAACATTTACAACAACCACTCAGTGTACATCATATTTAACGACAAATAATTATTGGACTTCTTGGGTTTTACCTTATACCGCTGGGTTATATAAAACAACCTACTCTGGATATTTTGCCGATAACGTTAGTTTCTTTGCAACTGCGACTCCGGCATCGGTAGGTGGAAACCCAGCAACATCAGTACAAACCACTTCTATATTTGAACCTTCTCAGAATGATGGAGAAAATTTCAGTTGTCAATGGTTAGGATATTTCAAACCAACAACTACGGAAACATATACTTTTTTCACATCATCTGATGATGCATCTTATGTATGGGTAGGTTCAAATGCACAGACAGGTTTTACCACAGGAAACTCTACAGTTAATAATGGAGGACTTCACGGAACTTTAGAGAAATTTGGCTCAATTGCATTAACTGCGGGAACTTACTATCCAATAAGAATACAATTTGGTGAACTAAGTGGTGGTGACGTAATGACATTTAATTACTCAACACCTACTATTACAAAAACTACCAATGTAACCGGATTAGTTTTCTATAATTCAACAACCAACGGATTCTAATATAATATTTGGTTTATAATGATATATTTACAGTTATCTAAACTTACCTATTAATTAAATATAAAAATCTATATTTATATTAAAAGAATTTAATGCCACAAGTAGTTAATATACTTACCTCAACAGGTATACCACCATATGATATTTATGTTTGTGATATAACAAATACGTTTTGTTATTTAGTCACAAGTTCTGTATCATTACCTTTTACATTTACAGTACCACCTCCATTGGATACATCAACTTCAGTTATTATTAAACTAATTGATTCGACGGGTTGTGAATTTTTTGAATTATATCAATGTCCTGTAACCCCAACCCCAACGGTAACACTAACACAGACTCCCACATCAACAGTTGTAAATCCATGTAACTGTATTGACGTTTTTAATTTTACATCATCCGTTGTCGGATATTTTGATTATGTGGATTGTAATGGTGTTCAACAATATTCAATTCCGGTTAATCCTGGATTAACTTATTATGTTTGTGGTAGTAATCCAACAAATGTTATTGGTCTTACTGTAAATACTGGAATCCCTTGTGTTGGGGGAAGTTGTTTTCCGGTACCATCAGTTACCCCCAATCCAACATTAACTCCAACAAATACAATAACTCCAACAATAACTCCGACTAATACAATAACTCCAACTAATACTCCAACTAATACTCCAACTAATACTCCAACTAATACTCCAACAATAACTCTAACTAATACCCCGACTAATACTCCAACAATAACTCCAACTAATACCCCAACAATAACTCCAACTAATACTCCTACAATAACTCCTACTAATACCCCAACAATCACACCAACATCCACACCAACAATCACACCAACAATCACACCAACATCCACTAATCCCCCACCAACCCCAACTGTTACTCCAACACAAACCGTAACATCAACACCAACCTCAACAAATCCCCCACCGACACCAACCACAACCCCAACTGTTACCACAACAAATACATTAACCCCAACCCCAACTGTTACCACAACAAATACTATAACCCCAACCCCAACTGTTACACCAACGGTAACTAATACTCAAACACCAACAAAAACTATTACTCCAACACCAACATTAACACCAACGAATACTTCAACACCAACAAACACATTAACACCAACAAATACATTAACACCAACAAATACATTAACACCATCACCAACTACAGATTATAAAACATTTTTTGTTAGAACTTGTAATAATTGTGGTGGATTATATCCTAGTGATGGATTTATAAGTTTACCAACAATAACTCTAATTGGTTCATCATTTATTGCAACTAATGGGGGGTGTTATGAGGTTTTAACTCAGATTGCTGGTACAATAACTTTATTTTTAGGTACGTCAAGTTTTTCTAATTGTGCGGGTTGTATTTCTTCAAATCCTTGCCCAACACCAACACCAACACCAACTCAGACTCAGACCCCAACTCAGACTCAGACCCCAACTAAAACAAAAACACCAACTCCAACTCCAACAAAAACAACAACCCCAACTAAAACTCCAGGAGTTGTTTATGTTGCAGTGTCTTGTTGTAACCCTTTGGTTCAAAAGTATGTAATACTACCATCCGCAGTATCTGGTCAAATAGTTTTAGTTAGTGGACAATGTTATCGAGTAGTTAATATATTTAATGGGACCCCATCATTTGTTGGAACATTATTATCTAGTGGCACAACTTGTGGTAGTTGTATTGCAACATATTTATGTAAATCCGCAGTATAATATAATTAATTTACTATTGTTTTTTTTATTTGATGTTTTATTATTAAAATAAAAAAATAACATGAAAATATTTGTTCAGATAGCCTCGTATAGAGACCCACAATTAGAACCAACAATTAAGAATATGTTGGAAAACGCAAAACGTCCTAAAAATTTAAGACTTGGGATTTGTAGACAATATAACCCCGACGATCAATTTGATTTGTTAGAAGATTATAGAAAAGACAAAAGGTTTAGAATTATCGATGTTTTATATACTGAGTCAAAGGGAGTTTGTTGGGCAAGAAATCAAGTTCAACAAGTATATGGTGGTGAAGAATATACACTACAAATTGACTCTCATATGAGGTTTGAAAAAGATTGGGACGATACTCTAATTAAAATGATCAAACAACTTCAGAAAAAAGGATTTGATAAACCTTTATTAACAGGTTATGTTTCTTCATTTGATCCAGATAACGATCCTGCGGGTAGAGTACAAGAACCTTGGAGAATGGCGTTTGATAGATTTATTCCTGAAGGAGCTGTATTCTTTTTACCTGAAACAATTCCCGGATGGCAAGAAATGAAAGAACCTGTAACGGCAAGATTTTATTCTGCTCATTTTGCTTTTACTTTAGGTAAATTTAGTGAAGAGGTTCAACATGATCCTGAATTTTATTTTCACGGAGAAGAAATTTCAATTGCTGTAAGAGCATATACTCATGGATATGATTTGTTTCATCCCCATAAGGTTGTTATTTGGCATGAATATACTCGTAAAGGTAGAACAAAACAATGGGATGACGATAAAGAATGGGGTAAAAAAAATGAATTTGCTCACAAAAAAAATCGTCAGTTATTTGGTATGGATGGTGAAGAAATTACTTTAGATTTTAGTAAATACGGTTTTGGTACAGAAAGATCATTAAGAGATTATGAAATATATTCAGGTCTTTTGTTTTCAAAAAGAGCAGTACAACAATATACCTTAGATAAAAATTATCCTCCAAACCCACATATTTTTGAAACAGAAGAAGAATTGATGTCAAGTTATGCATCAATATTCAAACACTGTATTGATATTGGGTTTACTCAAGTACCTGAGAAAGATTATGAATTTTGGGTGGTTGCCTTTCACAATGAAAACGATGAAACTCTTTTTAGGAAAGATGCTGACATCAATGAAATTAATTCAATGATGAATGACCCTGATGGGTATTGTAAAGTATGGAGAGATTTCCAAACAACACATAAACCAAAATACTGGGTTGTTTGGCCTTTTAGTACGTCAAAAGGTTGGTGTGAAAGAATAACAGGAAATTTATGATTTTAATATCATATACTTAATATTGATTTAATAATATAAACAAAAAATATAATAAAAATGGAATACCCAATAAGTGAAATTTTAGATAGATATTCAATCGCCGTTTTAAAAAAACAAAGATTAGATGCTGATAATGATATTGAATTAAAAGATTTGTCGGAAGTAATTGAAGATTATAAAATAATTAATTCTCAAGTTATTGAGACTTATATCGATAAATTAATTTCTATTAATGGAGAGATATGGGATTTAGAATCTGATATTAGAAAAGGCAAAGAAGGTGAATTAGGATTAGAAGAAGTTGGTAGGAGAGCAATAAGAATTAGAGAATTCAACAAAATTAGAGTTGGTTATAAAAATATAATCGTTGAAACTTTTGGTGAAGGATATAAAGATGTTAAAATGAATCACGCAAGTTCTGATGTATAAGATAGTAATTTCCCTAACAACAGTACCCGAACGTTTAAATCAAGATGTTGAGGATGGTTTTAAATTGGTTATGAAATCAATTTGTGAACAAAATTTCAATAATTATGAAGTACATTTAAATTTACCTTTTACATATAATGTTACGGGTGAAGAATACATAATACCACAATGGTTAGATGACTATCAAGAATCATATGACCATTTAAAAATCTTCAGAACGGAAGATATGGGACCACCAACAAAGGTTATTCCAACTATCATTCGTGAAGACAGTAATACGTTATTAATCGTTGTTGATGATGATTTAGTTTATCATGAAGATATGATCTTAGAACATATAAAATACCATATAGAGTTACCTAATTCTGTTGTACTATATGACGGTAGAAGTTTAGTGACTCCAAAGTACGGTGATTTAAGGGATTCTTGGGTTTTAAGTGTAAATGAACCATTGGAGGTAAAAGACTTACAACATTATAAATCAGCATCATATTTTGTTAAATATTTTGAAACTGAATTCTTTAGTGATTTTGTGGGTAAAACAAAATCAGATGATGTTTTATTGTCATTTTACTTTAAGTTTAAAAAGATAAAAATGTTTGTTGTTCCCTACGTCCCTGATGTTGATAAGTTATCAACGTATGATGATTGGTATAAATTTCAAGGGGTAACAACATTTCCAGTTATTAGACATTCAAATAGTGTAACTAATACTGGATGTAATCACCCAACAATGTTAGACGAACAACCAAAATTTTTTATCCCTGAGGAATTTAAAATAATTGAAAATCCAAATTATAAACCATCGGATAATGTTATTGTTAGTTCTAAACCAAAAATAGTTGATGGGATTGCTAAACCCAATATTCCTGAAATCATCGAAATTAATAATATATCCGACTTAGTGTATAAATTAGCCGGCGATTTTAATAAAATAGATAAAAGATTTTGGGACACAACACATCTAAGTGGAGAACAACATAATAATGAAAGAAGTAAACCGGCACCTTATATTAAAAAAACCTCTGAAATTGCCAAAGTTTTAGGACTTAAAACCGTTGTCGAAATTGGATCAACAAGACATGGTCTTACTCCAAAATGTATTAACTATTACTATTTAGGTGATAATCCTTTTGTGTCACCTCCTTGTTGTGCTGACGGTCACGGAGGTATAATGTTTGCGTTAGAAGGTTTTGATGTTCATTCTGTTGATATTGATAAAAATTGTGTTATTCATGCTGAGTGGTCATTTGGGTCATTAGGTAGAGAAATTCCTAAAAATTTACATTTAAATATTCCAAAAGACGGTATTGAATTTTTAAAAGAGTTTGATGGAAAAATTGATGTTTTATTTTTAGATGGTTGGGATGTCGGAACCGATTTATATAAAGAAAAACATTTAGAGTCATTTGAAGTGTGTAAAGATAAATTATCCGACACCCATTTAATTCTAATTGATGATACCGACTTTATATTAACAAATGAAGGTAAAGATGCTTTATTATCACCTCATTTAATATCATTAGGGTACATTTTACTTTTTGATGGTAGACAAAAATTATATATAAATAAAATATAATATGGAAAATTTTTTTGATGAGTCATTACACTTTTTAGGTAAAACTAATAATACCATAACCGCATTAAACATTGGTTCAATGGATGGTGTGATGTTTGACGAGATGATTGGGTATACTAAAATGTACAATTTTAATGTTCTATATGTTGAACCAATACCTTACCTATTTGATAGATTAAAAAGTAATATTGGTGATGTAGGATTATTTGAAAATAGTGCAATATCTGATTATGATGGTGAAATTGAAATGATGACAATTGACAAAGAAGTCATTGATAGTGGTTTAATTCACAGTTGTTTTTATGGTATGAGTGCGGTTTATCCACCTAAAAATGGTTTGGGAAGTGAAGGCGATAGACTTACAGTTGAAAAATATGGTAAGTTGGTTAAGGTTCCATGTATCACATTTGAAACCTTAATGGATAAACATAAACTAAATAACTTTGATATTCTTAAAGTTGATGCTGAAGGACATGATTTTAAAATTTTTAAACAAATTGATTTTAAAAAATACACACCAAAGGTTATAAGATTAGAATGGATTAATTTATCTGAACAAGAACAAAGTGAGATAATTGAAATATTCAAAACTAATGATTTTATATATGAAATATCGGGTCAAGATATTGTTGGGTTACCAAAATATTTTTATGATGAAATTTTTTCATCAAGTAAACCAAAAAATAATATTATTAAAAAAACTGTTAATACTCAAAACAATGTTATTACTATAGTTACGGGACTATGGGATATAGGTAGAGGAGAACTCCAAGAAGGGTGGTCTCGATCATACCAACATTATTTAGATAAGTTTCAACAATTATTACAAGTTGACGTAAATATGATAATTTTTGGGGACGAAGAATTAGAAAAATTTGTATTAGATAATAGACGTGATGAAAATACTCAATTTGTTCGTAGGGATTTATCATGGTTTAAGAATAATGAATTCTACGATAAAATTCAAAAAATTAGAACCAATCCTGATTGGTATAATCAAGTTGGTTGGTTAACAGATTCGACACAAGCTAAACTAGAGATGTATAATCCTTTAGTTATGTCTAAAATTTATCTTTTACACGACGCAAAAATTTTAGATAAGTTTAATTCAGAATATATGTTTTGGGTTGACGCCGGATTAACTAACACAATACATCCAGGATATTTTACACATGATAAAGTTTTAGATAAATTACCCCAATTAGTTAATAATTTTCACTTTGTTTGTTTTCCATATGAAACCAATAGTGAAATACACGGATTCAAATATCAAGAGTTGTGTGATTTAGTTGGTAAACCTGTTAATATGGTTGCTCGAGCTGGTTTCTTTGGCGGAAAAAAAGACGCAATAACAGAAATTAATAGTATCTATTATGGGTTAATGAATGACACATTATCACAAGGGTTAATGGGAACCGAAGAGTCATTATTTACAATTATGACATACAAGTATCCAAACTTAATTACTTATTCAGAAATAGAAGGTAATGGGTTAATGGGTAGATTCTTTGAGGATTTAAAAAATACGACTGTTGAGGTTAAATCGGAAGTATCAAAAGATGTTGTTGTAAATAATTTGGACACATCAAAGGTTGGTCTTTATGTTATCACATTTAACTCACCAAAACAATTAGAAGTACTTATCCAATCAATGTTGGATTACGATAAAGATTTTATTGAGAAACCAAAGAAATTCTTATTAGATAATTCAACTGATTTATCAACAACACCAAGATATATTGAACTATGTGAACAATATGGTTTTGAACACATTAAAAAAGATAACATTGGGATTGTTGGTGGTAGAGTATTCGTTGCAGAACATTTTGATGAAACTGATTTAGATTTTTATTATTGGTTTGAAGATGACATGTCATTTTACCCTAAAAAAGGTGAGGTATGTCGAAACGGATTTTCTCGTTATGTTGATAATTTATATCAGAAATCATTAGAGATAATACAAAAAGAAAATTTTGATTTTCTTAAACTTAATTTTAGTGAATTCTACGGATCCAATGATATTCAATTTTCATGGTATAACGTACCACAAGATTTTAGAAAAAATCATTGGCCAAAAAATCCTAAATTACCTACTCAAGGATTAGATTCTAATTCACCTAAAACAAAATTTGATGAAATACATATTCACAAAGGATTACCATATATTACGGGTGAAATATTTTTGTGTAATTGGCCAATTGTTTTAACAAAAAAAGGTAATTATAATTGTTATTTAGAAACAAAATGGGCTCACCCTCATGAACAAGTACTTATGAGTTATTCTTATCAAGAAACAGTAAAAGGAAAAATTAATCCTGGATTATTATTATTAACTCCAACGGAGCACCATAGATTTCATCATTATGATGGTTCTTTAAGAAAAGAAAGTTAATATTTAGTAGTTCAGCATATTTATAGTAAAAACTATAAATGGAATTTTTCATTAAAAAGAATGCAACTCTCCCTATATTAAAATTACAGGTTGTAAAAGACGGTAGAAGTGATTATAATTCTTTCATGGATATGATTGAAGAGTCCTCTATCTTCTTTTCAATGACTAATGTTGAAACCGGGATTCCTAAAATTTCAACAAGTTCGGCTGGATTTGTTGAGAAAGTACTTTTGGATCCTAATGCGGAACCTGAATATTACATTTATTATCAATTCAAACCACAAGACACAAATAAAACTGCAAGATATGAGGCTCAATTCTTATTAAGAAATTCTCAAGGAGTTTTAATATTACCAATACGAGAACAATTATTTATTAATGTACAAGAAAGTTTCATTGCGGAAGATTTACCATATGAAAGTTGTTATTTAATAGAGTTTCCTTGTTGTAATAATGTGTGTCCAACGACAACTACAACAACTACAGAATGTTGTTGTCCTCAAGACACTCCAACATCAACACCAACACCAACTGTCACACCAACACCGGGATTATCACCTACACCTACACCTACACCGGGATTATCACCAACACCTACACCTACACCGGGATTATCACCAACACCAACACCAACAAAAACTCCAATACCTCTTCCGTCACCAATAGATGAGTTTTGTTTTAGTGTGTTTATTCAATCACCAACAGTAACTCCAACACCAACAATTACACCAACAGGAAGTCCAATTCCTTGTTGTAATACTTGGTATTATTTTGGGGGACCTGTTTCTGGATCTACATTCCAATGGTTAGATTGTTCAGGAAACACAACAACCTTTAGTGCTTCAACGGGATACGCTTCTACAATATGTGCGTTATCCGTTATAAAATTATCGGGAGATGGTCAAACTTATCTTGAAAGTACTTGTACTTGTGGTTCCGCACAACTAACCCCAACCCCGACTCCTACACAAACACAAACTCCAACAACAACTCCAACAACAACACCAACAACAACACCAACAACAACACCAGGATTATCACCAACTCCAACTCCAACAAAAACAAAAACACCAACACCAACAACAACACCAGGATTATCACCAACACCAACACCAACAAAAACACTTACTCCTACTCCTACCGTAACACCAGGATTATCACCGACACCTACACCAACAAAAACACCTACACCAAATCCTACCGTAACACCAGGATTATCACCGACACCAACACCAACACCAACTTGTGGAATTATAACTAATAACACTATTTATATAAAATATAATACTAAATCATGTTAACTGACGAAATAAAAGAAATTATCGAAGAACTTTTTAACGCCACACCTAATGATGTGGGCGTTGGTTATGGTACAAAAATAAAAAATGGTGAAATGACTAATGAAGAGTCAATCATATTTTTTGTACCAAAAAAAATACCGTTACATTTAATTCCTGAAAATGAATTATTACCTGATGTTGAATTTACTTTAAGTGATAGAGTTCTAAAAACCGATGTTATTGAGGTGGGTATAATTAAAACTTTTGCTTGTGATCCTAGTTGTTACACTTGGGAAAATCCAGGTGCATCACCAACAAATCGTTTACAACATAGACCAATTAAAGGTGGTATATCAATTACCTCTCAAACTAAACTTGGTTTTGTAGGTACTTTAGGATTTATTGCGGTTGATGTTGCAACTCAAGCTTTGGTTGGTGTAACAAATAATCACGTTGTAATTAGGGACGCATCATACACAAGTCAAAGAAACCCAT
>Ga0209500_10003487_pt1 | contig 10715 bp, 16 predicted proteins | sample S_140212_EF_Meta_FD_187323 | JGI IMG/M metagenome (GOLD analysis project Ga0209500, IMG submission 187323) | Freshwater microbial communities from Lake Simoncouche, Canada to study carbon cycling - S_140212_EF_MetaG (SPAdes) (version 2) | ecosystem: Environmental > Aquatic > Freshwater > Lake ...
GTTGTTATCGTAGCAGCAGGTAATCGTGACAGTGACAAAGGTGTTACTTATCGTATGCCGATGCCCCTAGCTAATCGTTTCTTGCACTTGGAAATGCGCCCTGACTTTACATCATGGCAAAACTGGGCAGTTAACAAAAGCATCCACAAAGACGTTGTGGGTTACTTGAGTTTTGCTAAACAAGACCTGTATGATTTTGATAGCAAATCATCAAGCCGCGCATTTGCTACCCCGCGTAGCTGGTGCTTTGTGTCTGACTTGTTGAATGATGAGGACGACACTGACAATGATACATTGTTCAATCTGATTGCAGGTTCTGTTGGTGAAGGTCTTGCTGTTAAGTTTGCTGCTCACCGCAAAACTTCAGGTAAGATGCCTCAGCCGTCAGATATCCTTTCAGGTAAGGTAACTGATTTGAATGTCAAGGAAATTTCTGCAATGTACTCGCTTACTGTTTCATTGTGCTATGAATTGAAAGATGCCCTTGAAGTTCAAAAAGTGAACAACAAAAAGTTTCACGAAATGGCTGACAATTTCTTGTCTTACATTATGAAGAATTTTGAGACTGAATTGGTTGTTATGGGTGCTAAGATTGCACTTAAAACTTATAAGTTGCCGATTGAGCCAAGTCAACTGAAACACTTTGATGAGTTTCACAAGAAGTTTGGCAAGTACATTGTAGACGCAGGTAATTGATTTTATGGGTGAGAATGGTGTGAACATTCTCACTCTTTTTACTTGTGTTAAAATGGCAACTGTGCTATAATATAGCATATATTAGATAAAGGACTGAAAATGAGTAGTGTAATTGCCCCAACAAAAAAGAAAAAGCGTTCTGACAAGTTTGATAAACTAGTTGGACCCACTGATCCTAAGATTGACAATCTAGCCCGTGAACGATTGATTTCGGCACGTGTGGGTTTATTGTTGCGTCATTCATTCTTTGGCAATCTTGCTACCCGTCTTAAATTAACTAATGCTGATGAATGGTGCAGCACTGCGGCTACTGATGGACAGAAATTCTATTACAATAGCCGTTTCATTATGCTATTGAAACCCAAAGAAGTTGAATTCTTGGTTGGGCATGAGGTCCTTCACGTTGTTTACGATCACATGGGTCGTATCGGTAAGCGTGACCCACAAATGTTTAACATTGCTAATGACTATGCAGTTAATGCAGACTTGAAGCGGCATGGTGTTGGTCAGTTTATTACAAGTGTCCCCTGCTTGTACGAAAAAAAGTACGACGGCAAAGCCAGCGAGGAAATCTATGATGACTTGATGCAAAACGTTCAAAAGATTGATATCAATAGTTTGATTGATCAAATGATTGATGATCACATGGATGGCGAGGGTGACGGTGAAGGTGAGGGTGACGGTGAAGGTGATAAGCCGGGTAAAGGTCGTCCTAAAATGTCCGACGAGGAACGTGAACGTGTTCGTCAAGAAATGAAACAGGCTATTATCAGCGCAGCATCAAGTGCCGAAGCTGGTCAATTGCCCGCAGGTGTTGAACGTCTAATCAAGCAACATACTGACCCAGTTATGCCTTGGCGTGAACTGATTCAAACAAACTTGACTAGTAGCATTCGTACTGATTATTCTTGGATGCGTCCCTCACGTAGGGGTTGGCACATGGATGCTATCATGCCCGGTATGACTCCCGGAGAAGAAATTGATGTGATTGTGTCACTTGATATGAGTGGCTCTATCAGCAACAAGCAAGCACAGGCTTTCTTGGGTGAGATTGCAGGTATGATGGATGCGTTTGATGGTTACAAGGTCCACGTATTCTGTTTTGATACTGCAACTTACAATCCACAAGACTTTAACAGTGAGAACATGGACAGTATTGATGAATATGAACCACAAGGTGGTGGGGGTACTGACTTTGATTGTATCTTTGAGTACTTAAAGAAAAATGCAATTGAACCCAAACGATTGATTGTGTTTACTGATGGATATCCCTGTGGTTCATGGGGTGACCCTGACTACTGTGATACTACTTGGATCATTCACGGTGACAAGAATCCAAATCCCCCATTTGGGACTTATGCATTGTATAACGAGGCATGATATACGAAAGTCCGGACGGAGGCAAAACGGTTTACGAACGTGAATCGGGTTCCTCCGAACGTAAGTTAATTCGGGATAACCGAACTATAGATGGTCGTCCATTGCACGAACACATAATGGAAAATAAACTGTGGGGTGAAATACACCGTGCAGCGAAAACAAACGTAGCATTAGCAGATATATTAGAACAGGCAAAGATGGTATATGCGCTCATCAAAAAAGAAACTAACTAGATTCGTAGCAATGTGGGACATGAATGGGCTTGAAGCCTTAATCAATGTCACACAAATTGAAAACGAACATGAACAATGGGAAAAAGAAAACATTTGGCGTATTCTCAAGGAACAAAACGAAACAGTTAAGCCGGCACCTGTTCCTTTGCAGCAGATGATTCTTAGGGCTCAAATTAATAGTCAACGACATTATGAAATCTATACTTTTGATTCTGAACTGTCTGAACAGGATATTAGAGAAACATTTGAAGATAGTCCACAAGTAATAGCTGATGCTATTCGTAATGTGGGTCATAAATTTTATAGCAACAGAGCAACAAAGAAAGCGGTAATTGTATGATGTATATTGGCACAAGTTTGGGTAGATGTTTGCGTTCTATTCTAATAGGTGAAGTGTCCAAAGAGGAGGTGGTATTGATTATCACCCGAACCAAAGCAGAAAACTTGGCACAATTTATGTTTGTAGTAAAAACATATTTTGACGATGGTGGCAATATTGATTCAACCCGACCCAGTGATTATGATATTGCAGTTAAACCATGGGATGAAGTAGAGGACCTTGCAACATATTTGTATACCAGAGGAAAGATTCACCAGCCAAGAAACGTTGCAAGTTTGGGGAATAGTTTCATTCATCCTGGATTGAGCAAAGATGTTTGGATAGAAGTATCTCCCAAGAGCCGTAATACTACACCTGCGGTTGTGCAAGCATATGAGCATTACAAAATGCTTGACTCATTGACCCAATAATACTCATAAAAATATTTTGTTGAGTTTAATTTATATTAAATATCTATGTACTCAAGGAGAATAATTTATGAGTTTTTTAAAACATGTCGGTAAACAAGGTGATCGTAAGGTCGCTATCATTTTTCGTGAGGTTCCGGGTGAACCTCACATGTGTCTTGTAACATTTACCGAGACACTAAATCAACATATACATGATCCACTGATTCGGTGCATTGAAAGCGATATTGGGCAACATGCTGAATCGTTGTCTGATGCATTACACCGAACTTTGGGTTTAGATGGTAATCCAATATTGCAGACATTGCATCGTGAAGGTTTATTAAAGAAAGTAAACACTGAGAATATTATTGTCACCCCTAATCCTCAGACTAAAATTAAATTGAGTGAACTTAATAAAATTTTAACTGAGATGAAACAAGGAGAAGATGCAGTCAAACGCATGGCTGATATTGATCAAAGCAGAGGAATGCAAACACCAACTGAAGTAGCCCGTAGACAACGTGAAAATAAAACACGGGATGCAAAGGTACAACCGACAGCACCATTACTAGCAAGTAATAATGATGCATTAGGTGATAATGCAATCGCAAACAATTTACGTCAACAGGCTGCAAAGATGTCGGCTGAGGCTAAAGGATTATTAGTTGAAAGTGAAATATTAATGAAACAAGCTAATGATATGGATCCTCCACCAGCAGTCAAGAAACCAAAAACAACAAAGAAGTCTGGTGTAGTTGAAGCGGTAGTTGTTGCTGAAGCTGCATCTAAAGTAAAGAAAACTAGAGTTAAAGTTAGTGCATAATGAGTCCAGAATTCATCGAGAAGTGGGAACATATACTTGAAGATGTTGATAAACATAAAATACCAGTAGAATTTATCAAGAAATTGATAGTTAAACTTAATGGTAAAAAACAACATACAATTAATATTGAAAAGTTTTTAAGTCAAGGCGTGGAGCCAGAACAGATAGAAGACATTGTAAGTAGAAAGCTACAAGAGTTAGATGACTCTATTGTTGGTGTCGAGTTTATTTTAAATGTTCAAATTATTGCTGATGCAGTTCAACCCGAAACCGATAAAATACTAGGAAATTTATGAAGCAGTACCTTGAATTACTAAAAGATATTTTAGATAATGGAGAGGAAAGAACTGACAGGACCTCAGTGGGTACAATTTCTGTATTTGCTAGACAATTAAAATTTGATTTGCGTAGGGGTTTTCCAGCTATCACTACTAAAAAACTTGCTTGGAAAGCTGTAGTAGGAGAGTTGTTATGGTTTATCGAAGGATCATCCTCTGAGAGGAGACTTGCAGAGATTACCCATGGTACTGCTGAAGGTACTGTCACTATTTGGACACCAAATGCACTAGCACCATACTGGAAAGATAAAGCAAAATTTAAAGGTGATTTAGGTAGAATATACGGAGTGCAATGGCGACATTGGAAAAGTCATATTCCCGAAGGTGAACCTGATATAGATGATGAGTATGGTAAAACATGGTTTGATCCAATCTACAAAGAAATTGATCAACTATCTATTCTAATAGAGGGTATTAAGAAAGATCCTAATAGTCGTAGACATATACTGACAGCATGGAACCCAGGCGAGTTAGATAGCATGGCTTTGCCGCCGTGTCATGTGTTATGTCAATTCTATGTCAATAAAAATAAAGAATTATCTTGCCATATGTACCAGCGTAGTGTGGATGCTTTTCTTGGCTTACCTTTTAACATTGCTAGCTATGCGTTACTCACTCATTTAATAGCACAAGTATGTGGTTTAGGTGTTGCCGAATTAGTTATCAGCACAGGGGATACACATATCTATACTCCTCACGTTGAACAAGTTAAAGAACAACTGAGCCGTGAACCGTTAGTCTTACCCACATTAAAAATTAATTCTACTATAAAAAATATAGATGATTTCATACCTGAATCTATTGAGTTAGTTGATTACAAATGCTATCCTGCTATTAAAGCAGATATGGTAGTATGATTAATTTAGCAGAAGCAAAAACAATTGAATGTTTAGTACATACTATTAAAATGGGTGATGTAGAAGATCCTGATTTATTTGTTGCCGATCCTATTTGGAAATGGCAACAAACAGAAGAAGGCCAATGGATTATGAAAAACAGTAATCCTATACCAATGTGGAAGAGACAGTTTGATTCTATAACATATGGGCATCTATATTCTATACATGCCTATCTAACACCTAAAGATTATACCTATTGGAGTTTAAAGTTTAAATGAATATTTTAGTAACCGGGGGCCTTGGATTAATAGGCCACAATGTAGTTAAGCGATTACAAGATAAAGGCCATTTAGTATCTATAATAGATTCTAAAACAAACTACGGTATCATTCCACAAGATGAAATTGATTACTTGATGGCTGAGCGTAGAAAAAAAATTGATAGGGATAGTTATATTTACGAACGTGATATATGTGATGCTCATGCAGTTGACCATATATTTAATGTTGAGCAGCCAGAGATTGTAATTCATATGGCTAGTTTTCCAAGACAAAAAGTAGTTAATGCAAATCCTGCAGCAGGCAGTCGTGTAATGAGTGAAGGGTTGCTCAACTTATTAGAAGCAAGCAATAAGTACGATGTGCGTAAATTTATATATATGTCTAGTTCAATGGTATACGGAGACTTTACTGATGATGTAACTGAAGATTATAATTGTAAGCCTCAAGGTCAGTATGGTATTATGAAATTAGCAGGTGAATGGTTAGTTCGTGATTACACACGCAGAACTAATCTTGTTCACACAATCATTCGTCCTAGTGCTGTCTATGGTCCACTAGATGTTGAAGATCGTGTTATTGCTAAGTTTATGTTAACTGCTATGCGGGGCGGAACATTAAATGTTAATGGTGCTAATGAAACATTAGACTTTACTTATGTTGAAGATGCCGCAACTGGCATTGTTGCTGCTGCATTAAGTGATAACACGGAAAACAAAACATACAATATTACTAAGAGCCACAGTCGTACATTGTTAGAAGCTGCACAACTAGCGTTGAAGTTAGCAGGTGGCGGAACATTAGTTGTTAAAGATAAAGACAAAGACTTCCCAAGCCGTGGCGCATTGAACATTGATGCTGCTCGTAGAGATTTTGGTTATGATCCTAAAGTAGATGTAGAAGAAGGCTTTGAAAAATATTATGAGTGGATTAGTACTTCAAGTTATTGGCAGAATAAAGTAAAATGAGTAATTTAGAAGCCGCTTTAAAAGCACATGATTGGACTCTAGCTGGATATAAATCCAGAGTCAATATAGACAATATGATGAAGGAAAATCCTGAGCAATCAACATTGTTATGGGAACAATATTGCCCGTGGTCTATTACTAACGGTGGTTATATTGAATGGGCAAAAAATGAAAATCCCTCATTTTGGTCTAGCAAGACAATATAAGAATCTCAAAGATGAATTGCTTGATGCAACTGACCGCGCATTAAGTACCGGTCAACTTGTGGGCGGGAAATATACAAGTGAGTTTGAAAACTGGCTAGCAGTTAAGACCAAAGCAAGATATGCTATCACAGTGCATAGTGGTAGTCAAGCATTAGAGATAATTGCTAGACATAAATTAGCATGGCATTATAAAGACAATAAACATGTTCCCATAATTAAATTACCTAACTTAACTTACCCTGCAACATTAAATGCATTCATAAATGCAGGTTGGAAAGTAGAATTAGTTGACACTGATAGATATGGTATTATAGATACTAAATTTGACACATATTTGTGTGCAGTTGGACTCTATGGTAGAAAACCCTGGGAAATCTCTAGCAGTCATTATGCTATAGTAGACGGAGCACAACATTGGTTGTGTGCTGATGGAGATGTTGGTGCTGGAATGGCAATTAGTTTTGACCCTACAAAGAATTTACCAAGTTCAGGCAACGGCGGTGCTATTGTTACCAATGATGAAGCACTATATAAATTTGCAGTGAATTACAAAGACAACGGTAAATCAACTGATTTTGGAGTCTTGGGTACAAATACTAAAATGAGTGAGCAAGATTGCGCTCAGATATTAGTCAGAACTAAATACATAGATGAATGGCAAGAACGTAGACATGAGATTGCCAACTACTGGATTGATTGTTTTAAAGATTTACCGTTACGTTGTTTAACAGATACTATAGGACCTCATGCACATCAAAAATTTGTAGTATATTTACCAGATAGAAATTCATTACATACACACTTGTTAACAAATGGAATAGAATCAAAAATTCATTACGAATATACATTGGGTGACTTGCCAATTAGTAAGAATTTAGTAAAACCTGATATGTTGGGTACTAGTGTTATGCTTAGTAGAGGTGTATTAAGTTTACCTATGTATCCGGAATTAACGGATGACGAAGTAGAATATATAGCAGATAAAGTAAGTTCATTTTATGAATGATTCAAATAAAAGTTTTTGCGTAATGCCGTGGATTAACATATCATCACATACAGATGGATCGTCTAGATTGTGCTGTGAATCAGATGACTTCATTAAAAAAAATGACGGAACTAACTTTAATTTGGGATACGACAATTTAGAAGATATTATAAATTCTGATAGTTATAAAAAAATTAGACAGGATATGGTAGATGGCAAACCAATTGAAGGTTGTTATAAATGTTATAACGCAGAAAATAACAACGGGATAAGCAGTAGACAAAATATTAATAACAAGTGGAAAACTGATCCCGACTTTTTGCAAAAATATAATAAGTCATTAAACAACAAAAATGAAATAGAAAACACTGTTCAATATTTTGACTTGCGTTTTGGAAATTTATGTAATCTAGCATGTAGAAGTTGTTATGCAGGTGCAAGCAGTCAGTTAAACAAAGAAATAAAAGAATTGAAAGAAACTCAACCTGCTATTTCAAAATTTCACGGAATAGTTGATGATTCACTTAATGAATGGTACAAAACTGATATGTTTGATAAAAATATAATCAATCAATTACCTAAACTAAGAGCGTATTATTGTGTAGGCGGAGAACCCACATTGATAGATAAAAATTATGAAATTTTAAAAATCATGGTTGATTCAGGTCATAGTGAACACATAGGGTTGACATTAAGTACAAACATGACGAATACCAAAAAAGATTTTTATGCATTCTTTAAATATTTTAAAAATGTTAAAGTTCTATCTAGCATTGACGGAGTCAATGAAATGCAAGAATACTTAAGGTATCCTAGCAGTTGGAATCATGTTTCAACTAATTTGATTAAAGTTGTAGATATGCAATTACCCAATGTAACTGTAGTTTTAAATCCTGTAATACAAAAAACAAATTTAGGATATATTACTGAACTTTTTGATTTTGCAGAAAAGATTAATAGAAAATATGAAAAAGCTGTGGTAAACATCACACCTATTGTTTTGATGGATCCTGCATATTTAGATTTAATTTATTTGCCGACGGACTACAAAATTAAATGTTGGGAGAAAATAGAAAAATGGATTACTAATTCCTGCAAATATCAATGGCCAACTTTTTACCAAAGACTAGAAATTATAAAAACCAAATGCTATATTGAAGTTGAATACCAAGAAAATTTATTTAATTATTTTGAATTTTCTGATATTTTTGATAAAAATAGAAATGAAAACTTGTCGGATATTAATCCGGAATTAAATCAACTTAGAACTAAATAGCTGATGTGGATTCTATCATATATTTCGAATTCTGTAACTCATACCATCTTTGTATTAGGGGTATTGGGAACTATTGTCGGATTCGTCTTGGGTTTTATTCCTCTTGTCAACAGATATAAACTCCCCATACAAATAATCAGTATTTTAATATTGAGTTTTGGATTATATTTAGAAGGTGGATTAGCCGATCAGGCAATATGGCAGCTTAAAGTCAAAGAAATGGAAGCTAAAGTTGCGAAAGCCGAGACCGAATCACAAAAAGTAACGACAGAAGTTGTTACCAAGATTCTTACTAAAAAGCAAGTAATCAAAGAAAAGGGCAATGACATAGTAAAATATATTGACAGGGAAGTTGTAAAATACAATAACACCTGTACTATTCCAGAAGTAGTTATTACTGCACATAATGCAGCAGCCAAAAATGAAACTACTAATTTAAAAACTCAAATTGAAGTTTCTACGGATTTACATAATAAATTAGCAACTCCACCAATGATATTGGCACCTATTAAATGAAAAAACTAATACTATTATCAGTAATCTTTTTATCAGCATGTAGTACTGTGGTTCCTGTAAAACAGAAATTCCCTGATTTTCCCAAAGAATTATTACAAACATGCAAACCCTTACAGACAATTGATGGAAACACCACAACATTAAGCAATTTAATGGAAGTTGTAGCACAAAATTACGCCACAAGACATGAATGTGCAGCACAATTAGAAGCAATACTTGACTGGTACGCTCAACAAAAGAAAATTTTTGACCAAGTCAATTCTGACTAATCCATAAATAGTGATAAATACACTATAGTTTAGGATGTATACATGACTCAAGAATTAATCAATATAGGTGCTCAACCCAATGACGGCGAAGGTGATCCGTTACGTACAGCCTTTGCGAAGATTAACAATAATTTCACACAATTATTCAGCACTGGGTTTTTTACATCAAACGCATATTCTACTGGAAATACTGCTGGGCAGGTTATATTTTCAGCCCCTGTTGAAACGTTTACACAGGGTATATTTCAAATTAATTCTAATGATACTATAACTACTGATACTGAAAACATAGTTTTAAATGTATCAGTAATAAATGATGGTTCAGGATTAAAGTGGAACGGCCACAATACATTGTTTAATGGTAATGTATTAACTGGTTATGACATGGACATTTTTGATTCAAATGTTCGTATATTAGTAAATCCATTAATAGACACTACAATCTTTCACTTTATATCAGCACAGATTACTTGGACAGGGGTTCCTGTCCCTGGATTCAACTTGATTACTAACGATTCAGTTGACCCTCTGATCATAGACACTGAAAACAATTTTAGTATACAAACTGAAAATCAAGTAACGGTATGAGAGCAAAAGAATTTATAACAGAAGAACGTGCTGCATTATCAGTTGATGTTGCTAGAGCAATGCCGGGCACCTATACTATTCCAGGATTGCCCAATAGTGACTTCTATAAACAATATCGTTTTGGAGTAGCACTAGCCGGCGCTAGGGGACAACTAGAAAGACAGCAAGATAGTATTCCGCCTTATAATTTTGAAAAAGAAACTCCATGGGGAGAGAACATGATTGTAAGTTCATACATGGACGGTGAAATTGAAAAAGACATTGACTATGCTATGAAAGAAACAGGTGTTCCTGGTACTAAAGTATTAATCAGCACTAAGAAAAGTGAAGAAGCGCCAGGTGTAGATAAGACTAGTCCGATGAAAGCGTTTAAAGGTTATCCAAAATGAGAGCAAGTGAATTTTTAAGTGAACAACGCACCATTGGTACACCTACTAAGCGTCAATCTTTTGCTATGCGTGGATTGCATAAATTTCGTGACCCGGGCGGATATGATCGCACTTATGAATTAAATCGTATTATGATGGCAGTTGCAAGTGCAGACGGGACTACCCCATTAGAGATAGATGCCGAAACATGGAGTGGTCGTTA
>Ga0209500_10003488_pt1 | contig 10714 bp, 10 predicted proteins | sample S_140212_EF_Meta_FD_187323 | JGI IMG/M metagenome (GOLD analysis project Ga0209500, IMG submission 187323) | Freshwater microbial communities from Lake Simoncouche, Canada to study carbon cycling - S_140212_EF_MetaG (SPAdes) (version 2) | ecosystem: Environmental > Aquatic > Freshwater > Lake ...
GGACGAGAGTATCAATATTTTCGGCCAGGATCGGGGACAGATAGCGGGCGATGACCTGATCGGTGATGGGGTCGTCGAAGAGGCCTTCTTCGATGAGGGGGACGAGGAGTGGGCAGGGGTGGCTGAAGACTTTGAGTGCCGGGTTGAGGGTGTGGATGGCGTGTTCGTAGGCGCCGCTGGCAATGGTGGCGCGGGTGCCGATGACGCCGATGCGTCCGTTTTTTGTGGTCCGGGCGGCGGCTTCAGACCCGGGGGCGATGACGCCTTGCACGGGGACATTGAAGAGCTGCTTCATGCGGGGAACGGCGAGGGCGGAGGCGGTGTTGCAGGCGACGACGATGATCTTGGCCTGCTCGGCGAGGAGGAGTCCGCCGATTTCGATGCTGTAGCGTTCGACGGTCTTGCGGCTTTTGCCGCCGTAGGGGACGCGGGCGGTGTCACCGATGTAGAAGATGGTCTCGGAGGGGAGGAGCTTTTTGAGGGCGGCCACGACGGTGAGTCCGCCGATGCCGGAGTCGAAGACGCCGATGGGGTCGAGGCGGGAGTCGCGAGGGTGGTCGGTTTCCATGGATCCTTACTCTTACACTTGAAGCTAAACTTAAACTCTAAACGGTGGAGTTTAGGTTCAAGGGCAAGTGAATCAGTTTCCCTTGACGGTGGCTTCCAGGGCTTGCTGGGCTTGTGTGACGGTGGTTTTGTCGTCGGTTTTGGAGCCGACCGGGGATGGGGTGGCGGTGGGTTTTGCGTCGAGGTTGGGGATGGTGGTGGGGTCGGTGGGGGAGACGACGGCGGAGGGTTTCTGGTAGAGCATCTGGCCGGTGACGGCTTGTTTGTAGCGGTTGACGCCGTCGAGAATGGCTTGGGCCACTTTTTGCCGGTAGGCAGGGGTGGCGATGAGTTGGTAGTCGGGTGCGCCGCTCATAAAGCCGGCTTCGACGAGGATGCCGGGGATTTTGAGGTTTTTGATGACGACGAAGCGGGCGCGTTTGATGCCGCGATCGGTCAGGCCGAGGGTGCGGACGAGGGAGGCATGGACGCAGGTGGCGAGGGCGACGTTCTCGGGATCGCGGGCGTGGCCGGGGTAGGGGACGAAATCGCTGTAGCGGAGGTTTTCCTCGTCCATGGAGGGAACGCCGCGCGGGGCGAGGCAGTAGGTCTCCAGGCCGGTGCCGCCACCGGTGTTGGATTTATTGAAATGGACGGCGACGAAGATGGCGTTGGTGTGTTTGTTGGCGAATTCGGCGCGGTTTTCGAGGGGGATGAAGGTGTCGGTCAGGCGGGTGCAGCGGACCTGGTAGCCGTTTTCCTGGAGGAGTTTCTTGGCGCGGAGGACGACGTCGAGGGCGGCGTCTTTTTCGGCGCCGAGAGGGCCGCGGGCTCCACTGTCGTGGCCGCCGTGGCCGGCATCGAGGATGACGGTGCGGACGGCGGTGGCGTTTTTGATTTTTTGGGGCCGCAGGATGGGTTCGATGATCTTCACGACATCCATCGCGGCAATGAGGGTGGTGCCGTTCTGGGAAATCAAAGGGAAGCCGAGGACGTATTTGACGCCGTTGACGAGGATGTCGCGGCCGTTCTGGGTGCCGGCGATGCTGCTTCCGGGGCCGGTGAGACGGAATTTCGGCCCGTCGGAAACGGGCGGGCTCATTTTGTAAAATGTGGCGACGTCCTCAATGGAGACGTAGCGGCGGTTGTCGTGCATGACGATTTTCCACTCGGCGCGGGCGGTTGAACCGCAGGCGAGAAGGAAGGTGATGAGCAAGGCAAGACGCACAGCGCGAGGAAGTTGGTGGCGGGGTTTTGATGCTGCAAGCGGAATTTATGCCAGATGCCGGTTGAAAGCGCGCCGTTTTTGCGCAGAATCACCCTCCCATGTCTGAACTCGCGAAAGCCTACGAACCCCAAGCCGTCGAAGAGAAGTGGTATGCGTGGTGGCTGGAGCAGGGGTGTTTCCAGGCCGACCCCGCTTCATCAAAGCCGGCGTATTCCCTCGTGATCCCGCCGCCGAATGTCACGGGAGTGCTCACGCTTGGCCATGTGTTGAACAACACGATCCAGGATATTCTGGCCCGCCGGGCGCGCCTGACGGGGCACGAGGTGTTGTGGTTGCCTGGCACGGATCATGCGGGCATCGCCACGCAAACGGTGGTGGAACGCAAGTTGCGCAAGGAGGAGAAAAAAACACGGCACGATCTCGGGCGGGAGGAATTTTTGAAGCGCGTGTGGGAATGGAAGGAGAAACACGGGGGCATCATTATCAATCAGCTGAAGAAGCTGGGGTGTTCCTGCGATTGGGAGCGGGAGCGTTTCACCATGGACGAGGGCTATGCGCGCAAGGTGCAGGAGGTATTTGTGGATCTTTACCAAAAGGGGCTCATCTATCGCGGCAAGCGGATGGTGAACTGGTGTCCGGTTTCGCTGACGGCGCTGTCGGACGAGGAAGTGATCCCGAAGGCGCAGAAGGGGGTTCTTTACCATTTCAAGGTCGAGGTGATCGAGGAGCCGGGGACGTTTTTGGAAATCGCGACGACCCGGCCGGAGACGATCATGGGTGATACGGCGGTGGCAGTGAACCCCAAGGATCCGCGCTACCAGCGGCTCATCGGGAAGACCGTGCGGCGTCCGTTGCCGCTGGAAAATCAAGCCGCGCTGCCGATCCTTGGCGACGAGGCGGTGGATTTTGAATTCGGAACCGGCGTGCTCAAGGTCACGCCCGCGCATGACAAGGCGGATTATGAGATCGGCCTGCGGCACAATTTGCCGGTGATCGACATCATGAATCCCGATGGCACGATGAATGCGCTGGCTGGTGAGGGATTTGCCGGGCTGGATCGTTTCAAGGCCCGGGGCGAGGCGGTGGAGAAACTGCGCGAACTCGGCCTGCTTGGGGAGGAAAAGCCCTACGAAAACAATGTGGGTTTCAGCGAGCGCGCTGACGTGCCGATCGAACCGCGTCTGAGCGAACAGTGGTTTCTCAAATACCCGATGACGGTTGAGGCCCGCGATGCCGTGCGCAATCATTTGATCCGCTTTTTCCCCGAACGCTGGGAGAAAGTCTACGACCACTGGCTGGAAAATATTCAAGACTGGTGCATCAGCCGGCAGCTTTGGTGGGGACACCGGATTCCGGTGTGGTATGAGGGAGAGCATCGGGAATCGAAAATCGAAAATCGAAAATTGCGCTGCCAGATTGATTCCCCCGGTGAAGGCTGGGTGCAGGACTGCGACGTGCTCGACACGTGGTTTTCCTCCTGGCTGTGGGCGCATGAGACGATGGATGCCGCGACGCGGAAGAAATTCTATCCGACGAGCGTGCTGGTGACCGGACCGGACATCATCTTTTTCTGGGTCGCGCGCATGATCATGGCCGGACTCGAATACACCGGCGAGGTACCGTTTCGACATGTGTATTTCACCGGCATCATCCGCGACAAAGCGGGCCGTAAGATGTCGAAATCGCTTGGCAACTCGCCGGACCCGCTGGAGATCATCGCAAAGTTCGGCGCGGATGGGTTGCGCTTCGGCCTCATGCGCATCGCGCCGCAGGGGCAGGACATCAAATTCGACGAACAGCAGATCGTGGAGGGCCGGAATTTCTGTAACAAATTCTGGAATGCCTGCCGTTTCCGGCTTTTGCAAGGTCCGGTTGATCCTGCGGCCGATCCTTCGCCGCATGTGCTCTCGATTTTTGCGCGCGATCTGCTCGCAAAACTCGATGTGACGATTCTGCGGGTGGACAAAGCCTACGGGGAATACCGCTTCAGCGAAGTCGCGCAGGTGCTTTACGATTTTGTCTGGGGGGACTTTTGTGACCGTTTCATCGAGGCAGCGAAGTCAGACTTTAACCATCCCGGGCGCCGGGAGGGCACTCTGGCGACCATTGACTATGTGCTCCGGCGCGTCCTTCTGCTCCTGCATCCGTACGCGCCATTCATCACCGAGGAACTCTGGCATGGTTTGGGTTTCGGCGAAGGTAGCATTCAATATGCGGGGTGGCCGGCCGCAGGTGTCGTTGTTCCGGCGCCTCGGGCAGAAGCCGTCTTTCGTTCCATGGCCCAGGCCCGCACTCTGCGTGCCACTTTCAATTTACCTTCAAGCAAACGCCTGCGGTGGCTATTTCAGCCCTCGGTGGATTGGGTGAAGGAGGAGTTCCCCGCGCTCTCTGTTCTTTTGCATGCCGAAACCCTCGAGGCGGTGGAAGCCCGGCCCGCGGGTTCGATGGCATCCTGTCCCACCGAAGTCGGGGTGTTTTTTCTTCCCCTGGATGGCGTGGTTGATGCCGAGGCGGAAGGCACGCGTCTCGATGGCGAGATGGATAAGGTGCGCGCGGAAATCGAAAAAGTGGAGGTCAAGCTGTCCAGCAAAACCTTCGTGCAGAATGCTCCGCCTGAGGTCGTGGCCGAACACCGCCAGCGTCAGGCCGATTGGAAAAACCGCCTCGCCGCCCTGCAAGGCGCCCGTCAGGCGCTCGGCTGAATGTAGGAAATACCGGCCCCTCACCTGGGCGACACGCTCGGAAAGCCGTCCCGCCGGGATCGCATTCCATCCGGCGGGCCGGGAGAGGTGTTTCCGGGAAGGGAGGCTTTGCTTCCGTTTTCCGATCTGTCATCTTGGGTCTTCGCCCATGCAAAGTTCGCCCGCCTTGGATCACCTGCACATTTTTGTTCTCGCCGGAGGGAGCGGAGAGCGTTTCTGGCCCATGAGCCGTGCCAAGCTGCCGAAGCATCTGCTGCGTTTGCTGAGCGACCGCACGCTGCTGGAGACGACGATCCGCCGCGCGGAGGGACTGGTGCCGTGGGAAAGGGTTTTTGTGCTGACCAATGCCGCCCAGGCCGAAGCCGTGCGCGAGGAGTTGCCGTTTTTACCGGCGGAAAACATTCTGGTCGAGCCGGAGAAACGCGACACGGCTCCGGCCTGCGCGCTGGCCACCGGATTTGCGCTGGCCCGGGATCCCCAGGCGATTTGCGCCCTGCTTCCGGCCGATGCGATGATTCACAACGTGGCGGCTTTTCAGAGTCAGTTGGCGGATGCGGCGCGGCTGGCGCGCGAGAGGGATGCCTTGGTGGCATTTGCCATTCCGCCGATCTGCGCGGCGACGGGCTTTGGGTATTTGCATCTCGGGGATGACGACGGCGGTGCCTGTCAGGTGTTGCGTTTCGTAGAAAAACCCGATCAGCCGACGGCCGAGGCTTATTTTCAATCCGGGCAATATGGCTGGAACGCAGGGATGTTCATCTGGCGGGCAGAGATTTTTTTGCGGGAAACGGAACGGCAGGCTCCGGAGATCGCGAAATTCATCCGCGAGTTTCCTGCTGATAACGTGACCGGATACATCGCGGCGCGCTTTCCCGCGCTGCCGAAGATCTCGGTGGACTACGCGGTGATGGAAAACGCCGCCGAGGTGCTGGCGATCAGGGCGTGTTTTGACTGGGACGATGTGGGTTCCTGGTCGGCGCTGCCGGAACATTTGGGATGCGATGACGACGGCAACACGAAACGCGGCGAAGTCGTGCAATGGGAATCAAAAAACAATATCGCCATTTCCAGCGGCCGGACGATTGCCCTTTGCGGAGTGGAGGATCTCGTGGTCGTGGAGACGCCGGATGCAATCCTGGTCTGTCATCGCGATGCCGTGCAGGACATCAAGAAACTTCAGCCTATGCTGAAGGAGTCACTGAGATAGCGGCCAACTCAGCCCTTTGGAGTGGGCTGAGCCGCCGGCGGAGCGGCTTTGGTGATGGGAGCGAGCTTGGTGCCTTCCGGCACAAGGAGTTCGTATTGCTGCGAGTCAATGGGCAGCCCGGGTTCCGGATTGGCAAAGGCCACTTTTACCATTTTCTCGCCATTTTTTGCTCCCGCCAGAGGGGAGATGGACAGGACCTTGGCAAGCTGGGTCACGCTGGAACCCGCGACACGAAGAGGGATGCAGGCGCCTTCCAGAAGATTTTTGAGGATATGACCGCTGAGAGGGATTTCCGTGACGATATTGGCCGTGTCGGCAACCGTGACGACGATGTCACCGGCATTGGCGTGTTCGCCGGGGCGCGAGGCGATTTTCGTGATCGTGCCATTGATGGGGCTGCGGATGTAGCGGATCTCGAGGAGCTTCTGCGCCAGTTCAAGATCAAGCTTGGCCAGCTTTTTGTTCAGTTGAACCTGCGTCAGTTTGCCCCGGGTGACGGCGACATCGCCTTGGGTCATTTGATATAGTTCTTCGCTGATTTGACGCCGGCGATAGCGGGTTTGGCTGTCTGCGGCCGCCGCTTCTTTTTGTTTCAATTCTCCGAGGACGGATTCCAATTGGGCATCGCTTCCCGCCTTGAGTTTTGCGGTTTCATAAGCATGCAGTTGTCGCGCATGGTCGAATTTGAGGATCATCTGACCCTCCTTGACCGTATCTCCCACATTGGCTTCCCACGACTCAACCTGTCCCGCCTCGCGGCAGTATCCGAAATTAATCGTTGAGGGTTTCGGGTCTTTGACCGCCAGACTCACCTGGGCGTGTGACAAGGGGGCAGCGCCTCCCAGAAGCAGAACCAGACAGACAAACCTTGGTTGAAAACCCGCCATACGGGTGATCCTCCTCAAAGGTCGGCCTTTTGTCAAATGACACACAGGTCGTCGGTGCGGTAAAAATTCTTTTGCAGATCAGCGCGATGCTTCTACTATGGCCTCTCTCAATTGCCTTGTGGTGTAATGGTAGCACAAGTGATTCTGGATCACTTTGTCATAGTTCGAATCTATGCAAGGCAGCCAATTGGTATTCAGTCAGTTGCGACATTTAAAGAAACGGCGGTTTTTTTGGTTTGGTAGTTGCTTGGGAGTTTTGCCCCAAGGTCCCCCCTGCATCACAAGCAAGAATCCGCGCCGGAAGGAGGGAGAAAATTGTCCTCACTGCCGGAAGGGATAAAAATACACTCTTAACGCATTCCACTCTGCTGCCCCCGCTGTCCCTTCTCCAGAATTTTCTCCCAGGGACTTCGCTTGTCCCTTCCCTCGGGTAGATTGCCCGCGATGAAGACGCATTCCTCTTGTGCAAAACCAATTTTCAGCTATGCGTGATGATCGGTGCGTTCCTCCTCCTTCTTTTTCTTCCGCGACCGCCTCGCCCACGCCGAGACGCCGGACGCCTGAGCAAATCTTCGGCTCCCCGAAACTATGAGCGGCATCATCCTCTTTGAAGAAAAACAAGTCCGCCGCGCTTGGAACAAAGACGAAGAAAAATGGTATTTCGCCATCGCCGACGTCATCGCCGTTCTGACCGGAAGCGTCGATCCCGGAGCCTATTGGCGAAAGCTGAAAGAGCGCCTGAAAAAGGAGGGAAATCAAACCGTGACCGATTGTCACGCTTTGAAAATGACCGCCGCCGATGGCAAGCAGCGCCTCACCGACGCGATCCGCCCGGCTTCAGAACTCATCGCCGCCTGACGTGATCCTTCATCCTTGCCTTCCCGGCAACGCGAAAATCGAACGCCATGTTCCGAGGCTGCCCTTCAGCCGCGAAATCGAGCGGTTGGACAAACTGCGTCACGCCCTGGCCATTTATCGGATGGTCTTCGGGCAGAGCCGCCAGGAAGACCTGATCGCCTACCTTCTCGCCGAAGTCCCCGAAGCTGAGCGGGAGGAACTGGTCAAGGACCTCCAAATCGATCTCAGCCCTCCCATCGGAAAACTTCGTCTGGCAGGAGCATTAGCCGTCGAGAAACCTTGACGCGCTATCATTGATAGCGCACTCTTTAATCATGCCTCAACTCATCGTCAGAAATCTGGAAGAAACGGTCGTCCGGCGGTTGAAGAAGCGCGCTGGTGAGCACGGGGTATCAATGGAAGAGGAGCACCGCAGAATCCTGCGGGAGGCATTGGCTCCCGATGGGAAAAAGCCGATCTCGTTCAAGGAATTCCTGGTCAGCATGCCGGATGTAGGGGACGACTCCATTTTCGAACGCGACCGATCCTTAGTCGGCCGGGCGACCGAGCAGAAACTCTTCGAGGATTGATCGAATGTCTGGCTGCCTTCTCGATACCAACATTGTCAGCGAATTGCGAAAAGAAGGGCGCGCTGATTCCGGCCTCATGGCATGGTTCGAGGCCGAACCTGAGGAGGGAATGTTCCTGAGTGTCGTCACGCTTGGCGAAATCCGGAAAGGCATAGAAAGACTTCGTCCACGCGATTCGTCGCAGGCCCACGGTTTGGAACTCTGGCTTGGGCGTTTGAAGAAACAGTTTGCAGGAAAGTTGCTGCCGATCACACCCGAAATCTCGGACCGATGGGGGCGAATGCAGGGGGGGCGGCCGCTGCCAATCGTGGATTCTCTGCTGGGAGCCACAGCCATCGAACACGATTTGACGCTGGTGACCCGCAATGAGACCGATTTCGCGGGCCTCGGCATTCGCGTGCTGAATCCTTTCAGTCAATCGGCTACAAAACGACGGTGAGTCTTCCGCTCCCACATTTTTCCCATGACCTACATTAAAGACCTCATCCACATCCCCGAACACGTCGGGAAAGGAGACTTTGTTCTACGCCTGGCCGAAGGCGTCACCAACCCCGAGGGTACGGTGAAGCATTACCAGGTCACGCCGCAGTTGGTGACGAGCTTTGATCAGGCTCCCAAGCTGGTGAAAGGGGCACTGGAAGGAAAGAGCAGCAAGGCGGCTTATCTGCACGGGAGTTTTGGAAGCGGAAAAAGCCACTTCATGGCGATCCTGTATCTCCTCTTGCACGGGGACACTCACGCGAGGTCGATCCCAGAGCTGGCGGATGTCGTCACCAACAGCAATTCGTGGACGAAGAGAAAGGGGTCAGTCCTGAATGGCGGTAAGATAAGGGCGATTTGGGATGAATAAACCAAGGCAGGGAGACGCGGGGAAGCTTTGCTGATAATAGACATAATATATTGACGATAAGGGTATTATGGATAACATAGCGCATGGCAATCAAAACCCCGTTTTTTCAAGCCTTTGGACCGTTGCTTTTTGGGCGTGCGCCGCGTCGGGAACTGGAGAAAGTCAGGCAGATAGACAGTCTCGAACAACTCTATGGACTCTTCGGTGATCTGATTCCGGCCAAGCTGCTGGAGCCGAGCGAAAAGGGAGTCAATAGCCGGGATCGTTCGCTGCCGCCGCGGGTGACTTTCTGGGCCTTCGTGGCTCAAGTAATGAATCCGGGAATGCCCTGCCGCGAGATCGTGCGCAAGGTGGAAGCCTGGTGGCGCTGGGCGCAGAAGGATCGCATCGGCTCGCTGACTTCGAGCGCTTATTGCCAGGCCAGAGCCCGGCTGGACAAGGAGGTCTTGGGTTTGATCGCCGGACAGATCCGCTGGACGTTGGAGCGTAACACTTTGAAAGCCGAGCAATGGCTGGGAGGACGCTCAGTTAAGATCGTCGATGGCACGACGCTCTCGATGCCCGATACGCAAGCCAATCAGCAGGTCTGGCCGCAGCCCAGTTCCCAGCAACCGGGCCTGGGCTTTCCCCTCATGAAGCTGACCGGACTCTTTGCCTTGGGCAGCGGCGCGCTGCTTGATTACGCCACCAGCAACCAGCATGTCCACGAAAGCCAGCTCTTCCGGCAAATGTGGCCGCGCCTGAATCGCGGCGATGTCATTCTGGGCGACCGGGGCTTCTGCTCCTATGGAACGATGGCCGCACTCGCCCTGCGTGGCATCGACTGCGTCCTGCGTCTGCATCAAATGCGCAAAGCTGACTTCCGACACGGTCGCCGGCTGGGAAAAGACGACCGGTCTATCCTCTGGCAAAAACCTCCCAAAGCTCCGGCGGGTTTTAGCGAAGAGGAGTTCGCGGCCCTGCCCGACACGCTCCCTTTGCGCCTGATCCGCCTGCGCGTGGCCTGCGAAGGCTTTCGCACCCGCACCGTCGTGCTGGTGACCACGCTGTTAGACACCGAGACTTATCCGGCCGACGACCTCCGTGCTCTTTACGCCGAGCGCTGGGGTGTGGAGTTGCACTTCCATCAAATCAAAACTCTGATGGCCTTGGACGTCCTGCGCTGCAAAAGCCCCGACCTCATCGAGAAGGAACTCGCCATCCATCTTATCGCCTATAACCTAGTCCGCGTGCTCATGCAGCGCAGTGCCCATCTTCACCACCTCGGCCTCGAACGCATCAGCTTCAAAGGCACCCTGGATACCGCACGTCACTTCGCCGATGTCATCCATGCCGCCGCCAACTCTCCGCGCCAACAGCAGCGTCTGATTGACGAAATGCTCACCCTCATCGCACGCGATCTGCTCCCCGAACGCCCCGGCCGATCCGAACCCCGCGCCAAAAAACGAAGACCGAAGAACTACCAACTCCTCACTAAACCGCGCTGTCAAATGGGCAACCTGCCTCACCGCAATCGTCCCAATCGCAAATCGTCCTAAAACCGCCTTATCTTACCGCCATTCGGGTCCGTTATATTTTATTGATAGGTCGAGGATTCTTTTCTGTGCTTGCCTCCAGTCTTTTCGTCCCCCGATAGCCTGCCGGGTTCGGCGAATGACCCGGCAACAACTTGATCGCTGGCCAATTCGTAACCGCCCGCTCATCCAGTTCACTCTTGTCTCTCTCCGGATCAGTTCGGCCCCCAACCCCTTCCTCCGGTCGCTTTAGGCTCATTCCCGAAAGTCTTCCGCTTCCATGGTAAAATAGCACGCCCCGCTTCAAAAATTCCCTGAGCACGTTTCTTGCCGGGAGGTTACCGGCTGCCCTG
>Ga0209500_10003490_pt1 | contig 10713 bp, 10 predicted proteins | sample S_140212_EF_Meta_FD_187323 | JGI IMG/M metagenome (GOLD analysis project Ga0209500, IMG submission 187323) | Freshwater microbial communities from Lake Simoncouche, Canada to study carbon cycling - S_140212_EF_MetaG (SPAdes) (version 2) | ecosystem: Environmental > Aquatic > Freshwater > Lake ...
GACCAAATATACTGCCGCGACCCAGGGCTGTTCCCCACGGATCAGCGCCGTGTGATGCACCACTCACCCCAAGCGCCCCATAACTGCGGCTGAAGCCCACTTTGGGATAAAAATGGTTGCTAGTGCTGACCTGCCAGCCAGATCTTTGCGGTGGCGACGAATTGGTCATTGGCTTCTGGCAGGCCCACCGAGACCCGAACGCCCTCGCCCGCGAAGGGCCGCACTGCCACCCCGGCTGATTCGCAGGACTCAGCAAAGGATGAAGTGTGCTCGCCAAGGCGAAGCCAGACAAAGTTGGCTTCGGACTCCGACGGATGAAATCCAACCGCCTTCAATGCCTCATGCACCCGGTTGCGCTCTGTCACCAAGTTCTCACAACGAGCAAAGGCGGCCTTCTCGACGGCAGGGATCAGGGCGGCGATACCGGCTGCTTGTGCAACAGAGGAGACTCCGAACGGGATCTGCACTTTGCGCAGGGCTTCAGCAACTGGCTCATGCGCAATAGAAAAACCAACACGAAGTCCAGCGAGACCATATGCCTTCGAGAAAGTGCGCAACACTGCGACGTTTGCGTAATCACGGTAGAAATCCAGTCCGTCTGGGATCTTGCCGGGATCAACGAATTCTCGATAGGCCTCGTCAATGACCACTAATACGTCTGAAGGTACTTTCGAAAGAAAGTCTGCAAGCGGTTTTGACCCAACTGCCGTACCCGTTGGATTATTTGGATTGCACACAAAGATCAAACGGGTAGTTGAATCAATGGCTTCGAGCATTGCATGAAGATCGTGACGGTCATCCGCATCAAGAGCCACGCGAACGGGAGTCACTCCCCCAATCATTGTCACGATCGGGTAAGACTCAAAAGAACGCCAGGCAAACATCACAGAGTCACCAGGCTCGCTGGTGATATTCACGAGCTGCTGAGTTAATGCAACACTGCCCGTTGCAACTGCAATATGTGAAGCGGGAACATCGAATCTTTTGGCAAGTGAATCAACGAGCTCAGTAGATGCGAAATCCGGATATAGCTGCATTGAAGTTGCTGCTGTCGTTGCCGCCTGCACAATTTCCGGTAAGGGTGGATATGGATTTTCGTTGGATGACAATTTGTATGAAGTAACGCCGTCAAGCACTCGAGCCGGCTGACCAGCTTTATAGGCAGGCATGGCGTCCAAGATGGAGCGCAGGCGAGGACCTGATGCAGAAGTCATCCCCGAACTATGGCAAATACTGAACTCCCGCACATCACCCGGATCCAATACGCCATATTGTGCCGGTATTTCACTACCTTCACCCCTCATGAAATCCGTGGTTGAACCTTGAATACCCGCATCTGACGTACCCTATGAGCCATCACTGCGCACCTGAGGTAGTTATGGGTGACTGAAATCAGCAACGCCCAAGTTCAAGCTGTTGCTGACGCGTAGCTTCGGAACAGAAATTCAAGATTCGCTGGCCGAATGAGTACCGATTAGCTGCTCACTTGGCGTGGTCAAATCCCGGGTTGCACTGGCTCCGCGTTAAACATCCTGCGTAGCCCTTTCATACTCGTCAGCACTACCCAGTCATTCAATTGAGCAATTTGGAGTAAGTTTTTATCTGCGTTTACAACGACGGCATTTTCAACAAGCGCGAGCAATGGCAAATCGTTGATGGAATCAGAAAATGCCCATGCGGTGTGCCGCTCATAACCATGTTGGTCAAAGAGTTCCTGAACCCTTCTGGCTTTCTCCTCACCATGCGCCAGAGGCGAAGCAAGAGATCCGGTGAACCGACCAGCAAAGGTGTGGGAAATAGTGCCGATCGCACCAGCCATTCCAAGCTCATCTGCAATCGCTTGAGCGAGTTCTTGCGGACTTGCAGTCGCGATGTAACAAGGAATGCCCAATTTGCGAAATGCAACTAACTGATCGAGAACTTCAGCGATGAGGTGCCGGTGCAGAGTGGTTCCGGCGAAAGTTTTTGCATGCTGGACGAGTTCGGCCTGCGAACTCCCCTTCACTAACCCGAGAAGTCTTTCAGCGAGCAAGGACGGAAGTCCTTCTCGTTCTGTGCACCTACGAACGTATAAGAATTCTGCGACTGCATAGCGCAAAACTTGGATCGGGCTGATAACGCCTCGTCGCACCAGGGCCCAACCAAAATGAAAAAGCGACGAGCCGCGAACTAGCGTATTGTCTAGATCAAATATTGCTACCGGAGTCACACTCACAAATTACGAGCAATGCCTCGTGGCACACCACTTCACATAACAACAATTCCAAGTGTTTACCATTCGTTCTCAAACACGTTGAATTCTATGAGTCTTCTCGTTAGCCCAGCAGTGCTTGATTACTTATATGCGAGTTGCGATCTCAGCTGAATCCTTTCTCCCACGTACAAATGGTGTCGCAAATTCCGTCGCTCAAGTAGCAAGGCAGCTTGCAAAGCATAAAATTCCAACGCTCATCATTGCGCCAGATAGTTATGAGAAAGACCATTTCGAAGGTACGCCCGTGCATCGTGTGCGTTCTTTTGAAATTCCAGGGGTTCACGATGTGGATATCGCATTTCCATCGACCAATAGCCTTGAAAAAGTACTTTGGGATTTTCAACCAACAGTTGCACACTTGGCCTCTCCCATGGTTTTGGGAAGGCAAGTTCTGCATGCCGCTCAAAATCTTGACATACCCAGCGTTGCGATATTTCAGACTCATATTTCTGGTTACGCAGATCACTACAAACTTGGCACTGTTTCATTCCTGGCGGACAACGTCATTCGAGGCATTCACAAGCAAGCCACTCTTAACTTGGCCCCTTCGCAATATGCGCGCGAGTATCTGGAATCAATTGAAGTTCGAGCCGTCGAACTCTGGGGGCGCGGCGTGGATCGAGAGAAATTTTCTCCTAGTCTGCGATCTGAATTGCTGCGCTTAAACTACGCACCGAACAAGCCCCTTGTTGGTTTTGTGGGAAGACTTGCTCCGGAAAAGAACATCAGCATCCTCACCAATCTATCCCGGCAAAATAATCTGAAAGTCGTTGTCATCGGCGATGGCCCCGATCGTCTTGATCTCATGCGCGCTATGCCTGATGCCGTATTCGCCGGCAGATTGCATGACGCAGAACTTGCCACAGCGATCGCAAGTTTGGATGTACTGGTTGCTTCAGGTGAATTAGAGACTTTTTGCCAAGTGATCCAAGAAGGCATGGCTTCTGGCGTACCGGTGGTTGCCCCCTTTATTGGTGGTCCGCGCGACCTCATCCAACACGAGCAGACGGGAATGTTTTATGAACCCGGTAACCAACAAGACATGGAACGCCAAGTTCAACGGCTTCTCTCTGAATCCGAGTTACGTAATCAAATTATCCACAATGGTCTGCTTCAAGTAGCTGAACGCAGTTGGGAAAAACTCACGATCGATTTGATGCGGCATTATCGCCGTGTTTCTCATCGCTCTGGCCTGCGCGAGTCTGCCTGACATGGCCACTATCGTGCACCTTGCAAACTTTTTTGGGCCGCGCAGTGGTGGGATAAGAACTTGTGCGCGAGAACTAGCCAACTGCTACGCCACCCTAGGTCACACCACACACATTATTGTTCCGGGAAAACGGGACCTAACAACGGATAAAGGATCTGTTGTTCTCCACGAGATAGCTAGTCCAGTTGTGCCTAAAAGTGGAGGCTATCGAGTAATTCTTCGCACACGGCAGGTAAAGCGGATCTTAGAAAGAATTCAGCCAGATGCGGTCGAACTCTCTGATCGCACGACTTTGCTGCCAATTTCTCGTTGGGCAAAGAATCAAGGAATCCCGGTCGCGATCATCGCCCACGAGCGCCTAGACGGAGTCATTCATTCTTTTTGGCCATCGATAAGTGGTGTAGGAATAGCAGATCGCCTCAATCGCTTAGCCGCCAACAATGGAACATCCGTTGTATGCACCACGAATTACGCAGGACACGAATTTGATCGAATTGGCATCCACTACTCCAAAATTGCATTGGGTGTTGACCTTGAAACCTTCAGTCCGGACAAAATAAGCACCCATTGGCGAGAGAAATTCGATGCGGAAGTTTTGGTCATGTTGTGCAGCAGGCTGAGTGCAGAGAAACGGCCAGATTTTGCAATTGACGTACTCGAGTCACTTCTCAAGAGTGGTGTGAAAGCGCATCTCCTCGTTGCCGGAGCTGGCCCTCTTGAACGATCCATCGCAAGCAGGCTGAGGTACCTTCCGGCCACTATGCTTGGCTTTCTCGATAGCCGAGAACTCGTTGCTCAAGCACTCGCAAGTTCAGATGTCGTCATAGCCCCAGGGCCAATTGAAACTTTTGGTCTCGCGGCTCTGGAAGCATTAGCCTGCGGCACTCCCGTCATCTCAAATTACAGCTCCGCGATCCCAGAAGTTGTTGGCGAAGCAGGATTAGCCCTGCCTTTGCGCGGAGAACTTTGGTCTCGCGGTGTTCAAAAACTTCTCACTTCGCCTGATCAGCGACGCAAGGCCCGTGATCGTGCGCAAGAGTTCACTTGGATACAGACTGCCCAACTTATGCTTGAGGTGCATGGCTTACTGCCAGTTGGTGCCAAGGATTGTGCGGCATGACAACCATCGCGGCGCTAGGTGACAGCATCGCTTACGGTGTTGGAGATACCGATAGTCGCGTAACTGCGTCATCTTGGTCAGGGCGGTTGGCTTGCACCATTCAAGCAGATAAGCACCAGCGATTCGCGTGGCCTGGCGCTCGCATCCAAGATGTGGCTAAAACACAGGTCGCCGCCGTCCTCATCACTCGTCCCGACATCATTCTCATAAGTGTTGGTGGAAATGATGCTGTACGGCGCGGGTTCTGTCCACGCAAATTTTCCGATCAACTCCACGAAGTTGTGGAGAAACTTGAACGAACACAGGCCAAGATTGTCGTGCTCAACCTTCAAGACGTATCCAGAACATGTCCAGTTCCTGGGCCAGTTCGCAGGGCACTTGCCTACCGAGTGCAACTTCTCAACAACGCAATTCGAGAGTCAACCGCGCACACCACCGCAGTAATCCTGGACCGTTGGAATGACCCCACTGCTTATCAAGACGACTACCTGTCAATTGATCGGGTTCATCCATCCCCTCGCGGGTATCAACAGTTAGCCCGATCAACAGCTCAACTTTTAGGCCATAACGGAAGCCAAGAAACCTTCGACTTCGAAGATGACACTGCACGGCGAACCCTTTGGGTTGCAACGAAAGGAGTTCCATGGGTGCTGAAACGTTCCACAAGACTTGTTCCTGGATTCATTTCAATAATTCGGCAGGGTTCGGGAACTGGCAGCAGCCTCTAGTGAAATCAATCGACGTGTCTCGGACCGGGTTAGCTCGGGTTCGGCACCCAAAACGACATCACAGTAAGCCCTACTGCCAATACGGCCAGCACGATCACATCGATCCGCTTTGATCGCACCACGAGCCAGCCTGCTTCTGCATCGGGCAGTAATAAGCGCAGGAATAGCGCCAGAGTGACAAAGGCTGAGAGCAAGATAGACCCGCGCCGAAATGACCAGAATGCGACGACCACAAGCGACAGGGCCACCCCGATGAGTACCACCGTAATCGGCCATTGGGCAAAGGAAACTCCACGCTTGCGGTGCTCACGAAGTGAGTGGACCGAGGCGAGGGGTTCTTCGCTCTGAGGAGACATTGGGACCACCCTAATCCTTAGGTCGTAGAGTGGAGGCTTCGGTAAAACACGTCGGGGAACCGTCACTTTGCTAGGTGTATCAAATATCCAGACCACTAGAGGAATGTATGACTCTCCTGTTTGAACCTTTAACCATCCGCGGCGTTGAATTCTCTAATCGCGCATGGGTGGCCCCCATGTGCCAATACTCGGCAGATTCCAACGGCATCGTGGGCGACTGGCACCTCGTAACTTTGGGTGCGTACGCCACGGGCAAGGCTGGTCTTGTGATGGCAGAAGCCACCGGCGTGAGCCCCCAGGCACGAATCAGCGTGGCTTGCCCTGGTATCTGGAATGACGATCAGGTTGTCGCGTGGAAGCGCATTACCAATTTTATTCACTCCCAAGGCGTCAAGGCTGGCATCCAACTGGCTCATGCGGGTCGTAAGGCATCCACGCAATCGCCCTTTCTTGGTGGACAGGTGCTCGCGCCCAAGGAGGGTGGCTGGGAAACGCTCAGCGCGACCGATAAGCCCTTTCATGACATGAGCACCCCTAAAGCAATGGACCAGGCTGACATCGACAGAACAATCGGTGACTTCACTAAGGCTGCAGCGAATGCCGATAAAGCTGGCTTTGACGTGATCGAGCTGCACTCAGCTCACGGCTACTTAATGCATCAATTTCTTTCTCCACTCAGCAATGACCGCACCGATGAATACGGCGGGTCACTTGAGAATCGCATGCGTTTTCCACTCATGGTGGCAAAGGCGGTACGCGATGCTTGGCCAGAAGATAAACCCCTATTTGTTCGCATTTCTGCGACGGACTGGGCCGATGGTGGCTGGCACATTGCAGATAGCGTTGCCTACGTTAAAGCATTAGAGAAGCTCGGAGTCGACCTCATCGACGCGTCATCTGGCGGCACGTTGAACAATGCAGCAATTCCTAATGAAGTGAACTACCAAATTGATTTGGCTGCTCAGATTAAAGCTCACACAGGAGTTCTCACGGCTGCCGTAGGCCGAATTACACAATCCGAGCAAGCGGAACAACTTCTTGCGGATAACAAGGCTGATGCTTGTTTCCTTGCTCGCCAGATGCTTCGCGATCCACATTGGCCACTTCGCGCAGCGCACGAACTCGGCGCAAAGATTCGTTGGTCAGATCAGATGCGCGCAGGCGCAGGTTGGTCGAACTAGAGGACATGCGCAGGTGCTGCTGGCGAGGGTGAACCTCTGAGCAGTTAACGAGCCAGTCGCTCAGCAGTATCGACAACGTTCATCAACAACATGGCGCGCGTCATCGGCCCAACACCACCAGGCATCGGGGCAACAAACGCAGCAACATTCATCACGTCTGGGTGGACATCGCCAACAAGCCCAGCAGCGGTGCGAGTAATACCAACATCAAGAACAGCAGCACCAGGACGAACAACGTCTGCCGTGATCAAGTGGGCGACACCCGCCGCAGCAACGATGATGTCGGCTTGACGCAAGAACGAAGCAACATCTTTTGTGCCCGTGTGACACAAAGTTACGGTCGCATTCTCAGATCGACGAGTGAGCAGTAAACCAAGTGGGCGTCCAACAGTTACGCCGCGACCAACAACAACCACATGTGCGCCATTGATGTTGACGTTGTAGGTGCGCAAGAGTTCAACGATTCCTCGCGGAGTGCAAGGTAGTGGCGCTTCTTCGCCTAACACCAAGCGCCCTAGGTTCATTGGGTGCAAGCCATCAGCATCTTTGTTTGGATCCATCAGTTCAAGAACTCGGTTGGTATCAAGGTGCTTTGGCAGCGGCAACTGAACGATGTAACCCGTCACGGCAGGGTCGGCGTTTAGGCGCAAGATTTCGGCATCCAGAGCCGCCTGGGTGGTGTCTGCTGGTAGGTCTACCCGAATCGAGTAGATGCCTACTTCTTCGCAGTCCTTGTGCTTGCCACCAACATAAGCATGACTTCCTGGGTCGTCGCCAACAAGAACGGTGCCCAAGCCCGGGGTGATCCCGCGGGCACGAAGTGCATCAACTCGGGTCCGAAGTTCACCTTTGATGCGGGCTGCAGTGGCTTTGCCATCAAGAATTTGTGCGGTCACAACGCGAATCCTCTCACCATCTGGATTCCGCTTGGACAACTACCGTTGTGAGGGTCGATTCAAAGCCGTCACTCCAACGGCCGCAAATGCCAGCAAGACTCCGATGATCAGCGATGAAGTGATCTTTGACCCCGGGGTGGGGGCAAAGAAATCCAGAGCCATAGAGCCAACAAGTTGCCCAGAAATACTCAGTAAGGCGAACATAAGCACACCGATGATGGGCACTGACCACGCCGCGATGCTAATGAAGACAATTCCAATAAGGCCGCCAAGATAGGCCCACCAAGGAGCAACCAATAACCCGCTGAGCGATTTGTTCATGAAACCAATTGATCCGCCCAGCGCGATTACCAACACAATGGAGCCAAAGAAGAAGTTGAGAAAAGCGGCTGAAAGTGGCTGACCTGAAACCATCGAAACGCGGCCGTTGATCGCCCCTTGAACAGCGATAAGTAATCCTGCCACGAAGGCCAAAACAACAGGAAGTATTGGGATAGAGCCCGAACTTAGGCGGGGGGCAACGGCCAGTGACACTGCAATGATTGCAAGGATCGCGCCAGCCACTCGTTGCCAAGTGATTGCCTGCTTTCCTGCAGGCCCTAACCCAACGCGATCAACAACGAGCGAGTTCGTACTTTGCCCCGCAACGATCGCGATCGTGAATACTGCGACACCGATGAGTGGAACTGCGGAAGACTGCACCGCAACAAAAAACCCTCCGAGCGTGCCACCAAGAATCTGCCACCATTTGATTGCGCCACTTCGAATAGCGACAGGAACAGCGGTAAGACCTCGTCGCACTTTGCTCGATAAAAGCACGATAACTATCAAGACGATGAGCCCAGATCCAAAGCTATACACGGCTGCTTCAACACCGTTGTGCATTTTGAGGGACAGCTCACCATTCATGCGCGACTGAATGGCCGTGAGTGCACCAACCAAAATGCAAGCAGCCATCGGAATGCCTACATGCACCTTGCTTCCAGAAACATTCACGTCGTCAACCCCGTCTCACCCCGCCCAGAAAATCTGTGACTAGTGGAAGAAATGACGAGTTCCGGTAAGGAACATCGTGACGCCAGCCTCACGAGCAGCTGCGATCACTTCTTCGTCGCGAATTGATCCGCCAGGCTGAACAACTGCTTTCACTCCGCCATCGATCAGAACCTGAAGTCCATCAGCGAATGGAAAGAATGCATCGGAAGCTGCAACTGACCCAGCGGAGCGTTCTCCTGCTCGAGCTACTGCAAGCCGTGCAGAATCAACTCGGTTGACCTGACCCATGCCGACGCCTACAGCAGCGCCATCTGATGCGAGCAAGATTGCATTTGATTTCACCGAGCGGCAAGCACGCCAAGCGAACTCGAGATCACGAAGCACATCGCTGCTCACTGCATCCCCTGACACCAGTTCCCAATTCTCGGGGCTATCTCCTGCGGCTGCAACGTCATCGACCTGCTGCACTAAGACTCCACCAGTGATGGTTCGAGTCTCAAGATTGCGACCTGCATTGGGACCTTCACAAATCAATATCCGCAAATTCTTCTTCGAAGCAAAAAGCACAAGCGCGGCATCGTCATAGCCCGGAGCAACAACAACTTCCGTGAAGACATCAATCATCGCTTCGGCCATGGCTAACGTGACCAAACGATTAGCAGCCACGACTCCACCAAATGCTGACACTGGGTCAGTTGCAAACGCCCCGCGATAAGCATGCGCGATATCGGATCCAACAGCAATGCCGCATGGATTGGCATGCTTGATAATCGCGACCGCTGGCTCTTGATGGTCAAATGCTGCACGACGAGCAGCATCCGCATCGACGTAATTGTTGTAACTCATTTCCTTACCCTGCAGCTGGGTTGCATTTGCAAGACCTGGCTTACCGGACTGCGAGCGATACACCGCTGCTGGCTGATGTGGATTTTCGCCATACCGAAGGACATCTTGACGAGTCCAAGAGGCGCCCATCCATTCTGGAAAACCTGATGGATCTGGTGTCACAACCGAACCAAGCCAAGTGGCTACCGCGATGTCATACGAAGCCGTGTGCGAAAAAGCTTCGCGAGCTAACGCAGCGCGAGCCTCCAATGAGAAACCCCCTGCCAATGCAGCCGCAACAACGCTTGCATAGTGACTAGGCGACGTCACAATGGCAACGTTGGCGTAGTTCTTTGCTGAAGCGCGAACCATCGTTGGGCCACCAATGTCAATTTGTTCAACACACTCGTCAACGGAGGCACCGGAAGCAACGGTTTCATTAAAGGGGTAAAGATTGACCACAACAAGCTCGAATGGCGCTATTCCCATCGAGGCCAACTCATCAACGTGTGACTGCTTGCGCAGGTCCGCAAGAATCCCGCCATGAATATGTGGGTGAAGCGTCTTTACTCGGCCATCTAGACACTCCGGGAATCCAGTGACATCGCCAACTGGGGTCACGGAGATGCCAAAGCCAGCGATAGTTGAAGCAGTGGAGCCCGTCGAAACAATCTCCACACCAGCAGCATCTAAGCCACGTGCCAGATCCTCAAGGCCCGTCTTGTCATAGACCGACACAAGCGCCCGACGGATTGGTGTGTTCATTTCTTACTCCTTCGTATCTTCAACAGCAAACAACTCACGGCAATTAACACTCGACTATTGCTACTTGAATGAGCCAGTAGCCACGAACAACTCCAGGGCGCTCACCAAGAGGTCTCGCTCCTGGATTTTGATGCGTTCATGCAGGGAAGCCTCATCATCGCCGTCAAGAACCGGGACAATGCGCTGACTAATGATCTCACCTGTGTCCACGCCCTCGTCCACGTAATGCAGGGTGCAGCCCGTGTTGAGGACTCCTGCGGCCAAAGCATCACGGACCCCGTGCGCCCCCGGAAAAAATGGCAAGAGAGCAGGGTGGGTATTGATTATTTGACCCTGAAATTGCGAAATCACGCCAGGGCCAAGAATTCTCATAAAACCAGCC
>Ga0209500_10003491_pt1 | contig 10712 bp, 9 predicted proteins | sample S_140212_EF_Meta_FD_187323 | JGI IMG/M metagenome (GOLD analysis project Ga0209500, IMG submission 187323) | Freshwater microbial communities from Lake Simoncouche, Canada to study carbon cycling - S_140212_EF_MetaG (SPAdes) (version 2) | ecosystem: Environmental > Aquatic > Freshwater > Lake ...
CTCACTTCCTGGTGCAGCAGCAGCCGGTGGCTCGGTTCAGGCTTCCTACGGCTGGGGCGAGTTTGGTCCGTCCGAGGGTGCAGATCAGGCTTCGCGGTACATCACGTACCCGTCTGAGGGTGCAGATCAGTCGCACACCGCGGGATACCCAACGTGGCCGTCTGAGGGTGCAGATCAGGCCACTGCCATTGGCGGTGTCTTTGGCCCGTCCGAGGGTTAATCCCTAGCACGAGGTGCTGGTGGGCAGATCCACGCTGCCCACCAGCACCACCCACTTCATGAGAGGTATGAATCAATGGCACAACCGACAGGCCGGTTCGTCATGCTTGCCCTGGCTTTGGGCACGGTTTTGGTGTCCATTGATGCATCGGCCATGAACGTGGCTCTGCCTTCTGTGCAACGCGATTTCGACGCGACAAGCGCAAATCTGCAATTGATTGTCGTTGCGTACATGATTGCTATGGCGGCATGCACGTTGCCGATTGGCGCGATCAGTGATCGGGTCGGGCGAAAGCCTATGTACTGTACGGGGCTCATTGGCTTCATTCTTGGGTCTACGCTTTGCGCTATCTCGTGGAATGTCGAGATCTTGATCGCCGCTCGCGTCATTCAGGGCTTTGGCGGTGCCGCGATCTTTGGGTTAGCTCTCGCAATCTTGACTGACAATGCCGATCGGGCCCGCGTGCCGAAAATCGTTGCTCTGTGGACAACTATCTCGATCGTGGCAAGTTCAGCGGGCCCGTTCGTTGGCGGAGTTCTGGTCACCACGTTCGGCTGGCGCAGCGTCTTCTGGATTAATATCCCGCTCGCGATTTTGGTTCTGATCGTCGCGATCGCTGCCTTGAAGGACGATCACAAGGTTCAGGCTCAACGACTGAAGTTGACGGGCGGAGTCCTCATCGCGCTCACGCTTACGTGCTTTACGTGGGCGATCTTGCAGATGCAGCATTTCGGATTCTTCTCCCTGAAAGCGCTGCTGCCGTTAGTGATTGCGATTCTGGTCTTGGCTCTCTTGGTCTTCGAACAACGGCACACCGATTCCCCACTTATTGAATGGGGGAACCTCAAGCGCAGCCCCATTCCAACGACTCTCGTACTGAGCCTCCTGTTGGCGCTCGCCCTGAATGGTTCGCTCTACCAGATGACGATCTTCTCCCAGCAAATACTCGGTTTCTCGCCGACGCTTGCGGGAACGATGACGCTCTCGGCATCGATCGCGATGGCTGCCCTTGCTCCACTTGCGCCCAAGTTGTTGCAGGTCTTGGGGGCTGCACTACCCGTGATGATCTCGATGCTCATTGGCGCCGTGGGTATGGTGCTCTTGGGCCAGCTGAATCCGTTGAGCACCCTTACTCAGATAGTGCTGGGCTTGCTGGTGCTCGGCATTGGTCTCGGGGTTTCCAATCCCATCATTTCTGCTATTAGCATGCAGAGCGCAGGGCGTTCAGGATCGGGTGCGGTGTCCGGTTCACTTGGACTGGTTTCTCAAGTGGGCGGAATTCTCGGCATTACGGTGATGGGCGGATTGACAACAAGCGTCGCCATAGCCAAGTGGGGAAGTGGCGGTGGTGATCCTGGTCTCGACGCCATGGTGGGTGTCGGTGATGTGAATGGCGTAGCAGCCCAAGCTGGCCAGGCAGCCCGCGACCTTGCGGCAAACTCCTACGCCTCTGGGGTCAACATTACCTTTGTCCTGGGCGCGGTAATTCTCGTTGTTGCAGGTCTGCTTGCACTTGCCCTGTTGCCCAAGAAACCTCTCGATTCCGATGTCGAGACTCCAGTGACAGTACCGATGCACTGATGACGCAACCCATTGATCTTCAGATCGCCGGCTTGCCGGAACTTCGAGACGCCACCTTGGGTGATCCGAGCGTGGTTATTGCTGTGATCGACGGCATCGTTGATTTCACCCACCCATGCTTCGAGGGTGCTCAGGTCTCGACCACGGTTGCAGGCCAAGACGTAGTGCGCCATGAGACTGCAGACCACGGCACCTTTGTTGCCAGCGTTATCGCAGGTCAACCGGGTACTTCGGTTCAAGGCATTGCCCCGCAGTGCACGTTGATGACTGTGCCTGCATGGACTCCTGAACAGCCACGCCCCTCGCAGCTTGAACTCGCGCGCGCTATCGAAACGGCCGTAGCTCGGGGCGCCGACATCATCAATATCAGCGGCGGTCAATACTCAGATGTGCCGATGGCGCAGGATCATCTTGATCGAGCCGTTCAGCTATGCATTGATCACAACGTGTTGCTTATCGCAGCGGCGGGCAATGACGGATGCGAATGCCTGCATGTGCCTGCCGCACTTGAAGGTGTGTTGGCCGTGGGATCCCACGGAGATACAGAGGCCTCGAGCTTTTCCAACTTTCACGAGCTGTACCAACGCAATGGCCTTTCGGCACCGGGCGAAAACATCACCGGAGCCCGAGCGGGCGGATCGCTGGCACAGATGTCGGGCACGAGTGCCGCTGCGCCCATCGTTGCGGGCTGCGCCGGACTTCTGCTCAGTCTTGCCCGCCAGTCAGGCTCGTCTTTAAGCCCACGCGATATCGGGCACGCACTGCTCACGGGCGCCAATGCCTGTGAATCGGACACTCACCAACTCTGCCAGCGCCTGCTGGGCAGAACTCTCAATATCGAAGGGGCAAGACAAGCGATGAATCAAGAGGTCACGTCAGTTGGCGCAGAACAATCGTGTGGCTGTGGTGGCCATGCTTCCGAATCCCCGTCGCAGGCACTCAGCTTTGCAGACCCCGTGCCCGCAGTCGTACAACAAACCCTAGAAACCCCAGTGGAGGCAGTGATGGAACCAATTCAGCAATCTACAGTCGTAACCGAAGGCGCCGAGCAGTCAGGCCATCCCGTCAAGGACGAAGGCTCCTTCGTCTACGCCCTGGGAACCCTTGGTTTCGACTTCGGCACCGAGGCCCGTCGCGATTCTTTCAAGCAGATGATGGTGCCCGTGATGGTCGGCGGATCACCCGTTGTCGCCAATCCCTATGACCCTCGCCAACTCGTTGAGCATCTTCGCCAGCGACCTTCAGAGGCCCGTTCGTTGATCTGGACCGTGAACCTTGAACTGACTCCCATCTACGCAGTGGAAGCAGTGGGCCCCTACGCCGCGGAGATCAACGCCATTCTGGTTAACTTCCTCGCGGATGCAAATCTGCCGATTTCTGTTGCAGAATTCATTGAGCGCGTGAGTGTTCCGGGCGTCGTCTCCGGGCGCGCTGTTCGACTTTTCTCAGGCCAGATGGTTCCCGTCATTGAAATCGACGCTCCCCGGGGCCTTTATGGGTGGCAGGTCAACCGTTTGATTGCTGAGGCAATTGCCGCTCTCGACATCAAGCCCAAGACAGAGGCGGCGGCCGCCGCGGCAGAGTTGACCGCGACCCTTCGCACCTTCATCGACCGCGTCTACTTCGAGGTTCGTAACCTCGGGCGGCTTTCAGCCGATCGCGCTCTCAACTTCGCGGCGACCAATGCCTTTCAGGCAGCCAAGGTCTTTTCAGAGACGTTCACCAATTCCATGCGACTGGACACAATCGAAGTTGAGCGGAGCCCGTACGCTCGACCAGATTCAGATGCTTGGGATATCAAGTTAAAGTTCTTCGATCCGGAGAACACTCGTCGCGCGCGCACTGTCTTCCGCTTCACTATCGACGTCAGCGACATCATGCCGGTCACTGTCGGCGAGATTCGCAGTTGGTCTTCGTCATCATGAGTTCGCCGCAACCAATCCAAGCACCGCCGGTTCAGCGACCCTCGTTTGTGAATCCATACGAGACCCTGCCGGTGGCATTCGGAAGCTATAGCGAAACCTTGTATTGGATGTTCATTCTCATGCACAGCAGTAATTTCAATGATCCGCCGCAGCTCGCGGGCGATTACTACCGCAAGCGGGGCTCTATCTAGTGCTAGCTCGACAGCATGTGATGAAGTTGAGTAAATAGCTATGGCTGATTTGTGTGACATTCCTGGGATCACCGATCTGCGTCAAGTGACGCTCGGTGATCCCAGGATCCGCATTGCAGTGTTGGATGGCGCTCCTGACCTCAGCCATTCGACACTGAAGGGTGCTCGAATTCGGGTGTTCAACCCGAGCGGATACGACCTCGAAAGCATTGACGACGATTTGTGCCATCACGCAACATTTCTGGCGAGTCAAATGTTCGGCGATCCTGACGGTGAAGTACAGGGTATAGCCCCACACTGCTCCGGTGAGTTCATCGTGTCTGCGGTTGACTACGCCGATATCGAGACGCACCTTTCGGTTGCACGTGCTGTCGAGCATGCCATTCAACTGCGCCCACACATTATTCACTGCGCCATCTCTTTGACGACTCAGACGGGAAGCATTCCCTCACTCATCACGAAGGCGTTCGAGAGTGCGCGCAAAGCGGGCATCTTGATCGTTAACCCGGTGGGCAACGATCACGGCACGACCTATGGCTACCCGGCCATTGAGGAATTCGTTCTCGCAGTCGGCAACGTTGACGATGCGGGCGAGCCGGCAGACTCGACCAACTTCGGCCCGCGGTTCGAAGGCCACGGCGTCATGGCTAACGGTGTGAACATTCTTGGCGCTCAAGTTGGCGGGGGAGTCGGACGCGAGCGGGGGACAAGCCTCTCTGCTCCGATTGTGTCGGCTGTGGCCGCGCTTATTCTTTCCAAGCGCCTTGCGGACGGAAAGCCGCTGGACCCGCTGGAAGTTGGTCGAGCAATTGTCGCTAGCGCCACTCCTTATCGCGGGGAATTTCAGGAGGAGTGCGTCGGCGGGATTCTGAATCCCATGGGCGCGCTAGAGATGGTGGAGTCCGGTTCGGTTCCGGCTCCTTTTGGTACTGACACGGTCAAGGTGAGCATCCCTCGCTCTGCAGCAGGGTTGCCGCCGACGAGTCGTGCAAATTGGCAGGGCAAGGAACCTCGAGGTGTTGAGCAGTCTGCCGCGGACGTCGACTCGCTGGAGCAATCGATTCGAACACCCACCCTCGTCTTCGCCTTGGGCAGCGTTGGATTCGAGATCCCGACAGAGCTGGCCTACGAGGCGCTGGAGCAAGAGCGCAAGTCCGCAGGAATTGACGGCACCGTGGCTGATGCTGGCGTGATGGGTCGGCTGCTTGCGCAGATGCCTTCACTTGGCGAGCGACTTACCTGGCTGCTGGAAGAAAACGGCAATCCGATCTATGCCTTGGAACCAAAGGGCCCCCTGGCTGCGGAAATTTATGGGAATTTCGCGGAGACGCTCACCGCACAGGTTCTTGGGGAGGTTGACACCGTCTCTATCCCCGGGCTTCGCCTTGGTGCGATGCGCACACTACGTGACGGTACGCGCGTGCCCAGAGTCGAGATGGAAGTCTTGCGCGGGCTCTATGCCTGGACTTTGGAGTCGAGCGTGACTCGCACCAATCTCGGTGCCGATGTCGAAGCGATACTGCTGAGCATGCTTGACGCGATCCAACAAGAGGCGAGGAATGAGGGAGTCGGCGGCCCAGCGCGCACCCTGAATTACCTCACGGCGAACCCCGTGCAATTGGCGATGTCGGCCCTGAGTGCTCAGCGTGAAGGATTCACCTTCGGCGATTTCGGCATCGTGCGGAGTACCTTCAGCCGTCCGAACTCTGAATGCTGGGATATCACGCTTCGATTCGTCGATGATGACGATGAATTCCGCGCGGGGCTCATTCATCGCCACACCGTGGATGTGGCCGACATCTTGCCGGTCACCGTTGGTCAAATGAAGGCCTGGCGGGCGCTGTAAGACCCATGGGTTGCGCCTGACCTATGGCAAGTCAATGGGTTTCGACCGCCATAGCTTGTTTAAAAGTAAATTCTTTACTATTCAAAGTTGTCTGACAAACATCGCAATTGAAAATAAATAGAGTATTTCTTTATAAAAATAGATTATTTCTCTATATAGAGGTACTCTCCTTGTATTAAAGCGAAAAAAACTTGAGAGGAACACACATGCAGCTTCATGACAGTGGCCGCAAAGGTAAGTGGGCAGCAGGAATTGGCGCTGCAGTTCTGGCGAGCGGGTTGGTCGCCTCACTTAGCCTGGGCGCCACCTCGGCCAGTGCAGCCTCCGACTGGGATGGCAATGGAGCTCCTCCGTTCTTGAAAACCGCACCGACCGGCACCCCTCTGACCGGCCCGGCAAAGAACACGTTTTTCCCGTGCCAGTTAACCATTCCCATTCCGGGCAAAGAAGGGATGACGGGAACCATTGGAAAAACCGTTGCGACTCAGCTGGTCCAAGCTCAGACTCCATGGGTGCAAGACGGCAAGGTGATTATTTCGAAGATCGAAACCGTTCCGGGCAAAGTGAAGCGGAAGAGCATCTTCAAAGTTACCGAAAATAAGACCACGCGTCATCTGAAGGGCAACGGTATTCCGAGTACACCAATGGGGATTTTCCCGATACCAAGCAACTCTGCTGCATACAGTTATTACGCGGCACTACCCGCACAGGGTTACGCGAATGCGGCAGAGATTCCGGTGAAGGAATGGGATCTCGATGTGACCTTGCCCATGAACCCAAAGGTCTCGGCCAAGCCGCATTGCATTCCATCCCTCATGACCGGAATCACCCTCACTGGTGCGGCATGGCATGCCGAGGTCGCACCGGATTCCAAGATGAATCTCTATGACCCAAATGCGGCGCTGCCGACTGACTCTTGCTTCGGCCACCCTTACGTAGGTGAGTACCACTACCACGGCTATTCCTGGAAGTGCATGGAGCAAGGCAAGGCGGGCGAGCAGTCTCCGCTGGTTGGCTATGCCATGGATGGCTTTGGTGTGTACGGTCCGCGTGGTGCGGATGGCAAAGTCGTCACCAATGCCAAGCTCGATGAATGTCATGGAACGGTAAGCGAGGTCATGTTCAATGGCAAGATGCAAAAGATCTACCACTACGTACTCAACAACGAGTACCCGTACTCGATCGGCTGCTTCCGTGGCACTCCCCAGATTCCAATGAAAGGCATGTCGCAAGTTCCAAAGCTGTAAGGACACTCCACCAGCACGAATGTGTGCTGCCGCCTCATTCTTCGAGGCGGCAGCACAACTTCGAGTTGTTGGCCCAAAATCCTTGGGAGTCAGCTCAGTGAAAGCGGGGTTGCCCACTAGGAATAGAGCAAATACTTTGGAGATTGCGCATGGGTAAGTCGTTGGAAAAGACTTGGAATCGCGGACGCTACTGGGCAGCCACGATCATCCTGTGCGCTCTGCTGATTTTCTCGGCCGTGCTCGTGTTTGGCAGCTCGGTGATGGCCGATCAGGTATCTGACGACCTTCACATGCCGAAGTACCTAGGCGTCTGGGTACTGCCTATCGCCCAACTAGTGACCGCAGCCATCATCTTGTGGCGAAAGTTCCCCACACTGAGAGTATTTGCCTACGCCTGGGCGCTCTTCTATTTTGCTCTTGAGTTGATGCTGCTCATTAATGTGCAGGATTACGCCTTGGCTGCGTTCTCTGGCTTCAAAATCGTGGTGTGGGCATTTGCCTTTCATTGGGATCGCAACCGAATCTCGAACGCCCTTCCTAAGTCAGCCAAGAACGAAACCTCAGTACCTGCTTGAACTCGTTTGTGTTTATCAGTCTCAACAACTGATCTCGTTGATTGCGACCTACATAAGTAAACGCCAGGCAGCTGATGAATTCACGCGCCAAAATAAAAGATTCCTCTAATTATCCCCATTTCGGTGCTATCCTCGAGACATGACTGACATGACCTTTATGACCCCACTGTCCGAGGACTTTCGCAACAATCGAGAGGCCCTCTACAAGAAGCTCCGCGATGAGTCTCCTGTTTTCATGACGGAGCAAGGGGCTGTGATTTCTCGATTCGACGACGTGTATGCCGTGTGCCAAGATCCGATGACGTTTTCCAGCGCGGGATTACGCGACGTGGCTCGTCCGAGGATGGGTTCCATGGATCCACCAGAACACGGGATCGAACTTGCGCTGATGCAGTCGGCCTTTGACAAGAAGTACCAAGACGGCCTTGAGAGCACCCTTCGCACGCTTGCGCGCTCACTGATCACGAAGGCAGCTGCGGGAACTGAGTGTGACCTCATCAAAGATCTCGTGACTCCGTATTTCCTGGAGGCAACCGGGGTGATGCTTGGGCTGTCCGCCGAGCAACTCCAAGACCTGCACATGATCGATCATTTGGTTCCGCTCATCTTCACTACCGATCCCGAGGTAGGTCCCGTTACACTCGAGGGCATTCTCGAGCGGGCGGATGCTCTCTTCACCGTAGTTCTCGAGGAGCATCGAGCGAATCCCAGAAATGATCACACGAGTGCATTGCTCTCAGTGGGCGCTGATAGTGCTCGGGCGATGACGCAGATCGAACTGTTGGAGTACCTATTCAGGTTCAGAAATGGAAACAGCCTCACCTCTGCTATAGCACTGGGCAATGGAATCGAACTCTTGGCGCGTCATCCGCAGGACCGCGCAGAGCTTGCCGCAAATCCGGCGCTGATTCCGAATGCCTACATGGAGATGCAGCGACTTGAGCCCCCGACTATCGATACCCAGCGCATTACGACCCGTGAGGTGGTTCTGGCGGGAGTGACCTTGCCGGCGAATACTGTTGTGCGGATCAACACTACTTCGGCAAATCTCGATGAGCGCAAGTTCGCTGATCCTGGGAAGTTCGATATTCATCGCGATGCTTCCGGTCAGTTGGCGATGCTCAGCGGTGAGCACTACTGCTTTGGCGCCTATATGGCCTGTCTCGAGTCACGCATCTTCTTCGAAGAGCTGCTGACGATCATGCCCAACTTCACCCCGTCGGGGCCGCCGATACGACTGAAGTCGCTCGTTTACTGGGGTTTCGAGAGCGTTCCCGTCACGATTCCCTGAGTCGGACACACTCATAGATGGTGGCTGCGGGGTTGCCTGAGTTTGTTGAGCCCTATTTCGCAGGTGTAGCCAACAGGTAACGGCTGAACATTGCCGCTAGTTCAGAGGCAACAGCCTTCGGGGTGATCGTGAGCCGCGAAACTTCCGCTTGTTCCAGCATGATCTGCTGGAAGGTAGCGGCGAGAACCATGCGTGCTGCCATGTCGACTCGTCTTTTCGTGGCGGCGCTTTGGGATTTGGGGAGAAAGCGCTTCATGATCTGGGACAAGGCATCGTTCAAGTCAATGGAAAACTGCGCGCCAATCTCGCGCGATTCTGGATCGTGCGAGTTTCCTACCACGAAGAAATAGGTCGTTTCCCGATGACGATGCAGGACCTCGAACCCTTCAGAGAAGATAATCATCAGTGCCGACTCAAGCTCGTCCTGCATCGAGGCCCGCGCGAACACCGGTTCCAAATCCGCACCTAGCCGCCCGAGGGCTCGCTGGTGCATGGAGTTAAGGAAGCCGCGCATGTCGCCAAAGCGGGCATAGAAAGAACCGGTAGAGGTTTCAGCGCGCTCAATAACTGAGTCGAGAGTGAGAGCTGAGATCCCACCCTCAGTGCACAGTTGCTCACCGACATCAAGCATTCGATTCATCGACTCGATGCTCCGCTGTTGAACAGGTGCTCGAAAAGCCATGACCGTCACTCCTATGCAAGTTCTTCAATGTGAATGTACCGTGACGTGCTCGATAGAAAGGCATTGGATACCGACACCGACTCCTACCCCGACACCTTCGGCTAGTAGTTCGGTGACTCCTACTGTGACACCGAGACGGGCGGCACTTGTACTGCTGCCCAAGAAGCCAGCTGCGATGACTGATAGTGCTTCAACGCAGGCAGCGATTTCTTGATTGTCGATTCAATCGTGGTCGGGGATTTGACGGGCCTCACTTCGTATCACCGGCCACACCTGACCTGCCGAGTTGCCGCGTGCAGAAATTCCAAGTGAACATTTCATGAGTGTCAGGGTGTACACGGATTAATAGTAGAGAGAAATTCCATTTTTTTCGAGAAATGCTAGGCAAAATAGAGAATTACTTTATAATGGGGTTGTGGGAATGGCCCACGTCAAAAAGAGTAGGAGCACGCAATGGTGAATTCACCTGTCCTATCAGCTCCGGTGCAGCGCTCACTTCCTGGTGCAGCAGTAGCCGGTGGCTCGGTCCAGACTTCTAATGGTTGGGGCCCATTTGGTCCGTCTGAGGGTGCAGATCAGTCGGGTGCCATGTACATCTTCCCGTCTGAGGGTGCAGATCAGTCGGGTGCCATGTACATCTTCCCGTCTGAGGGTGCAGATCAGTCGGGTGCCATGTACATCTTCCCGTCCGAGGGTTAATCCCTAATACGAGTTGTTGGTGGGCAGATCCCCTCTGCCCACCAAAACGCCAGCGCTCGGAAGGACTTCAGCGCAGCACCGACCTCGTGTGACCCGCCGAGGTGCCACGTGGAGAAATTCCAAGTGAACCTCTGCGTGACATTTGGGTTGATCTGGACGAATAGAGAGAATTATCTAAAATGCAACGAAGAATAATGTTGCACTTATAGAGAAATTACTTTATTTTTGAGAGGTGGGCAGTTGCCCACTTTCTTTAGAATTGGAGTCAACATGATTATTTCACCTGTCCAATCAGCTCCGGTGCAGCGCTCACTTCCTGGTGCAGCAGTAGCCGGTGGCTCGGTTCAGGCTTCCTACGGCTGGGGCGAGTTTGGTCCGTCCGAGGGTGCAGATCAGGCTTCGCGGTACATCACGTACCCGTCTGAGGGTGCAGATCAGTCGCACACCGCGGGATA
>Ga0209500_10003493_pt1 | contig 10708 bp, 15 predicted proteins | sample S_140212_EF_Meta_FD_187323 | JGI IMG/M metagenome (GOLD analysis project Ga0209500, IMG submission 187323) | Freshwater microbial communities from Lake Simoncouche, Canada to study carbon cycling - S_140212_EF_MetaG (SPAdes) (version 2) | ecosystem: Environmental > Aquatic > Freshwater > Lake ...
TTTCCAAATTTCTGGTAAACATCGAGTACACCGTCATTTGGTAACAGAGCAATTAGCTCATCAATTTTAGTAGTGTTACCTGCAATAGAATGCAAGTCGATTTTTTTAGCTTGCTCTTCTTCTGTTCCAAAAATTTCATGAAGATCGTTACCAAACTGATTTTCAAGTTCGACTGGATATTTACGTTGCATGGAATACCTTTCTGTGTGTAAAAATTTAACTAACACACATATTATAGCACCAGTTAGTGTATTTGTCAACCACTAACAGTCATATATTAACCAAAATCAAATAAAGATTCGAACTTGTTGTCTGCTTGTTCCATAGCACCATAGTCTGTTGCTTCGTGTACTTCACGCGGCACAAATAGCCTGTCCATATATTTTGGAATTTGTTGATGTGTCATTCCAATATCTTTTCCAAAAAACAATCCACGTTGTTCAGGATTAGCAGGCTTACGAACTGCACACACGCATACATAATCTCTTTGGGCAAAGAAGTCGTATAGGTCTTGTGGTTTGTATCCATACTGTCCGCATTGTTTTGGAACAATCTCTACCTGTACGCTAGGGCGATACTTGTCAATAGTATCTTTGGCACCTTCAATTACAAATAATTCACTGCCTTCTACGTCGATCTTAATAGCATCAACATCTTCAAAGTTAAAACTATCAATCGTTCTAGCAGGAACATCAACTACGTACTGTGCTTTTTTAACCTGTGTTGTATTGTAGACTGCAAAGTTGTGGCCGCCGTGGTCTGGATGATCCTGAATACCAATAGTACCAATGTTTCTATTAGTAACTGCTACTTCGTGTAAGTTGATATTGGCTTTGATGTTCATGCTTTGCGGAACACCTTTCCAATAGTACCAACCTACAGCGGGTGCGGGATCTCGGAATATTTGTCCTTGATTTTGATCGCCCTGCCAATAGATGCCGTGTAGATTGCTCTGCTTGGCAATAGCAATATTAGCTTTGAGCATGGTCAGTGTAGTTGGTGTAGGCTCAAATGACTCTACATTTTCTGCCCACTCTGCATAGGCAATGGTATTGTTACCTACGTTTGCACCAACGTCGATGATGCGTTTTGCATTTGGGTAAATGGTTCTAATTAGTCTACTGTTGTTACCTTGATAGTAGACATTGACTCCACTAAATCGAGGACCTTGCAGATTGTCTATGCTTAATAGCCAATAGCATCTGCCAAATTTATTAAGTACTAATCGGAATTGTGAATTTTGAAATAATCCACTAGACTCTGGGAATCCAAATAATGTTTCAAATTCCTCAGCGGTGAGAGTTGCTGTATGTAATTGCGCCATAATATTTCATCTCCTTTATTAGTGGGTTGCAAGAGCGTCATGCTAGTTCATATCCTAGCAAGTGTTCGCACTATTATTTATTTTAGAGACGATAGGTGATACGTCCTTTTGACATATCATAAGGTGACATTTCTACTCTAACTCGATCGCCAAGGATCATTTTGATTTTATTTTGACGAAGTCTGCCGTTGGTATAGCAGGTAATGACATGTTTATTTTCCAAAGTAACGCGAAACATATTAGCGGGAAGTACTTCGGAAATGAGACCTTCCAACTCAATCAGATCTTCTTTGCTCATACTTTTCTGATGATTAGTTGTCCATCACTGGCTTCGATATGCATTGTATCGCCTTCTTTCCAACCTTGTAGTTCACATATTTCGGGCGGTATTTTAAATATAACATTCTCAGGGTCACCCTCAATGTCTTCAAATAGTTCTTCAACTAGGTATGTTTTGTTAGTCATGAATATATTTTATAGTCTTTGCTGTTAAATGTCAACTTTTAGTTTACCATAATATTAACATTTGGTGCAGGATGTATTCCTAATCTAACATTCAATAATACTACATTTGGAGTATTAACAGTTATCGGCAGAGATGAGGAGCCGTTATTGACTGTCAGTGTTCCGGTTAACGGTACGCTTAAATTTGTTGCTGTGAATCCTTCGCCTAACGCACCAAATATCCATCGATTATTAATTCCAACATGTATATCAATCTGAGCAGGAACAGATTCGTAGAAAACTGCTTCCCAAACCATGTTTGGACTACCTAACGTTCCTATAGTGCTGTTTGTTCCTTCATACCTAACTCTATAAGTTCTATTAGGAGATACGCCTTCAACACCGTAGTATAATCGTTGGCAACTATTATCAGCGGCCGTAATCATTATTTTTGGTAAAGGAGGATTTGCACTACTTAGTTGACTGTACTCCACTGAGCCAGCACTGAATGTAATATAGCTATTAGTACCAATGTATATAGTGGAATAAGTTTGCCCTAGATAGGTAATGTTAAAAGGTAGATTCAGTGGCCAGAATCCGTCATCGGTGCCGCCTGCCGTTGGCGTTGTTGATGCTGTTAGTCCTGTGCCGCCTAACAGACTATTTGTAATAGTTGAACTAGTTCCAGCTTGCGGCGAGTCGCTAGTAACAACTCTAGTGCTGTTATTTGGCTTGGTATTAAATATTACCCCGGGTATTAGAGAACTTGAACTATATAAACCATTAATAGTATATGTTCTATATGATGCTACCTCAGTAAGCATGTTACCTGTAATTATATAGGGGATCTTAGTACCGTTAGGCACGTTATTAGTTGTAATATTAACTGTAACAGTACCATTTTCGGATACTGTAGAACTGTCACTGCCAATGGTAAAATCGCTATTTTTTCTATACGATGTTAGAGACTTTTTTCTAGGATATACTGCACCACTAGTTGGCCTATAAAATTCATTTGATGACGGGAATGTTTTTTTATTAAATCCCCCTACTTCTAATTCTGGAACTCTTGTGTTTTGTAAAAATAACATTCTATTACAACTTGCAGGATTAAAACTAAGTCCTGCATCTAGTGGATCTTGTGCGCCGCCGGTGGTACTTGATAATGTTGGAGGACATGCATTTTTAAGATATGCTCTTGCATCAGCAACAGTCATCCTAGGATATTTTTCTGCTAGACAAGCAAGTACTCCTGCAACTTGAGGTCCACTCATACTAGTGCCAGGGCACTTTTTAAAATTATTATTAGTTAGGTCAGTTATGCCCAATACGGCTGCTCTAGGATCTGGTGCAGCCGTAGCATCATATAAATTTTCTCCAACATACCAAATACTTTGTATTCCTGAACCCGGAGCAAATACGTCAACTCGAGGCCCGTAGTTACTAAATTCTGCTTTATAGTCCCCAACTTCAATTGCTGTAGATGTATAAACACTATTGCCAGGCGGTGTTTCGTTATGAGATCCGCTAGCTCCTACACAAATAACTCTTTCGTTTTCGTTATCTCCCCATGCGGAACCCGGAGTACTTCCTCTATGAATGTAATAGGTAGTGCCGTCATATATCATAGTATTGTCATAGTCTAGCCCACCGGGAACATCTTGATAAAAATAACTATTTCCTGCGCTGGCCACAACAATAACTCCCTCTCGCATAGCATCAATCATGTCAATGTCATCACTATAAACAATAGCCGGAAACGCTCCACCGATGTTTAATCGAGCAGTATTTTGTATAACACTTGTATCCCATACATAGTTGCCTGCTGTTCCACTTGTTGGAAAATATTCAACACCCCGTATAGTTAATTTTGATATGTAACGGGTAGCTAAGGAAGTTCCTCTATACCCCCAACTGTTATTCATTATTGTAGGATTCTTAACACCTGTTAACGGATTTATTGGTTTGTTTTTATGAAACTCTCTTACAAAGTCAATTGAGTCCTGATAAGTTATATTATAGATATCTGCATCACGTGCCCACCCTTGTGTGTTGCCAGCCACAGTTCCTGTGGTGTGTGAGCCGTGTTGTTGTAGTCTATTACTGCTTATCCCACCTGACCCGTAGTTATAGTTTCCCGCGGCGGTGCCATACACAGCTGGATTATGTATAAACCAGTTGTATTCAATCATACGAGAGTATCCAGTTCCGTCCGGATTCTGTTGATACTCTAAGGTTGTTGGATAAGGGCATCCGTCATCCATGATTACCACATCAACATTTTTACCACTTGTGCTTGATCTAATAGTAGCAGTTTGGTCAAGTGTTGCTCCAGCACCCCAGTTAGGTATATCTGTTTTTCTTAGACATCTTAACAGTCCCCAGTTTACGTCATTGCTGTCGCTGGCCACTCTTTTATCAAACTGACTTGATGTCTGTTCAAAGTTAAAGGGTCCTCTGATTAATCCCAAATCCTCAAAGTTTAGTTCTACAGTTAACACTCGCGGGTCGTCTATTAGTTGTGCCGCTTCTGCATAGGTCAACATGTAATGTGTATTCCGACTTACTGGCCTTCTGTTAACGCATTCAACTAATCTATTTGGAATATAAAGATTGCCACCCGGATTTTCCATGTCGTCATAGAAGGTGTCTGAATCAGTCATGTCTTTAAGAGTAACAATATACTCTCGAAGTCTAGTATCATCTGACTTTCCAAGGTGTGGGATTGGATCCATATTATACCTCTATTTGTATTAATGTCATTGTTACAGTTATTGCCGCCGATGATCCTGATCGATTAGTTACCCTAATAGGAATATTTACATCGGGGGCACTTTCGTTGCTAAATCCAATAGTTGCAGGTGCCATATTAACTGTCTGAGCTCCTGTAGTGATTATTTCTGCAACAACACCAGACCCGGGAGTTGGGTCAGTAGTAATAGTTCTTGATTCGTCTGCGGTTCTTTCAGCAATGCTAGTATACGCTCTTACCCAAGCTGCCGCGCTTGTTTGTAGTTTGTAAATGATATAACCTTTAAAACCAGTGACTGTTATATTTTCACTTGCACCGTTGGCAATAGTAGTAGTAACTGCTGATGTAGTAGTCCTAGAAGGTAACGCACCACCAGCACCAGATGCGTCAACATCGTTGACCCAATTTGTTCCGTTGTACTTTAATACTTGCCCGGTTGTTGGTGAACTTAATGCAACGTCAGTTATGCTGTCAAGATTGGTAGGAATAGTTGGCTTGTTTGATAAGTCAGTATAACTGCCACTAAACAATGTTGGCTTGTTTGATAAGTCAGTATAACTGCCACTAAACAATGTTGGCTTGTTTGATAAGTCAGTATAGCTACCACTAGCCGCTACTGTAGCTAACCCCAAATTTGTAACAGCATTAGATTTTTGTAGGGTGGTTAAATTCTGAGTGTTTATATCAACTCTTAATCTGTTGCCCAGAGACGTAGTAACTGTGCCTGAAAAGTTTGAGTCATTTCCCAATGCTGTTGCTAGTTCCGATAAGGTATTTAAAGCTGTTGGTGCAGTGGATACTAAATTTCCTATGGCATTAGTAACGTATGATTCTGTAGCAAGACCAGTGATACTTGGTATTGTTGGCTTGTTTGATAAGTCAGTATAGCTACCGCTGGTTGCTACTGTGGCCAATGTAGGAGTTCCTGTTACGCTTGAGTAGGCTACACTACCAGTCCAGGCTGTGCTTTGAACTGTGTCATCTGGGAATGTTAAACCGCCCGTTGTGCCAAACTGCCATTGCTTACCAACTGCTGTGCCTGTAACAGTAGTAGTCAATATCGTTCCACTACCATTTACTGTGGCCACAGTGATTTGTATATCATTGGCAGGTGTAGCACCACCAAGTTCGTCACCTGGAACTTTGAACCAATTGCCCGGCACAAACGAAATGCCAGCATTGGTAACAGCCGCAGTGTAAGTGCTGTCTTGATTTCTTGTCACCGTACAGGCAAAATATTGTGCGTTGCCTGTGGGTGTTACAACTCGTGTAATATCTCCATCAACTGCCTCCCAGTAGGCTTGATTGAATGTATAAGTTGTTGTTGAATGGGTTGCTATGTTTAATGCTGTTTCATTTGTAAGAATAGAACTATTCACGGGCAATGTCAATGTTTTTGTGTAGCCTGGTGCGTCTGTGCTAAAGGTCCATCCACTAAATGCTACAAGAGGTTCGCTACCGTCACCTAGATCATTAGTAACTCTTTGTCCGATCTTAAAGTTAAGGTTGTCTAATTCAGTTAGGTATTCACCGGTTAGACTTGTGTCGTCTAATGTATTAATAACTTGGAAGGAGCTGAGAATCCCGTTGGGGCCAACTTCAAATAGAGATTGACCTATTAGTGATGACGGGCCACCTCCTAGACTATTAGTAACTCCGTTTGTGATAACTGTCTTTGATTGAGATACTTCAAGTTGACTTCCGCTGGATTGTGGATCACCAATGACATAATTGCTAATTGTATTACCGGCAATCTTAAGAGCACCGTTGGGGAATGTCAAACTACCATCTGTGCCAAGACTCCACTGTTTAACACCACCAGAAGTTTGTGTTTCAATTTGCAACACTTTATCAAGATCAGCGGTTATAGTAGAGTAAGGCGTGCCATTTTTCCGAAAGGTAAGTCCTGACGGCAATGTTAAATTGCCACTAGAACTAAGGCTCACAGTTTTTGCACCGTTGACCAAACTGCTAAAACTGGTTGGTATAGTTGGCTGGTTAGTCAAATCGGTATAGCTACCACTAAACAATGTTGGCTTATTTGATAAATCGTTATAGCTAACAACTGGGCTAAATGTATTTCCGTTTACTTGGATGTTTCCCTGTTCAGTTATTGATAATGCAGAAGTACCGATATAGATAGTATTGCTAGACACATAAAGACTGCGCCATTTTTTATTTGCCGACCCCAAATCGTATGTGCTATCTGCACTAGGTAAAATAGTATTTGAAAAGTTTGTCCAATCTATTGTACTTGGGTTGGTATTATACAACTCGTTCAACATTGTGTCAACTTTAATAAGAGACCTTGATATAGCTTCTTTACTGCTAGTGGGTGATCCTAGTTGTAGTGGGGTGTATGCCATGGAAATTCCTCGCTTATTGTGTATTTAGCGACATATTGTCCAGAAAGCGTAGCCAAAAAAATACCCGCCTAAGCGGGTAAAGTATATATTAATCGTCCTCAGGCCATTCACTAGGAACCCATCCTAGTGTTTGAAAGTCCTTGCGTATTTCTTCAGTTACTACACCTTCCGGTACATAATCTCGGCCATCGGGATCCGGAGTAGGCTCGTAATGATCTAATCCAAAACCAGTTTCGTGATTACCAATGCCACTACAGTACCAATCAATGTAGTCGCCCTGGCCTAACATGTCTGCAACCACACCTCCAGCTGAACGCCAACTGCATGACCAGTACTGGTCTTTTAGAGCTGGCCACATACCCACACGTTGCCAACGCATATTACATAACGCGGCGTAGATGTTTTGAGCATAGTTTTCACTGGCACGAGCTTTAGCTAATATCCAATCGGTACTGCGAAGGTCGTATTCAAGATTATCTTTTTGCCATTTGGGATCGTGAATCTTGTTAGCTTCATCGATCTTGATCTGATCCCACATGTCAATGTAGGCTTGATTAGGCTCTTCGCCCTTTTCTTCTGCCCGTGCAATCGCGCCTTCTTTTTGAAAGGTATGACGCTCGGGACTAGCACTGACCTTAACGCTTGTATCCGGTAAATCCAATTTTTCTATAGACATTCTTTACTCCAATAGCTTGTCTTTTAGCATCTTCTAATGCATTGTGTTTTGAGTCTTGTGGCATTTCCGGATCTGCTAACTCAAACAGTGTGCGAGTATCACGCATCTCCCAGAAGTTCCAAGGATAAGCACGACCTAACTTTTCATAAATGTTTTGTAGGATCATCAAGTCGAATGTAGCACCGTGACTCCAGAAATGACTACATCCCCAGGCCAGCGCATGAAACTGATTCATAACTTCGTGGATTGGAATTCGATCACGTGGATCAAATGCTTCTTCTTTGACGTCTGTATTTTGTTTACTCCACCAAGCAAGGGTATCGTCGCTGACAGTACATCCTAGTTTATCTTGACTGTCAAGATCTACACGTAGATAAAGTTCTTTCATTGGAGCATTGGTCCAGGGATCAAAACGAACTGCCCCCAGTGTAAGGATTGTTGCTGAAGTTTTTGTGTCGAGTGTTTCTAAGTCGACCATTAAGTGTTGTGCCATTTAGAATACCAGTAAAATGTAAATGAAAGAAATATAAGAAATTTGATGCGCCATTTGATCAAGGCCTAAATGACTCCAAAATTTTGGATTAGTAATATCACGGTTGCCATAGTTCATCTTAAGCCAATCAATGTGATAGTGTAATAGGAAATCTAATACTCCCACTAGTAGTGCAATATCAGGCATAGTGAATAGTAAGAAAACTAGAAACGTGCCACCCCCTTGTTTAAGGCTGTGCTTGACTCCTAGCCAATCTAGATAAATGCCTTTGTGTTTGACTTCTTCTGCACTTTGATTAACAAAGTCTATGTACCAATGTTTAACTTGGAGTAATACTAATATTATAAGAGCGTATTCAATGAATGTCATGTGTCTATTATATGATCTTATAGTTTAAATGTCAACGGAAAGTTTTGCCAAAAGACATATGTTACACGTACCAAATTTCTTTAAAGCCTTCTTCTCGAGTAGGTTCTTCCCAACCGTCGATCATGCCCTGCACAACTTCCCAAGGAACAATCTTTCCACTTGGTTCTCTGCTAGCCAAACGTTCTTTCAAAACTTCTAGTTTGGGTGTGCGGAACACTACTGCAATATGCTCGTAGTCCGGAAGCATACGGAACTTACGAGCACGACTTTTAACTGTAGTACTAGTTTGATCCCAAATGATATCACGGCCTGCTGTACGTCCGTCTACAACTTCTTCAGTCATTAAACCAATAGCTATGGGCATGTATTCTGTAAACACTTCTGAGTAAGTCTTACCTTGCTGTTCAGCATACACTTCTACGTGGTGATCAGTAGAAACGTATTCCATGCCTAAGATCCATTCTTGGCTTTTAGTCCAAGTGCTTTTGCCCGCACAGGGCACTCCAATAAGTTGATAACACTTTGGCATCAGTGTACTGCCTCTTTTGCATCAACTTCGCACTCGACTACCCAATCGGTAAACTCAGTGAACTTGTTTACTTCAACACCTAGACCAACAGCTTCATTGACAAAGTGCTTTAACAGCGCATTATACAGTTCGTCGGGCATGGTATCTTTATCAAATTTAATTTTCATAATTCAATCTCAAAATGTTCCATAATCTTACCCCACATGTTCTGATCTTCGAGTGTATTGATTGCAACAAAGTCAGCACATTCCAATATAATTAGCTTGGCGAATTTTTCTTTATCAAAGATATAACCATTTTCCATACCTTCCCAGACGGTTGCTTGTTTGATAAGTTCTTTAATTCGTTCGTTCATTCTTCAACCCCTTCAACCGGTTCTTCTACAGGTTGATCAGGTATGTTGTTGGAGTCACCATCGTTGGCAATGACAAATCCCATGCCCAGCATCAAATCCATTTCTGGTGGTGTACAGTGTGGACGGAATATAAACAGTCGACGAGTAAGATTGTCTTTGGAATAGTATGTTCTGTAGCTGACACGCACCACAGCTAACCGTTGTTCAAGTTCAGCTATAGTAGGACCTTGTGACCATTCGTCAGTAACTGATTCTCTAGTCTGCTCAAAGTAAAAATCCCGCATGGTTTGAATACTGTTTGGTGTTTTCCAAAATGCGTTTTGCTCACACCATTCTATCTTGCGGTCCAGCATTTCTGTTGTAATTTCATTGTTCATTACCAATTCTCCACACCCGATACTTCAATTGAAATCTTTGCAGGATAATCTGCAATCTCTGTGTCATAGGTCAGTGTAAGAATACTACCAATACCAGAGTCATTAGTCTGCGTCAGCTCAAAGTATTCTGTGCCAACTTCTTCACAGATCTTTTTAATCTTATCTAACTCAAATACGTTTAATCTAATCATTTTAAATCCTTAAAAAACGAGCCTACATTGTAGGCCCGTTCCCATTTTTAAAACCAACACTTCCGCCTTCAGCTTCAATGTTACGAATAACATCTTCAAACAAGATAGGAGCAAAGTCCGGGGTCTGTTCTACACACACGCAGTGGTAGCGGACATCGTTCTTATCACTGTATAAGACTTCTCCGGTTTTGGCATCAACACCACGAGCCTTCTTTACGCGGTTAGCATGAGTGTGTCCGTGAATGTTAGTGCCAAATCGTCCCATAGAGTCTGAGTGTAATGGAATGTGACTTAAGATCATTCCGTTCATAACATGGTATGCACGTAACTCACGGAAGTACATCCTATACTCATCATCACGGAAGATGTCGTGGTTACCACGGATTAAAACCTTGTCGCCGTTTAAGCGGCTTAAGATCTTTAAACTCTTACGGTTAATGACCACATCACCTAAGTGATAGACCTTGTCAGTAGGCTTGACACGTTCGTTCCAAGCCTTGACCATTGCTTCGTCCATTTCCTCGGCTGAGTCCCATGGGCGAAGTTTTGTAACACCATCGTTACGAGTGAAGCGGCATACACCCATGTGTCCAAAGTGTGTGTCGCTAACTAAAAATACACTAGGCATAATGCCCTCCTTTCTTTAATAAACTTCTTTTATAATATTATACTCGCTAGCAGGCCATTTGGCTTTGAACTCTTCCGACTTAACATACTCGTTAAAGCCTTTAGCATCAAAAAACATTCTATGAAATTCTGTTTTCATTGAACCTTTTTTAGTTATCGTTAGATAAACTGATTTTGCTTTGCCTGCCATTTAGTATCCTTTACT